>Ga0134121_10000561_pt1 | contig 41558 bp, 53 predicted proteins | sample KB301_FD_96463 | JGI IMG/M metagenome (GOLD analysis project Ga0134121, IMG submission 96463) | Terrestrial soil microbial communities without Nitrogen fertilizer from Kellogg Biological Station, Michigan, USA - KB3-0-1 | ecosystem: Environmental > Terrestrial > Soil > Unclassified ...
CGCGCGTCGGCGAAGGGGCGAGCGTCGGCGAAGGGGCGCGCGTCGGCTCGAGGGCGAGCGTCGGCGAAGGGGCGAGCGTCGAGACGAACTCCGACATCCTGGTCGCCTTCATCGGCAGGTTCTATCTGACCGCGACGTGCAAGCCGAAGCTCTCGATCGCGTTCGGGTGCGAGCGCCATAGCCTCGAGGACTGGCGTCAACGAAACAGAGAACTCGCGGAACAGCACGTCCCGAACGAGGTCGACTTCTACGTCGGCCGACTCAGCGCCGCCTTCGACTGGATCGAGGCGACGTTCGCGAAGAAAGAGAAGTCATGAGCACCGACAACACCGGCGACAAGAGGTCCGTCTCGACCGACGCGCTCGAGACTCTCGGCACGATTATCGACGCGACGCAGAAGCGCGATGCGATCCATCTCGCGGTCGAGCCGGTCGTCGCCGGCGAGCGGCTCCATCCAGGCGATCACATCACCATCGAGAATGGCGTGGCGAGTCCTACCGTGGTCGGCGCCGGACTTGGAATCGTCGATCCGTTCCTGCCGAAACCTGTTGAGCGCGGGCAACGATTCTGGTTCGTGATGTACCCGCGGCAGGTCCGAAGCCTCCGCCATGTCTGGACGCATCCGGCCTTTCCGGATGAGCCGATCGCTGGCGCTACTCCCACAACTGCCGCCAACAAGGAAGCGTCCGAGAAGTGGCTGCGCGACTTCGTCGATCGCTCGGAATGCCCCGGCTACGAAGCGGTGCTTGCCGCTGCGGTCGAGAGCCAGGACGACGGAGAACTCGACGAGTACCTTCACTTCGAGGGACGCGGCGCGAGCGGAGAGATTCCTCCGGAGTTCTGGGTCCATGTCGAGATCGTCACCGGTAAGAAGATGACGAATCGCCCGCAGCACTTCTCGTGCTCGTGCTGAAAGGAGCGAACATGATCCGTCGCCGAACGCTCTGGGGCGCCTACGTCTCGCTCGTCTTCGGCGTCGTGTCATGGACCGCGAAGAGCATCGCGGCGCTCCTCTTCACGCTCGCGTTCGTGATCCTCGTCGTCTACGTCCTGGCGATCCTTGGAGTCTTCCGATGAACCGACCGCGCTTCGTCACGCTCGCGTCGCGTCCCGAGCCGATCTGGCCGAACCTCCTGTTCGGGGCGATCCTCGGGTGCCTCGTCCTGCTGATCGCGGTCATCATCGGTGGGTAAAGAACCGAAATGAACCAAATCGACTCGCCCGCTCGCGCTCCTCGCCTGGATGGCGACGGTCATCCGAGGTTCGGCGCGACGGCGCTGCAATCCGTTTCAAACGGCCCCGAAAGTCCCCTGTCAGGGGTCGGCCGGAGAGTGTCGAGCGCGCTTCGGTGCCCGTGGGCGATCGAAGCCTCCGCTCGGCAAGAGGTCGCACGCGGCAACGCGAGGCCCTCACTCTTCGGTGCGGAACCGGGCGGCACGGGCGGGCGAGTCGTTCTCTTTAACCTCTTCCTCTGCGCGCTCGCCGTGGTTGCGGCGTGGGCGTTCCTGGTGATGCCGCGAGGCCACGACTCCTCGACCTGTTTTGCGGCGCAGGCGGCGCGGCAATGGGCTACTCGCGCGCCGGATTCGATGTCGTCGGAGTCGATCTCAAGCAGCAACGGCGCTACCCGTTTAAGTTTCACCAATGCGACGCGCTCGAGTTCCTGCGCGAGCACGGATACAGGTTCGACGCGATCCACGCGAGCCCGCCCTGCCAACGCTACTGCACGCTCACGCCGAAGAACGCCCGCGAATCGCACCCAGACCTCGTGGCTGCGACGCGCGCGCTCTTGAAGAGGCTCGGCAAGCCATACGTCATCGAGAACGTCGAAGGTGCCCCGCTGAATAAGGCCGCGACCCGCCTGTGCGGATCCATGTTCGGACTCAGGCTGCGTAGGCACCGCCGATTCGAAACGAGCTTCGCCGTCATCGGTCCGCCATGCGCGCATCACAAAGAACTGGCAACTGTTGGCGTGTGGGGCCACCCAGGCGGCTCAAGCAACCGCAGCGGAAAGACACTGGCCAGCCTCGATGATTGGAAAGAGGCGATGGGGATTGAATGGATGACCGCCGCCCAATTGTCCCAGGCGATCCCGCCAGCCTACACGGAATGGATCGGCAAGCGACTGCTTCGCGTTACCTCCCCGCCCCCGTCGCCAGCGTCAGGAGACACGGCATGAGCATCGACCTGAAGTGCCTTCGCTGCCACGCCGGTCCTGAGTGGATCCAAGGCTATCCGACCAAGGAAGCGGATGACTTCGTGAAGGCCATCGCCGCCGCCCGCGACGAGGCGCTGGACAGCGTTACCACGATGCTGTGGTACGACTTCCGAGGCATCGACGCCTACGACGCGATTGTGGAGAAGGTCGAAGCCATGAGAGCGAGGAAGCCATGAGCCTCGACCCGAAGCTGGCGGCGGTGAAACTGCGCTCGTTGTCACTTCGCGCATACGATCCTTCCGATTACGTCGAGCAGGACATTTACCAAGAGGGCTGCGACGCTTTAGACCTAGGAGCCCTCGCGTTGGAATACGTCGAGGCGCTTGAAGCTGACGAGGATCTGCAACGAACCTGCATGGCCCGCAGCGCCTACCTCGCCGCCGCGCACCCGGAGAAGAAGCCGTGAGTGACAAGCGCCGCATCTACAAGATGCCCGATGGCAGCGAGATTCGCGTGCGAGGCGGCAAGCCCATGTCCACGCGCGGGATGCAGGCACTCGCGGCGATCCTTCATGATGCCTACCGCTTCGTGAAGAACGTGGACGGCAACGAGCAGCTTCGCGAGATCCAGCGCGTGCGCGAGGCGATTCATCGGAGGAAGAAAGATGCCTGACAAGATCCGGTAGGCGTTCCGAGCCTATTGGGGCAACCACAGCCCCGCTGACCACTCGCAGGAACTCGTTGCTCAGGCCGCTTGGAATGCCGCGATCGCCGCAGCCGCCGCGAAGCTGGAGGAGATGGCGAGCGCTTCCAAGCTCAGCGTAGATCGAGAAAACTACAGGACAGCCGCCGACGCGGTGCGGATCTTGAAAGGAGATGGCACTTGAATCCATTGAACATCAAGCCGTGGCAGTTCATCGCAATCTGGATTGTCGGGATACTCGGGTCCGTGGCTCTCACGCTTGCGATGGTCTACCTTGTGGTGCGGATCGTTAGATATGCATGGGGACACGCATGACGACCTCCTCCGACGTGATTGCGAGGCTGCGGGAGTCGTATCAGATCCACCTTGTCACACTTGCCCGAGGAGAGGCAGAACTCCTCCTCGCCCGGATCGACGCGCTGACTGCATTGGAAACGGCGGCGTTAACAAGGAGATCGGCGGCAAGGTTTGCCCGTAAGACGATGGAGGCAATTCCATCAACCGGATTTAACTATGAAAAGATGGAGCCGACGGCCGACGAAAAAACAATTTTCAAAGCAGCCGATGACGCAGATGACGCATTTGACGACGCCCTCGCCGCACCGGAGAAAACATGACCGCGCTCCCATTCGAACTCCACGGCGCTCTCGTCGCAGCGTTCGCGCCTGGAGCAGATTCGGTTCGACGCTACGAAGAACTGCGCGAGCGCATACTCGCCGCGATCGAGGCGGAGCGGACGAAACTGAACACGCCCGAGATCAACGACTTCGCGACCGGCGTACTTCGCGAGGCTGCACACCAACGCGAGCGGTGGGGCGATCAGCACGACGCCGAGAAGACGGACGAGGAATGGTTCTGGCTATTTGGCTACCTCGCCGGCAAGGCGCTCCATTCGGCCAAGGCCGGAGATCACGAGAAGGCGATGCACCACACGATCACGGCTGCCGCAGCAATGGCCAACTGGCACGCCAAGATCCGCGCGCGAGGAGGAAAGACACCGTGAACACAAGGGACGATCTCGTTTCAGAAGTCGTTGCGGAACTTGAATCTGCGACCACGAAGTTCGCAGCGTTCAACTCAGCCCACGAAGGCTACGCGGTGCTGCTCGAAGAGGTTGACGAACTTTGGGACGAAGTGAAGAATAACCAGAAGACATGCAGCATCGAGAAGATGAGGCGAGAGGCCGTCCAGATCGCCGCGATGGCCCTTCGGTTCATCGAGGACGTATGCGAGGAAAAGCCGTGAAACCCAAGCCGCCGAAGCCGTATTACTGGGAAGGCAAGGCGTGGCTGACGCTCGACGAGAAAGGCGCGAGGTCGTGGTTCCCGTACACGCGGCTCTCGGCGCACCCGCAGGAAGCGCGATCGTTCCGCGTTCTCGTGACCATCGAATCGATCCGCAAACGCACAAGGAGGAAGGCAAAGTGAAAACAGGAGAGGAGCTCAGACAGGAAGAACGCGCGGCACTTCTGCGCGCGGTGGACGACAGCCGCCGCTTGTTCAACATCGACGCCGGGCTGATATACGTCCGCATCGAATCGAGCGAGTACCAGACGCTTCTACAAGCAGCGCGTGACAAGCTCGCCGAGCAGGAGGCGAAGCCGAATCGGGCGACGCTGAAGGAATTGGTGGAAGTCTGCAAGGCAGCGGCGAACGTGCTCGGCGGATCGCAAAGCGCCTACTTGCGCGAAGCCGCCGACATCCTCCGCGCGCTCGACGAGAAGGTGGTGCCGGATCTGAGGAACGGACACGAACTGCCTAGGCACCCAGGCGCGACGTATTGGGACGCTTGCTTTTCGTGTCGCAATCTCCGCGCGCTCGGCGAACTGCCATGACCTTCTACGCAACCGCCAGCGTCGTCACCCTGCTCGCGTTCATCGCCTGCAAGCGCCGCGACCGTGCGCGGTGGAAGGCGGAGATCGAGGAGCGGAGGCGGCTGGTGCGGACGTGGGACCGCGAGGCCAAGTCGATCGCCGAGAAGATCCGAGCTCGAGGCGGCGGCGGGGACCCGATCCCGGCCACGGACCTCGGTCCTCGTCCGATCCGTGGGAGGGATTATCCGTGAACGGCATGAAGATCTACGTCGCGAAGGGCCAGATCTTCTGCTCTCAGCTCTGCGCCGACAAGCTCGAGTCGATGGTCGAGCCGTGAGCCGCTCCGACTACGAACGGCGCCACGCCGCCGCTGACGCAGCCGAGGAGGCTCGACGGTCGTGGCCGATAGCCGAGGCGATGGAACGAGAGCTTCTCCGCCTCGAGCGGGCTCCGGACCCGGCGCTCCGAGAGGTAATGCTTTCCGTCTGCGGCGGATCGGGGATCGAGATCCTCGAGGTCCATCGCCTCGCCGATCCGCGCGATCGCTGCGACCGCTTCTTCGTCCGCTTCCGGCTACGAGGTTTCCCGACCGAGACTGTCGCGACGGTCTCCGACGTCGAGATGAACTTCTCCGTCGACTTCGCGGACCTTCTGATCGACCGAGTCTATTCGGCCATCGAGTCGCGCTGCGCCGAGCTCGTGGCGGTCGCCTGATGCACGCCCGCGAAAAGTCGGTCTGCAAGCGCGGGCATCGCCTCGCCGGCGAGAACCTGTACCGTTACCAGGACCGCGCCGGCCACGTCGAGCGGTTCTGCCGAGCCTGCCGGAGGATGCGGCACTACGCCGCGCGGAAGAGGAGGAGCCGTGGTCATGCTGTCGCCTGAGGATCTCCAGAGCCGTGTCGACGGGCTCGTCCGGTGGGACGGCCTGCCGGGCCGCCCCTTGTTCGTCAAGGTCTGGGGAAGCTACTCGCACAACTGCGCTCACGACTCGTCCGACCTCGACATGCTCGCCGTCTACCAACTCCCGACGCACGAGATCCTCGGGCTCGCCCCGGTCCGCGAGGACGTGGTCTGGACCGCCGCCAACGGCGCCCCGTTCGACCTCGAAGCGCACGAGATCGGGAAGTTCTGTCGACTCCTCATGAAGGGCGGCGCTGCTGCGCTCGAGACGCTCTTCACCGACCGGCTCTTCTGGGCGTCCCCCGACTTCGCGACCCTGATGTCGCTCGGCAGTCGATTCCTGTCGCGGCGCTCCGTGCGGCAGTACATGGGCTACGCCGACGGCCAGATCAAGCGGTTCCAGAACGGCCAGTCGCTCCACTCGAAGGGCGGCAAGCAGAACGAGAAGTGGGGCTATCACTTCAGCCGGCTCGCCATCGACGCCGAACGTATCGCGCGCTCCGAGCCGCCGCTTGTATGGAAGGACGGGGAGGAGCGCGAGGGACTGATGCGGATCCGCCGCGGAGAAACGTCGCCCGAGGTCGCGATGAGGCAGGCGGCCGCGCGGATCGACGGTCTTCGACAGACCGAGGGCGCCTGGACAGTTCAGGAGGAGTCGGACGAGGCGACGCTGAACGACTGGCTGGTCAGCCTCCGGATGGAGAAAAGGTGAATGCCGCGAAGCTCGGACCGTCGACCTGGATCGTCGTCATCTACGAGGCGCTCGACATCGTCCCGGCCGTACTGCTGATGGACGCGCCCCTACCACAGTTCATCACGCGCAACCCGACTCGGGCTCGGATCTCCCGCGCCGCGAAGCACGGCGGCCTGGCGCTCCCGGAGGAGGCCGTCCAGTTCCGGATGCTCGACCTCCGGACCGACGTGCGCCTCGCCGTCTACATCGCCGAGTCGGAGATGGACGAGGTCCGCAAGCGGATCGAGGACGCGCGGCTCCAGAAGGAGATCGCGGCGTCCGCGGCCGCGCCGAGCGAGCCTCATCCTCCTAAGCCGAAGGTGAGCGACGAGCTCGGGACGACGCTCGACGCGATCCGGAAGCTGCCGACGGCGCCCGGATAGATGGTTGCGAGCCGGGGAGTCGAACCCCGCTCAGAACGGCTTATGAGGCCGACCGGATCGCCGGATCTGCTCGCGTCGATGATCCTAACTCGCGCCGGCGTCGCCCGCGAGGACGTGGTGCCAGCGCTCGATCCAGGTATATTTGAGATCATCGCTGATGACGTCGTCGATCTTCGTGTTCACCGAGAAGCCGTGGGCCGAGGCGTAGGCGTCGGGCACCCCGTCCGCGTTCGTGTCGAGCGGCGGAGACCCGCCGGACAGATCCGGCCAGCCGCCGACGTCGTCCGTCGAGTCGACGAAGAGGTTGCTCGAGGAGTTCCAGCACGCCCGCTGGGACTGGCCGAGCACGCGCCGGTCGGCTGAATCCTGGAATGGAGCACGACACCCCGCGTTCGCGTAGACGTAGGCCGGTACGTCCTTCGCCGCGACCGGGGTGATCGCCGGCGCCGAGAGCGGCGATCCGAGACGGTGACCCAGGGTCGGGACCGTGTTGCCGTTGTCGTCTCGGACCATGTTCCAGTTGTCGCCGCTGCCGTCCGGGTTGCTCGGGTCGATATTCCCGTCGATGTAGATCTGCGCGTCGTTCGCGTCGCTCGCGATCCGGATGCACTGGAGGCGGGGCGCCTCGATCTTCGAGTTCGGGCCGAACCTCCAGTTGTTCCCGACGATGTTCGCCCGGTTGCCGAGGTGCTCGATCGCGTAGGCTTCCTGGCCTGGGTTGAAGATGAAGTTGTAGCGGAAGTCGATGAGCGAGAGCTCGCGCGTCCCGCTCCAGCTCGGGTCCGTGAGGTGGAGACCGAGGTCTCCGGCGATCTGCATGTTCCTCTGGTTGCAGTCTCCGAGGTAGTTCTTGACGATCGAGAGGCGGTGGGCCTCGATCCCGCAGAGCAGTGCCATCGAGTGACGCACGCGATCGAATGGAGGCGTCTTCGTAGTATGGAACGAGTGGTCGAGCCCCTCCGCCGTGATCGAGTTCGAGAGCGTGCAGTCGTGCGACAGGTACCAGATCGTGAAGTTCTCGTCGACCGACCAGGAGACGGAGAGGTGGTCCCAGATGTTGTTGTAAGTCGTCGCCCCGCCGACGTCGTTCGGGGATCCCGTGTTCATGCAGTCTCGGTTGTCCCAACCTCCGTCGGGGTCGTCCTTGTCGCCGGTCCGGATCCGGACGTACCTCATGCAACCGTCGTGCGTCTGCCAGCGGATCTCCTCTCCGGCGAAGCAGATCCCGCCAGGCGAGGTCATGCCGGCGACGTACAGCCCTGGATTCTTGATCGTCAGCGGCTTCAGGGCGTGGACGATCGTCCCCGACACATCGAAGACCACGATGCGCGGTCCGCTCGCCTCACATGCGGCGCGGAAGCTGCCGATCCCGCTCTCGTTGAGGTTCGTAACGCGGATCACGCTTCCGCCGCGTCCATGCGTCGTCGTCGATCCGAATCCTTCGGCGAGTGGGAATGCCGGAACGGTCATTTGTCGCCTCCGATCATGTCGTGTAGAGGAGCGCGAAGCCGCTCGTGCCGCCCGTAGGGGCGGTCATCTCGAGGAACCGCTCCGTGCCGGACGTCGGGCAGGTGTGCTGGAGCACGAGCGTGTCGCCGACGGTGAGCGCGAGCGTATTGCTGCTGACACCGACGCCGAGCAGGTCGGCGAAGGCCGCGCCGTTCTTGGAGTAGCGGACCTTGCCGCTGCCAGGCATCCCGCCGGCGGTGAGCAGAGCGAACGAGAACGTGCCAGTCACGTCCGCCGTATAGGTCGAGCTCGAGCTGTTCGACGGCGCCGTGCTCTTGTCGACGGCCCCGAACTGGAACTGTCCGGACAGGCTGCTCGCGATGCTAGAGATCCAGACAAGGTCGAAGAGCGAATCCCAGGTGCGCCCGAGCGGGAACTCGTGGGTCGTGTGTACCTGGATCCCGATCGTCGTCGGGACGATGCCGTGGTTCCACCGAAGGATGTCGTCGCGCAGGATCGTGAACGAGGGGCCGTGCGTCGGAGCGAGCGAGAACAGGAACGTGTTCGTCCCGAGCGGGTCCGCGTAGACGCTCACGGTGTAGAGCGTGTTGTTCGCCGTCGGGAAGTCGGAGAAGAAGAGGCTCGCGTCCTCGGTCGTGAAGGCGATCTCGTTGTGCGGGCCGTTGACGTCCGCCCCGCGCGAGTCGCGGCGAACGAAGGAGAAGGTCGATCCAGTCGCGTCTCCCGTCCCGGTGAACTCGAGGTTCGAACTCTGGCCGTTGAGGACGCCGTCGAGCGTGACCTGTGCCGGCGGTAGCGGGCGGCTCGAGCGGTTCTGGAGGACGATCCGGTTGGTCAGCCCCGGCGCCGTATCGCCGAACCCGGAGAAGGCGTCGAGCCGGACATCATAGGTCCCGCTTCTCGGCCCGCCTGGATCGGAAGGGTCGAGGTGGCCCTCAAGGTTCGACACGTTGAGCGACCCACCGAAGATGTAGCCGTTGACGGGCTGGTCGAGGCCGCCGAGTCCCTGGACGAAGTAGACGACCTCGCCTGCCGGATGGTTCGCCGGCTGGACCGTGTCCATCACGCCACGGTAGACGTTGTGCAGCACGAGATCCGTCGTCGAGATCGCCTCGATGCCCTGGAAGAGGAGGAACTCGTCGCCGATCTGCACGAGATGGATCAGCTCCTCTCCGATGTGGTGAAGGTCGATCGGCACGCCGGCGTTGTTCGCGTCCGTCGTGAGCGACCTGAAGAGCGCGTCTCGATACGTCACGCTGATGACCGAGATGGTGACGTCGCCGCCTGCCGTCGGTCCCTGCGGCAGGTCGTTCGTGAGCGTCGCGTTGAAGATGACGCTGTCCACCTCGGACCGCTCGAGCTGGACGCCATCTGGCGCCCCGACGAGATCGATATGGTTGATGTTGATGAAATACCCGACGGCGCCGCCGAGCGGGACGGCGCCCACCCAGACGTGGTTCTCGACCTGGAGCGGGACGAGGTGGTCCGGGTTGCGGGTGTTGAGCGCGCTCGGCGCCTCGATGACGAAGTAGCGGGCGAAGGGCTGGATCCCGGCGCTGGGGTTCGACCAGAGCGTCTGGGGCGGTGCCCCGCCGCTCGCCGGATAGGTCGCGAAGGCGTCCTCGATCAGGTCGAGCCGGATCGTGCCGTCCTTCAGCTCGTCCTCCTCGGTCTTCGCGACGCGCATCGGGAGCCGGAGCGCACCGATCTTCGGATCTGTCAGCGCGACGACGTCGCCCTGGGCCACGCTCCAGAGCGCGCGGCTCGCCGTCACGGTCGCCGCGGCGCGCGGGCGCGAGAGCAGCCGGAGGTCGCGCCACGCGATCTCGTTCGCGAGGATCGCGTCCTTGACGCCCGGGTAGGTGAGCTGCGCCTTGACGTTGTCGCCCGTGGTGAACGTCTGGCCGCCCTGGATCTTCGCGTTCGCGAGGTCCTGCGCCCACGCGCTCGACTGGACGTAGTTCTTCTGGCGGTCGAAGAAGATGAGGTTGAGCTGGTTCTGCGTCTCGGCCCAGAGACCAGGCGAGAACTTGTCGATGGAGACGAGGTTCGTCGCCTTCGAGATCTCCGTGAGAGTCGATGGATCGTAGTCGGCGCGGAGGAGCTTGATCCGGTAGAGGCCGACGGTCGGGTCGAGGAAGAGGACGCCGCCCATCTGTCGCTCGAGCTCGTGGATGACGTCTTCGCACGTCCCCGTCTGGTCCATCAGGAACGAGAATCCGTTGCGCTCTGCGGCGAGCGTGACCGCTGCGGCGCGGAAGTTCGCCACGTCGATCAGCGCGGTCGGGACGGCCCCCATCTGGGCGTCTGTGATGACCTCGTAGAGGACGTTAGGGATGCTGGCGTCGTTGCCCCCGTTGAGCGCAGCGATCCCGGGGTCGAGCCCGAGGCCGTTCGGGATGCGCCGGACCTCGATCGCGATCGGCTTCACGCTCGGCGAGTTGCCGACGTAGAAGTCCTTCAGCACGAGCGCGGCCGTGCCCGCGTAGTTCGGCGTCCGGATCGTCCCGGCGATCGCCTGCTGGAACTGGGCGAGGTACGGGTCGATCGGCTGGTCGAGCGACCCGTCGAGAACGTCGATCTCGCCGGCGATGCCGCCGTTGCCGTTGTGGTTGCCTCCGAAGAGGTCGAGGAAGCGCGTGATCTGTATGGACGGAACGGGGCTGCCGGTAGGCGGATCGTCGACGGTCACGTCCCAGACCTTCGTGTCGCCCCAGGTGATCGAGCGGACCTCCGCCGGGCCGCGGCACAGCCCGAGGTGGATCCCGAGGAAGTACTGGAAGCCGACGACCACCGAGCTCGACTTGAAGATCGAATACTTGATGTTCGTCGTGATCGGGAGCGGCAGGAGGTTCCCGTACCAGATGACGTTCGGTCCGAGGATCTGGACGGTGCCCCAGACGAGCGGCACCGGACGCGCCTCGGTCGCCGTCGGGAAGGTGAAGTCGCCAAGCCCTGCCGGCCGCGCGTTATCGATCTTCGGCGCCCGCGTCAGGAGCTGCGATGCGAGGTAGAGCACCCCGCTGACCGCGACGGAGATCGCGAGCGCGTAGAGGAAGTCGTCGATGACGAAGACTAGGAGGTTCATCAATACAAGCCCGTCACGAAGAGGTTCTTGAACGGCACCCAGGCGAATCCGCCGAAGTTCTGGACCACGTCGAATTTCGCGCCGCAGTCGCCATTGATGAGGTGGTCGCAGCCCTCGACGATCTCGATCGTCTGGCCCACCGGGTCGTCGTTGAACGACTTGAGGATCACGAGGTCGTCCTGGTCCGACGTGAGGACGCTCCCCTGCTGGATCACCATCCGAGGATCGGTCGTGCCCTGGATCGCCGCGAGCCCGCCGCGGAAGAAGAATCCCGAGGCGCTGACGCCGGGGACGGTGATCCTCGTTCCGGACGGGCTCTCGTCCTGGGCCGTGCAGATCCCGGTGAACGTGTGGCCGGCCGGGTTCGCCTGGCAGGCCCCGTCATAGAGCTGGTGGTTGCAGACCGACTGGTAGGTGAAGCGCGGCAGCGTCCTCGCGAGGAACGCGTCGACCGAGATCGCGCCGAACGTCGCGACGTGCCCGTTGTCGTCGAACGTCATCGTCTTCAGGAACCCGACGAAGATCGTCCGCGCGACCGGCGTCGGCGCCTCGTCGCGCTCGATCCGGAGGATCTTCGCCGTCACCTGGAACGGCGACGGCTTCGGCGTGTGGAGCGCGACGATCGGGTCGTCCGCGGGGAGAGTGATCTGGGTTAGGCCGAGCCGCGAGTCGGCCGACCGCGCGATGCCCTTGCGCGAGACCGCCGTCGGGACGAACGTCCTGCCGTCGACGACGATCTCGTCCTCGGCCGAGGTGTAGCGGTAGACGGTGGGCTTCCCGACGAACTCGAAGAGCTCGACCGGGCGGCTCGTCGCCGTCCCCGCCTGGAGCGTCGCGAAGTCAGTCAATCACCTCACTACTTCCGTGCGACCATCGAGCCCGATCTGCTAGTAGGAAGGAACTTCCGTCCAGGCGACCTCGACCGACACCTCGGCCGTCCCGGCGGCTGGCCAGACGACGCGGTTGATGACGATGATGCCCTCGTTCTGGGCGAGGATGATGGGATGCTCTCCGTTCGCGACGTTCGCGGAGAAGTCGATCGACCCTGGCTGGGTCGAGAGGAGGTACTCCGTCGCCGCGGCCGCGTTGACCACGTTCGGACGTCCGGGTCCGCCGTTCGCGAACGCCTGCGTGTCGGCCGTGATCGTTCCGGCGCCGAGCGCGGCGGTCGTCGCGATCCGGATGTCGCCGTTGGTCGCGATCTTCGACGTCGGGAACGACGTCCGCATCTTGAGGTTGTTCCCGGTCGCCGTCGCCGCCGTGCCGCCCGTGTGGTTCGCGGTGTAGGAGCGGCCGATGACGGCGGCGAGCCCGAGGTTCGCGGCGGCCGCCGTGAAGGCGGCGTTTCCCTGCATCCGGACCTTGAGGAACGTGATCGCTGCGAGCGCCGTGTCACCCCATCTGAACGCGAAGAGGACGGCGTTCGCGGCGAGCGCCGCCGCGATCGTCCCGGTCTGGCTCGCGTAGCGGTAGTGGCCGAGCGCCCCGTGGTCGAGCGGACGGTTCGACTGCCGCAGCGACTTGAAGGTCGCGTCGACCTCGGCGAGGTTGGCGGGCGTCGAGCCGGACTGGAGGATCGCCATGAACTACTCCCTTAAGTGGCAGAGGTTGCGAACTGGAACTTGACGTTGCCGGCGAGAGGGCCGCTCTTCGACGTCCACCACGCGGTCGCGCTCGTCGCCGTCATCGCCTTCGCGGTGACGTGGACCTGGTCCATCTCGGCCTCGTCCTCGAGCGTGCCCTTGCCGGTGTAGGGCCCGGCCGCCTGCTGGATGAGGATCGCCGATCCGGCGGGCGGCCCAACGAGCAGCGGGAAAGTGAACGAGCCGGAGTAGGCGGCGACCGACCCGAGGTTGATCTCGACGACCGTCAGCGCGAAGAACGGGAGGACGAGGGCGGCGAGGTCGGCGGCGGTCGCGAGCGGGAACCCACCGAGCGTCGACCCGTCCATGCAGACGAGCGTCATCTTGTCGGTGTCGAACCAGACCTCTCGCAGGACGCCCTTCCCGAGAGCGATCTGCGCGGTCGTCCCGCCGCGGATCTGGACCTGCTTCGCAGCCATCAGCCAACGCCTCCCCAGTCGGAGCTGGAGGTAACGATGTCTGCGACCGCGCCCCACTCATCGTAATCGGAGGGCGCCTCCGCCACAGATCCCCAATCTTCGGGGATGTTGTCCTCCGGCTCGTCCCTGACGACGACGCAGGAGGTCTGGAGCTTCGCGCGACCGCGCCCCGAGTAGTCGAACTGGAAGAGGTCCGAGGCGAAGCGGACCAGCTCGAGCCACTCGACGCGAGCGACGTCGGCCAGCTCGAGCGTCACGGGCCACGGCTCATCGATCGTCAGGATCTCCGTGCCCGCGTCAACGTCGCAGACGTCCGCGGAGATCACGGTTCGGACGACCACCGTGCCGTCCACGGCAGTGACCCGGAGCGTCGCCTTGCTCTGCCGAGAGCGCACGAAGTCGAGGTAGCCCTCTCCCTGCACCGTCAGCGTGTCATCGTTCATCGCGATCCCGTCGACGAGCACGACCTCCTGCTGCATCGTCGGGACCCAGAAGGACGAGAACCGGCCGCGGAGCGCGTAGAGCAGCTCGCGCGTCTGCCAGAGCTCCGCGCGCGATACCGAGGAGAAGCCGAGCTGGAAGCCGTGCTGGTTCCGGTCCCAGTCGCTCAGGGTCCGGACGATCCCGGAGCCGTTGTCGATCACGGTGACGTTCTTCGCCCACGCCTCGTTGAGGTCGCCGCGCGGCATGACGTTGCGGCGGTCGAAGATCACCCGTGTCCCGAGCGTCGGCAGCCCGGAGAGATCGCCGTCCGGCGCGCCGACGTCGTTCTCGAGGACCTCGTAGCGGACCGAGACCCTCACGACGCCCATCGGCGGACGCGCGCTCGTCACGACGCCGTCGATGCGGGCGAAGCGCACCGGCGCGATCGTCGCGCCGGCCGCGTAGGCGTTGACCGTCGGCGTCGCCAGCGTCACCTGGCTCGGCGAGATCGACTGGACCGCGGCGACGTCGAACGTGTCCGCGTCGCTGAAGACGACGACGTGGCCGCCGATCCGGAAGTCGATGGATGCGGTCGACGGGACGGAGATCAGCGTCGCTCCGATCGCGGCGTCGGCCGATGTCTCGATCCCCTCGTGAAGCAGCGGCAGCGCGACGAGCCGGTCCTGCGCGCCGAAGAGGAAGTTCGACCAGCGCCGGCGCTCGGTCGAGTCGACGTCGAAGAGATACTCGAGCCGGAACGCCTGGCGCGGCCGCTTGCGGAAGGAGGATCGCTGCTCGCCGCCGCCTCCAAGCGGAACGACGGCCGTCCCGAACTCGAGCTCCTCGGCGACGGTGCCGTCCGGCTCGTGGTTGACCATGGTCGCGCGGTGGCCAGTGACCTCGAGCTCCGCCACGTCGCCGGTGTCGAACGTGAAGCCGATCTTCATGTCAGAACTCCTCGTCGCCGGAGAGCTCCGCCGTGACGGTCAGCCGCACGGGCGAGTAGGCGACACTCGAGGGGTCGAGCAGCGAGGAGAACGGCGTCATGACGTAGGGCAGAGTCGGCAGTCCTGGCAGAGCGAGCCCCTCGCTCGACGTGTCCGTGACGAACGTGAGCGTGACGTGACGGCGGTAGGCGTTGAAGACCTCGTAGGTCGCCGAGACGGGCGTGACGAACCGCCCGAAGTCGATCGCCGACCTCGGCAGGACGTGGATCTTGTCGAACCAGTTCGCCCCGATCGTGAGGTCGATGTCGAACGCCGGACGGCCGAGGCTGACGTGGCCGCCCGGAGGATCCCGGCCGCCGCTCGCCCACCTCGCCTGGGCGACGGCCGCCGTGATGTTCGAGACGGACAGGCCGGGCGGAGGAACTCCGGTCCGTCCGAACGTCCGACCCGGCATCGGCAAGACCCCGAGGAGGTCCGGATGGTCGATCGGGAGCACGAACGGCGTCGCGAACGGCTGGAAGAGGACGCCGGGGAGGTTCCCCGTCGAGTTCTGGATTCGCGGCGTCCCGAAGCCGCCGAGCGCGGCGATGCTCGTCGGAAGGATCTGGCCCGGGAAGATGATCGAGGGAGAGCCGACCCTGCCGCTCGACCCGAAGCCGGTCGGGTGGATCTCCTGAACGACGTCAGGACTCCCGAAGCCACGGCTGAACGGGATGATCGAGACGCCGTCGGACGCGAGCCGGTAGCCCGGCGGAACAGTCTTCGGCCGGATCTCTTGGACGACGGACGGCGTGCCGAAAGCATCGACGCGCAAGGGCCGGCTCCTACGGGATCACCTTGTAGGCGATGCCAGACCAGTAGGTCGACCCGACCACGTTGTCGCCGCTCTTCTTCTGCGTAGGGAACAGCACCCAGTCGTCGCCGCCGATAGAGACGACGTCGCCGGCGTTGAAGAACTGGATGTTCACGCCGCCGATGTCGCGCATGGAGCCGAGCAGGTAGCCGTCCGCCCCGCTGTTCTGGTTCGCCATGATCCCGATCGGGTAGATCGGCACGTTCGCGATGCTGGTGTCCGACTTCCAGCGCCCGAACGCGCGCGCGAGGAATCCGCCGCGGAAGCCTCCCATGATCGCAGAGCGCGTCGCGCCGCTCCGGTCCGTCCCAGGACCAGTGGAGAACTTGCCGCAGACGCCCCAGACGGACGGCGCGGGGTTCGGGAGGAACTGGGCTCGGACCGTCGCGCGGAACGGCGCGCCGGCGCCGCCGTCGCAGAGCGCGTCGAGCAGGAAGGACGAGGCCGTGTTCACGGCCGACCCGTGCTGGTCGGTCGCCTTGTAGGCGTGGCCGTAGCTGTACTCGCCTCCGGTCCACGCGTTGCCGATCCGTCCGAGCGTGCCGAACCCGAAGTGGACGAAGGTGTCCGTCGCGACCTGGACGACGGCGTGCACATAGGTGCTACTGCCGCTGGAGGTGCGCGATCCGAAGAACCAGAACGGCATCGACCCGTTGACGAGCGGCGCGCAGCGACCCGTGCCGAGCGTCGCGTTGTCGCTGGCGACCGCGCCCTGGCCCGAGTCGTTCGTCTGGTTGCCAGGAAGCGTCGAAGAGTTGACGAACCCGGTCGCCTGATAGATGCCGACGTTCGCCGGCGTGCCCGCCTGGTCCCAGCGGAAGCCCATGTAGTGAGCGATCGCGCCGACGGCGTAGTGGAGGAAGAGCCGGTCGCTCGCGACGTAGTCCTGGACCCATCCCGGCGACCCGAGCGACGTCGCGAACGCCGCGAGTCCGGACGTTCCGGTCAGGAGGTCCGCGACGCTCGTCGCCGTCCCGGTCTGGAACGACATCAGCGACCCTCCCTCATCGCGAAGAAGGAGTAGGACTTCGTGCGACCGCCGTTCTGGAAGACGCGGTAGACCGTCGACCCGCTGACCGTGAACGTGTCCTCCGGCGCGATCGACGTCCCGTCCGCCTTGACGGCGCTGGCCCAGAAGACGTTGTTGAGCGCGCCGAGCGGGAAACCCTCGGCCGCGAAGATGACGAGGACCGGGAAGAGAACCTGCGCGTTGCCCGACGCGTCCGGCGACGGCTTCAGGAGGATCGTCGCGGTGTCGCCGTCCGCTCGGCAGATCGTCGACCAGCCGGCCCAACCGCCGTCCTCGACGATGTAGTCGGCCGTCGTGTCGACCGTCTGGTTCTGCGGCTTCCCGACCGGGAAGACGACGTGGTCCTGGTTGATCGTGCCCCACGGAGGGACGCCAGCGGTCGCCGACGCGTTGAAGAGCTCGACCCACGCGACGCCGGTCTGGGACCACGCGACGCACGGCCCCGACCGGCCCCCGTGACGGTAGCACTCCGTCAGACCGGAGAGGTCGAAGTCGCCCTCGCCGTTCGAGAGGTCCGCCGTGCACGACGTCGAGTTGTGCGACGCCATGACGACCATCGGGTACGGGTTCTCGGTCGCCGTCCCGAACGGGTCGAGGAGGCCGACGTAGTAGGAGTGGTAGACCGTGCGCGACGGTCCGTCGGCACGGATCACGCCGAAGAGTGCGCGCTGGGTGCCGGAGACCCAGCACTGGATCGTAGTCCCAGCCGGCATGACGCTGACGTACTGGCCGGCCGTCGTCGATGGCGCCGAGTTGATCGCGTTCGGCTGCGCGTCGTAGCTCGAGCTCGGGTCGAACGCCGTGAAGCCGGTGAACGAGAGGAACTTCGTGTTCGGCCCGGTATGCGTCCCGGTCCGGATCCCGACGATCGGCGGGACCTGCCCAGCCGCCGCGACGCCCTGGAGGACGACCTCCTTCTCGTCGAGGACGCCGTTGAACGAGAAATTGTTCGCGTTCCTGAGCGCCGTCCACCCGGAGAACGAGAGGCCGCCGGTGAACTGCGCGCCCGAGCCACTCCCCCCGAGCGCCGTGTAGGGCGCCACGATGACGCCCTGGAGCGTCATGTTGAGCTTCATGCCGGTCCCGGTGCCGAGCCCGATCGAGCTCGAGGTCGAGGCCGGAAGTGGCGGCGGCGTGACGTAGGAACCGCCATCCTCGAAGAGCTGGACGCCCGTCGCCGGTCCCGTCCCGCCGCCGCCAGAGATGCTCGTGATCTGGACCTTCGCGGCGTTCGTGAAGACGCCGCCGAGGACCTGGACGACGTCGCCGACCGCGTAGCCGGTGCCGGCGACCACGACGGACACCGTCGCGATCCTGTTGCTGAAGGACCCGCCGTTGATGATCCGCTTGATGCGGGTGATCGGGTGGGTCGGGTCGACGTCATCGACGCCGACCACGAACTGGCACGGTGCGAGGCCGCTCGGGTGCGAGATCGTGAGGACGTCGTCCTCCGTGTAGCCGGAGCCGCCGGTGAGGACGAGGAGGCCGACGCCCGGAGACGCGTCGATGTCGTAGCCGTTCGGGAAGTAGGCCGACGTCGCGAGCTCGACGAGCCGCGTCAGGACGTCCCGATAGCCGGTAGCGACGAAGGACTGCCACATGGTCAGAAGAGCCCTCGCGACGACGAGCGGTTCCGGGCCATGACGTTCAGGATCTCGCGGTCGGCCTTGCCGCTCGCGATGTGGCGCGTGATCTCGTCGGGGTCGCTGACGTTGACGACGCTGACGTGGAAGCTCGGCGCGGCGAGCTTGTCGACCGGCGTCACCGTCCCGCTCTGGCTCGGGCGGAAGACTTCAGTCTTGCCCTTCTCGCCGACGAGATAGGCGCGACCGCCGATGACGGGGCCGCCCTCGGCGCGCGCCGGCGGCGTGTAGGCCGTCCCGTTCCCGCCGACCGACGGCGACCCGTCGAGGTTCGTCCCGCCGCCGCCGCCGAAGAACGCGCCACCGATCCCCGCGACCGCCTTGAGCACGAGCTGCTCGGCGATGATGCGGTTGATCTGGGCGATCGCCGAGTCGGCGAGGTCCTTCCAGTTCGCCTTGCCGCTCGTCGCGAGCTGAGCGAGCCCATCGGCGATCGTGCTCGTCGCCGTCGTCCAGACGCTCTGGATCGTCTTGGCATCGTTACGCGCGCCGTCCTCGGTGTTGGCGAACGCGAGCTCGAGGCCGCTCTGCCAGTCCTTCGCGGCGGCGAGGTCCTGCTGCGCGTACTGGATCCGGAGGTCGTGGATCTGCTTCTCGGTGAAGCCGTAGGTCTTCGCCGCGTGGTCGATGTCCTCGAGGTGCTGCTGGTAGATCTCCTGGTACCGGATCGCCTGCTGGGTCTTGAGGATCTCCTGGTCCTTCTGCGTCTCGATCTGGCTGACGTATCCCGCGGCGATGCTCGGGCTCTGGAAGTTGTCGTCGACCGGACCGGCCGCGTCGCGCGTACGTCGGTCCTTGTCGAGCTCGAGCGCCCTCGCCTTGATCCGCTCGAACGCCTCGTCGAAGCTCTTCGGGAGGTTGGACTTGCCGATCTGCTTCTCCAGCTCGTCGAAGTCCGCGATCAGCGCGACGATGTCGTCGTGCACTCCACCGAGGCCGAGAAGCGAGTCGCGGAGGTCGTCCGACTTCTTCTTCGACGCCTCGAGCTGACGACCGAGATCCAGGATCGCGTCGTTCAGGCCCTTCGGGTCCGACCCCATCTCGACGCCGTGCTGGAACGCGGCAGACCGGTCGTTGATCTCCTTGACGATCTGGGCCTGGCGCTCCTTCTCGGCGAGATAGGCCGATCCTTCCGGACCGAGCGTCGGGATCCCGAAGTGGCCGGCGAGCGGCGACGTGGCGACCCTCGCCGCCAGGTCGAGGACCTCCCTGATCCCGGTCTTCATGATGTTGAAGAAGAGCTGGGCCGCGTGGCCGGCGAGGTCGAGCGAGTGGATGAAGACGTTCCCGAAGACGTCAGAGATCACCTCTCCGTTCGCCCCGACGAAGGAGGCGAGGTTGACGAAGATCTCCTTCGAGACGTCGTAGAACGCCTGAAGTTCGGTCGACTTGGCAAGCGCGCCGCCGAGCTCCTCCTTGAAGTCGTCCCACGCCTTCGTCGCCATGATGATCGAGCCGGCGCCGCCCTCGATCGACGCCTTCGCGACGCCGCCGATGCGCGCCTCGAGCTTCTCGAGAACCTCCGCGGACTTCGCAGCCGAGTCCGTGAGCACGGAGAGCGTCTTCGACGTCCGCCCGAACTGGATCTCTCCGGTCTGGAGGCCATGCTCGACCTTGCGCACGGCGTTGACGAGATCGCCACCGAACGCGGTCGCGTAGTCGGCGGCGATCGTGATGACCTTGTCGAGCTCATCGCCCTGATGGCCGAACTGGATCGCAAGTGCGGCCGCATCGCGAGCGGCCTCGTCGTCGAACCGGCTGTTGTCGGCGACTCTGTGCGCGAGCTCCTCGACGCGTCGCGCCGTCTCGGAGCTCGTGTCCCCGACGCCCTTCAGCGCGACCTGGAGCTTGATGTTCGACAGGTAGACGCGGTCGTATTCCTTGACGAGGTCGGAAGCGATGTCCTCGAGCTTGCGGAACTGCTCGATCGGCATCTCGATGATCGTCTTGATCGCCTCGAATCCCTTCTTCATGAGCTCGAGGGCCTGGTTGACGTCGAGCGCCTTGTGCTCGACCTCATCCAGCGAGTCCTTGATGCGCTTGCCGCCGTCGACGCCTGGCCGCGGGTCGACGTCGATTACGATCCTGTAGACCGCCTCGTCGGCCACCTCAGTCGCTCCCCGTCTGGATGCCGTTCGGCGCGGACGCGCCGCTCTGCCGGTTCTCGGCCAGCCACGCGGCGTCCATCGCGCGGATCACCGCGCAGAACGTCCGGTGGAGCTGGCCGTCGAGACCGAGGCGGTCGCCGTAGTCGGCGATGAAGTTCCAGGGGATCGGTCCGACGTCCATGCCGACCGTACGGCAGGTCTGGAGGTCGAGGTATGCCTCGAGGTAGACGCGCTCGATCGGATCGATCGCCGGCTGGTCCAGGAACCACTGCGGGAGCGGGAGGTCGCGCTTCGCGCGCTCGCGAACCTCGAACTCCTGATCCCGGAGCTTCAGCTCCCAGAGGAGCCGGCGGACGAGTTTCCCGAGACGGCCGCCGCGTCGATCTCGCCCTCGAAGTTCCTCGGCAGGATGAAGAAGACGCGGAGGTCCTGGAACACGATCTCCGGTAGCGCGCGCAGCAGCCCGGCCGCGGTCGCCGTAGAGAACGCCACCGGCTCGCCCTTCGCGTCCACCACGCCCTCCCACCCGACGAGGACGTGCTCGGCGAAGAGGTCGAAGCTCCGCGAGCGGTCGCGAGCGATAGCCTCCCAGTCCTTCTCGTCCGGCTTCGGGTAGCTCGTGGCCGACGCGCGGAGCTGCGCCGCGGAGAGAGGCAGGTTCGACGACTGGTGCGCGCACCGGCCCTGGACCCTGGCCTTCGGCGCGACGCAGGGGATCGAGAACCAGCGCAGCTTCCCCTCGACCTTCTGCCTCGAGACGTGGGAGAAGTCGGGCAGCGAGGCGGGATCCGGCGTTTCGCTCATGCGGCAATCTCGGCTCCGAGAGGTTCCTCAGCGGGTCACGGCAGGACGGGGAATAGGCTGATCCCGATCGAGTTCCCGAGCGTCGCGTCGCCGAACGGCATGAACGTGACGGCGATCTTGACCGACTTGTCCAGCGGGAAGCTCTTCGCGCCGTCGCCAAACGTGACCGACGGGAAGTCGAAGGCGATACCGCCGTCCCCGTTCTTCAGCATGAAGTCGAAGGTCTGCGTGTCGTTCGCGCGGATGTGCGTCGGCACCGACGAGTCGGCGTAGATCATCGTCGCCGTCAGCTCGCAGATGAACTGGCCGACGTCCATCACGGCGGCGCCGAGCACGGAGAGGATCTTGTCCGGCGAGAGGTTGTTCGTGATCTTGAGCGTGAGGCTCTTGAAGAACGTGTTCGTCGACGAGAGGCCGTCCGTCCGGAGGTTGACGAAGCTCGACGTCGTGTTGAACGCCGTCGTCCCGATCGGGGAGATCGCCGTGCTCGCGTTCGTCTTGCGCGATCCAGTCGGCACCGGCGTGTCGAAGCCGAGGTAGCCGAGCTTCGCCGTGATCTTGTTCGTCTCCGGCATGTCGAGCGTGAGCTCGTTCAGGTAGTTGGCGAACGGGTACTCGTACCCGTCGACACCGGGGCTGCCGAGGTCCGGCTCCGCGAGCTCGAAGGTCTTCGTGCGCTCGATGTAGCGCGAGTCGTCGACGTTCTGGTCGTTCGAGACGTCGCGGAGGAAACGGCCGAAGAGGATGTCGACCGTGTCGCCCGCGCCGTTGTCGGTCACGAGCCGCGCATCGAGCTTGTCGAGCACGAGCGTGCTGCCCGGGCCGGCCGTCATCCCGATGACGCGGGCGAAGCCGAGGCCGGCCGAGAACTGCTGGCCCGCGGCGAGACCGCCGACGTGGACGAACTGGCCCTTCGTGATGCCGAGCGTCGTGAAGTCGACCTGGTTCGCCGCCACGACGCCGTTCTGGCCGGCCGTGATCGTCGCCTGGCCGGAGACCGGCGTCCCGACGTCGATCTTGAGGTCGCCCGTGATCGCGCGGACGCCCGCGATCGTCACGAAGGCGTTGGTCGGCGGCGTCTCGACGGAGTTGCCGGAGACCGTGATGGTCGTCGCGGCGAGGCCCGTGTCGGCCGTCAGCACCTTGAGGCCGTTGTTCGCCGCGATCGCGTAGCCGGCGGCGAAGACGAGGCTCTTCGCTCCAGCGCCCGCGTTGTTCCACTGGAGCTTCGCGGCCTGGCTCGTCGTCGCGCCGGGGATCGTCCAGCCCGTGCCAGACGCCACCGGCGCGAAGAAGTAGAGGTTGGCGTTCACGAACTCGGCGAAGACGAGGCCCTCGAACTCCTTCGTGGCGACGTCCATCGTGAGGTCGCAGTCGTACGAGACGGCCGAGTCGAGGTCGACCGTCGTCCCCTTCTTGAGCTGGCGGGTCCGGCTGATCGGACGGCGCGGCACCGTCTTGATCTTGGCGCCGAGCTCGTTGATGGCGTTCGGCTCGAGCTTGAACCACGTCGGCGAGCCCGAGAGCACGCCCGGCGTCGAGGTCTCGATCGCGAAGGAGAGGCCGGTCTTGTTGGTCAACACGCGCGACATCAGCGGGTCTCCTGGTAGTCGAACGCGACCGAGACGTTGGTCTGGTGCCACCGGCCGTCGTTGCCGATGTCGCGGACGGACGCCGTGTAGAGGCGGAGCTCGGAGCCGCCGAGGTCGATCCCCTCGAGGATCGTGACGACGTCCTGCGCGAGGTCGTCGCTCGGCTTCAGGCCGGAGTCCTTGTCGACGAAGACCTGGACGAAGGCCGTCCCGGACCTCAGGAACTTGCGCGAGCCGACCGGGCCGAGGCTGTCCTGGCTCGCCGCCTGCATCTGGACGGAGACACGGACCCAGGAGCCGCCGTCCGGCGGCGTGAACTCCTCGTTGTCGAAGCAGTACGGCATCGTCGGGTGGAGCACGGCCCACCCGATCGCGAACTGCTCGGCGATCGCCTCTCGCGCGACGGGGAGGATCACAGGACCGGCCCTTCGGACGCGCCGACGCTCGGCGACTCGCCGCCCGGGTCGTGCCTGAGGTCCTCGCGCAGCGCCTTGACGATCGCGCGCTCTACGAAGCCGGCGGGCGCCTGCTTGCTCGATCCGTCGTTGAGGTCGCCGATGTAGGGCACGTTGTTCGAGACGAAGACGTGCTGCGCGCCAGCTTCGACGTCGATCTTGTAGCCGGTGACCTGCTCGCGACCGTCGATCTGCGGTCCGAAGTCGACGAGGCTGTATCTCGGACGACCCGTGGCTCCGCGCGTGACCGGGAGGTTCTCCTCCTTGCCGGTCGGTCTGCTCCCGACTGGCTCGAGCTGGGGCTCACCTACGCGCGGGATCCAGTTCGAGCGGGCCCAGCCGGTGTCGACGGGAGTTCCGCCCTGGATCGGCGGAGCGACTAGATTGGCGTGGATGTCGAGCGCGACCTTGCGGACCACGATCCCGAGGACTCGGTCGATCGCCTGCTTGAGCGGGGTCACCTCGTGGACGACGGTCGCCATCGGTTCTTCACGGCCTCTCGCCGGCCTCCGCGATCACCCCATGACGGGGAGCTCTCGGGTCGCAATCGAGAGCCCCCCGCCACGAGGCGCAAACCTTCAGTCGTTGTCGTCGGCCGAGACGCCCGCGAGCTGCAAGACGCCCATGTACCAGAGGCGCCGCACCTTGATCGGGCCGAGCGTCGCCTTCTCCTTCTCGGTCACGGGCTCGCCAGGCACGGTCGTGTAGGTCCCGTCGAAGCCGACGCCCTCGCGCCACACGAAGTCCCAGCCGAAGTCGAAGCTGGCGAGCGGCGGAGGGAGCCGCGTGGTCGGTCGGAAGGGCTTCTTCGCCGGAGCCGCGGGCGGCGTGGAAGCAACGACCGACGGTTCGGTCGTCGTCGCCTGCGGCTTCGGCGTCGAGGTCTTGCTCACGATCAGGTGAGCACCGTCATGAAGTACCCGAGCTCCGACGCGACGAGCTTCTGGTCGTAGAACATCTCGATCTCGATGCGGTCCGACTTGAACTCGTCCATGCGGAACTTGAAGATCCGCTGGCCGCTCGGACCCGCGCCGCCCTGCGACGTCACCGAGAACGTGTAGCCGGCGCTCGGCTTCATGATCCCGGGGTTGTTCTCCCGGAAGATCAGGAGCGCGCTCTTCGCGGTCGCGATGAAGCCCGTCGCCTCGGTCGCGCCCTGGTTCGCCGTGTTCTGGACCGAGTCCATCACCAGCACCTCGTCGAGCCCGAAGAGGGCCGCGAGGGTCTGGGCGTTCGCCAGCGCGATCCCGCTGGTCTGGCCGCGGTCGAAGCGCCCGACGACGTCGACGTGGTCGCAGAGCACGTCGAACGTGTCGCGCCCCACGATGAGGACGTTCGGCATCTTCCCGGTCTTCGAGAGGATGGTCCGCTTACCGAGGCGCACGTCGACCACCGGGTGCGAGGACGCCTGGTCCCACTTGGTCGTCACGGAGACGTCCGTGCCCCAGACGCCGGTCTTGAAGAACGCCGCGGCCCAGGTCGACTCGCGGGCGATGAGCGCCTGCTGCGCGAGGAACTCGGTCGCGTCGCGGTCCATGTCGATCGCCGCGTCGGAGTTGTTCCGCACGCGGTCGTCGATGTCCTTGTGGAGCCCGTACTCCTTCGCCGAGTAGCTCGGCGTGGAGTCGAGGTTCCACCCGCCACCCGCGGACTCCGTCGACGGCGCGCGCTCCTTCACCTGGTTGCGGAAGAAGTCGGCGCGGCTGTAGACGAAGTACCGGTTGCTCTCGTGCTGGACCGGGATGTTCGCGAAGGCGCGATCGGCGACGTACGCCTTCGCCTCCTGGATGTACGCGACGGTGACGTCCGTCAGCATCGCGTTGACGTGGACGTCGCTCCTCGAGGGCTGCATCAGACCCGGCATGGGATCCTCTCGTGCGCGACCTTGTTCCTTGGTTCAGTTCGCGGACTTCTCGCAGGGCGTAGGATCAGCCCGTCGTCGAGGCCGGAGACCCGGAGTTGAAGATCTGGACGACCGGGTACTCGCCCGCGGCGCCGGCGGTCCCGGCGAGTCGGCCGGCCGCGCTGATCCCGGCTCCGACCGTGTAGGCGATCGCGCGCCCGGTCGAGTCGCTCTTCACGAGCACGCCGTCGGTCGCCATCGCGGCGCCCGACTCCATCGGGATCATCGCGCCGTTCATGATGGCCATCGCGATCGAGATGCCGGCACCGGACGCCGCTTCCGTCGCGACGCCGTCGGGCACGAGGCCCGCGGCGCAGTGCTGGTAGCGGCCGGTCGAATCGCGGGCGAGGTAGCGCCCCTTCGAGACCGCCGCGCCAGCGATGACGTCGATCGTCCGAACGCCGCTCTCACCCGAGGTCGTCGCCATGGTTCTCTCCCGTCCTTCTCTTCGTTGTGACCGGCGTGGCCGGTCCGTTCAGTGGTTCGTGAGCCCGACTCCGGCGGCGGTCAGGACGCGAGCGCGGCGCGCTTCTCGTCCTCGTACTCCTTGTAGAGCCGCTGCCCTTCCGGCGTCTTCAGGACGCGGGACTTCGCGACCTCGATCGTGACGCTGTGGGTCTTCGCGTAGTCCTTCGCCAGCTCGGCGACCTTGTCCACCGCGAAGCCGCCGGCCTTCGAGAGGTCGGCGCCACCAGTCGTGCCGGCGCGCTGGAACGCGGGCGCGAGCGCCTGCGACGCGGCCTTGAGGATCTGCGCGTTGCGGTCGGCCTGCTTCGCGTCGGGCTTCATGCGGCCCTCGACCGTCTTGAGCAGGACCACCTTCTCGTCGACCGTGCCCGGCAGGTTGGGCAGATCGGCCGCGCGCTTCGCGAATGCGACGTTCTCGGACTCGAGCTCCGCCTTCGCCGTGCGCTCGTTGCTCTCGTCGAGCGCCTTCGCCATCGCGACGGCGTCCGGGTCCGAGCTCTTGCGGAACTCCTTGCCCGTGGCCTTGCAGGTGTAGACCACCGAGTCCGCCTCGCGCGCCTTGCGGACTGCGGCCACGCGCGCCGTCGACTCGGCGTTGACGAACGACTCGCGCTCGCTCTCGAGGAGCGTCTTCGCGTAGTCCTTCTCCGCGTCGGTCATCTCGGCGAGGCGCTGCGCGCGGGCGAGCGACTTCTCGAGCTCGACGTTCTTCTTCTGGAGCTCGATCACCTGGGCTTCCGTGAGAGGCATCGCATCGTCTCCGTGGGTTGCGCCGTCGCCGGCGTCGTTGCTCTTCTTGAACGCGTCCGACAGTTCGCTCTCGAGCCCGAGCGCCTTGGCGCGCGACCGGATGTGCGCCTTGACGGCCTCGGGATCGTTCGCGCGACCGATCGCCCTCATGGCGTTGTGGAGGTCGCCCGAGTTCGCGATCGGGAAGCTGCCGTCTGGCATCGCCGCGCCGGTCTTCGCCGCCGCGTCGCGCTGGTCCTGCGTGAAGTCGCGCTTCGCGATCGGCATCGCCAGGACTCGCTTCGCGCTGCGGTGCGCCTGCTGCGCGAGCTTGGTCGAGGCGGCCGACTGGTCGAGGCGACCGGATGCCGCGTGGTAGCTCGCGTCCTGCGCGTGCTGGGCGGCCATCTGCGCGTAGTGCGAGTGGAGGGCCTTCTGGTCGGCCTCGGTGAGCGGCGCCTCGCCCTCGCTGGCCTCGTCGCGGCCGCCGTCGCCGGCGTCCTCGGCATCGAGCTTCTCCGCCGCCTTCGCGACCTCGTCGGCCGTCAGGCGGCGCTTCACGATCATCGTCGCGACCGCGTTGTCCTGCGCCGGGCTGTCGACGACGCTGATGGAGGCGAGCTTGAGGACGTCCGTCCGCTTGCGGGTCTTCGCCATGTCAGGCGGCTCCCGCCGCGACGTAGCGGACCCGCTGCCAGTCGTCGCTGTTGGGATCGGCCTCGAGCGGCTGCTCGTCGCCCTCGACGCGCGCGCCGCGGATCGAGAAGCCCTTGAGCTCCCCGCTCTCGAACTTCGCGAGGATCGACGGGTCCGACGGCTTGACGCCGATGATGAGGCCGCTGCGCTGGATCGTCATGCCGAGCGACTTCGCGATCGACTCGGTCATCGGCATCATCCAGACGACGGTGCCGCGGTTGATCTCGCGCTTGGCGACGGCCGCCGGCTCGTCCTCGTGCATGAAGCCCATGACGCGCTCGGACTGGGCGAAGTCCGCGGCCGCGCCGACCATCCCGCGCTCGGTGATGTTCTCGGGGCCGTCCCGGTCGTGGTCGAAGTAGGGCCGGAGGACGCCGCTCGCGTCGCGTTCCTTGCAGACGATCCCGTACCCGATGACGATGCCGAGCTCGCGGTCGACCTTGCAGATCGTCGAAAACGTGCTGAGGACCGACTCAGGCATCGACGGGGGACGGATCCCTTCTTGCGACCGACGCGCGATGTCCTACACGCGCGCGCGCGCGAGATCAATGCAGCCGGTAGTGGTTCGATCCGTTTGATGTACAAGCGGTCGCGCATGTAGGATGCGCGAGCGATCGCGGTGCATCACGCCCGGAGGGGTCCCTCGGATGTCGAAGAGTTCGCGCGTTCCCAAGAACCGCCACGCCGTCGTGCTCGGAAGAAAAGGCGGAAGAATCGGAGCGAAGGTCACGAACTCGAAGCTCTCGCGCGACCAGCGCGTCGCGAACGCGAGGAAGGCTGCCGCCGCGCGATGGGCTCGGTGGCGCGCGAAGAAGAAGACAATCCCGATCGACGCGCTGCCTCTAGCCGCCATCGTCCGGTGACGCGGTAGGGACCTGGTCTGGAACTCCCGCGACCGTCGCCATCGAGGTGATCGCCCTGACCGAGATTCGCGTCGAGACGACGCAACGACATTGCAGGGTCGTTTCAGGCGGCGCGTTCGGATCCCCCGGGTAGGCCAGCTCGTTCCCGTCGCCGTCGACGAACGGCTCGTCGACGCCGACCGTCTGGCCATCCATGAACACATGGGCCGGGCGGACCCTCTCGTCGCCTGCTGTATTCCAAATTCGCGTGACGAACTCGCTCGGCACGTCGCCGGAGTCGAGCACCTGCGCGAACATCTCCTCGACGCCCTGGTGCACGGCGCGCAGGCCCTCCGTCCTCGCGATCACCTCGGCGCGGTAGGCGATGAAGTTCTGGCGGTAGCGCTCGACCATGCTGTCGATCTGTTTCGACGGGAGCGGCGCCTCGTCGGCGATCGCGTTGCGGACCGAGCGGTCTGATCGTCCGTCTCGGAGCTCGCGGCCGAGCGCGCTCTGGCGCGTCCTCTCCGCCTCCGTCGGGCCCATCGACTGGACGTCGTGAACCCTCTCGAGCGCGTCGCGGTAGTTCTGGACGTACTGGGCCTGCCTCGGCGTCAGCCCGATCGAGTCGCGGAACTCGCGGGCCATCGCGATCGGGTTGGTGCCGCGCGCGATCCCGTTCGTGATGACGTCGCGCACGACCTGGACCTGCTCGTCCGTGAACGCCTTCACGAGCTCGAGCCGGTTCTGGCGCATGAGGTTGACCGCGCGCTCGTTGAACTGGTCGAAGGCGACGATGGTCTTCAGCGCGCCCGAGAGGAACGTCGCGGCCTCCTCGGCCGAGAACGCGAACGATTTGGCGATGTCGTTCGAGAACGAGGTCGCGGCCGCGTCGAACGCGTCGCTCGCGTCCTCGTAGCGCCGCTCCGCGATCATCCGCAGGATCGAGTCCGGAGAGAGGTTCGTGCGGACGCGCTGGATCATCTTCAGGAACGCGTCGCGCAGCAGCGGCTCGATCGAGTCGAGGATCGCCGTCATCTGCTCGGAGTCCATCTCGAGGTCGGCCACGCGCTACTCCTTCATGCGACCGACCATCGTGATGCCGAGCGGCTTCCCATCGAACTCGAAGGCGTGGAGCACCGCCGACTGCGTCGCCCACGAGCACGGCTCTGGTCGAGAGCATTTCATCGCTGGGGTCACGCAGCCGTTCCGGCTGATCGCGTGGTCGTTGCCGAGGATCATGGGATGGGCGCAGAGCGGGCAGGCGATCACGAAGTCGAGGACGGTCGCGTCTCCCAGCTTGTCTCTCGCGATCCATTGGCCCTTCGCGAGCACGGCGCCCTCACCTCTCGTGAAGACGGTCAGCTCGAGCTTGGGCATCTCAGACCGTCCCGGGGATCCGCTCGCCGCTGGCGAAGGCGCGCACGTCGACGAGGTCTCGGACGGCGATCGGCATGACCGTACCGCCGCTCGTCGTCACGCGGACCTCGAGGAAGCAGGAGGGGCGCGGCGAGAGGATCGCGGTCACATTCTTCGCGATCGAGACCGAGATCGTCCGGTTCGCCGGACTCGAGACGCTCGCTACGGCGGCCGTCACGATCGCGTCGCTCGAGTCGTAGACCGAGGCGGTGACCGTCGCAGGTGAGGTCGTTCGTGATGTCGGTCGCCGTCTTCCCGTCCGTCGGCTCGACGACGAGCGAGACGGCCCAGTCGCATCCGACGACGATCGAGTCGAGTGCCACGTCTCTGTCCCTCCGCGCCTCAGCCCACTGTAACGATGGACACCGCTCCCGCTCCCGGCCGGGTCCTCGTCGAACCTCCGGCGGAGATCGCGTGAGCGACGCGCGAGCCACTCCCGACGCTGGCGCGCGCGGTATGGACGACGACCGGCGGCCCGACGTAGAGCGTCCCGGTAGCGACGACGGTCGCGGCGCCAAGGGTCACGGCCAGCACCCCGGAGATCGGTGGGACGCTGCCGATGCCGGACGCCACGACGGTCGCCGGCCCGAGCAGAACGGACAGCGTGCCGGCGATCGCGGCCGCGCCGGATCCAGACGCGGTCGCCGGATCGAGCTGGATCGAAGCCGTGCCGGCAACGCCGGTCGTCCCGGTCCCGGCCGCTGTCGCCGCGCCGAGCTGGATGCTCGCCGCTCCGGCGATCGCGACGGCTCCGGCACCAGAGGCTGTGCACGCCCCCAGCGTGATCGCGGCCGCGCCGTTGACCGGGACCGTGCCGGTGCCTGCCGCCGTGGCCGCGCCCAGCGTGATCGAGGCTGTCCCGGCGATTGGAACCGTCCCCGATCCCGAAGCAACGCAGGCGCCGAGCGTGACGGACGCGGCGCCCGCGACGGCGATAGCGCCTTGGGCGGAGACCGTCGCCGCCACGAGCGTGACGGCGAGGGTCCCGTCGAAGATCCCGTCGAGCAGTCGCTTGCTCGACCCGCCCATCAGCAGACGGAAGCTGACGCCGTCCTGGAGAAGTCTCTTGCCCATGGAGCGACCCCGTTAGAAGAAGGTCGTCACCATGACCATGCCGTGGGCGCCGGCGCCGCCGTTGCCGTTGGTGACGCCACCGCCGCCGCTACCTCCGCCCCCAGGGAAGCCTCCGTCGCCGCCCGCGGCCACGCCGCTCCCCCCGCAGGTCCCCCCGGACCCGCCGTAGGGAAGGATCGTTGAGTCGTTGCCCTTGAGTCCTTGGGTTCCGGTCGGCGCGACGGCCCCACCACCGAAGCCACCAACCGACACGTTGCCGTTCGTTCGACCGCCCGCCCCGCCGCCACCACCGCGCATCGAGTAGCCGTTGGTGACAGACGTGATCGCGGCGTCGGTGTCGCCTCCTGATTCTCCTCCACCGCCACCCCACTCGCTTGGAGATCCTCCGACTGGAGCAAGCGTGCCGCTCCCACCGGCGCCACCGATACCTCCGTAGCCGATCGGAAGTGTCGCCGCAGAGAGATCGTGTCGAGTTGTCTGGACGGCAACCGACGCACCGCCGCGCCCACTGCCGCATCCGCCGTCGCCGGCATCGAGAGTCGCCGCAGCCGTTGCCGCAGTACCAGCGACGCGACGCAGAGACGTGAGAGGCGTGCTGCCGCCCTTGTCGAACTGGCTGATGACACCGGGATTCCCGGCCTGATTGAGCCCGGTCGTCGCAGCTCCGCCCTTGCCGGCGTGAACAGTAACTCCAGCCGCAGTCGACGGGAGGTCGTCGGCGTTGTACCACGCCTCGTCGTAGCCGCCACCGCCACCGCCACCGCCACCTTCGGCCGTGCCGGTCGTGTCTCCACTCGATCCACCGCCTCCTCCGTCGCAGATCTGAGCGAAGACGCGCTTCGCCCCGGTCGGCTTGATCCATGCGTCGTCGAGGTCGGCCGGTGAGCCGATGAACATCTGGACGTCGACGCCGCGCGCGCCGATGTCGGCGCTCGTCGCGTCGGCAGGGATGAAATGGATGCGGCAGCAGAGGTCGACCGTCGAGTTGGACCACGTCAGCGTCGTCGCAACGACCGATCCGGCGAGCGTATTCGTTCCCGAGATGACCGTGATCCCGCCGCCCGTGCCGTCCGCCGTGCCGTCGTTGAACTGGGTCGCGAGGTTCGCGAGCCCGGCGTTCGTCGCGGATCCGGAGAGCTGTCCGCTCGCGTTGTCGACGCCCTGGAAGAAGACGTCGAGCACGAGCATGTTGTCGACGTAGGTGACCGACTTCGGTCCGGTAGCGGAGGTCGAGGCGGTGAACTTCCACGAGTTCCCACCGAAATGGAACGGGTCGCCGAAGTTCCTGCATCCGCGGATCGCGATCATGACGCCGTAGGTGTGGTCGCCGAGATCCGTGAGCGTCGGCGCGGACTCGCTGCCGTTATCCCGCTTCCAGAAGATCGCGCCCTTCGTCGAACCCGCGGCCGCAGCCGCCCCGATCCCGTTCTGCGGCCCGATCTGCTTGTACCCGGTCGGCGCAGGGATGACGGAATCGTTCGACGACTGCATCAGGAGCAGGATGATGTCGTCGGTCGCGTGAGTTCCTGGCAGCGTCGCCGTTGGCGTGCCCGTGCTCGAGAACTCCGCTCCAACCGAGACGACCGTCGGCACCGTCGGATCGCGCGCGAACGATCGGATCTGGGTGCCCGTGACCTTCTTCGACGTACCGCCGCCGCCGCCCTCGTTCACCTCCATCTCGTCGGCCGCGAGCATCGAGGTTGCGGCGGTCAGCCCGTTGATGGTCGAGTCGGGCAAGGTCAGTCAGCCTTCGGAGGCTCGGTCGCGGACTTCCTCCGCTGCTTCCCGAGCTCGACCTGCTCCGTTCGCGATAGGGCCGCCTCCCCGAGGCGCGCCTTCGCCGTCGCGATGCGGCTCTCGACGAAGTCGCCGATCTCGCCGAGCAGCTCGATCTCGTCCGCTCTCGAGTAGTCGCCGAGGTTGGAGACGTGGATCTTGATGAGGGCGATGCGCGTGGGCTTGTCCATCGTCAGCTCCTAGGCGTTGGCGTCGGTCAACGTGTACCCGGTGATCGTGATCGCCTGGTTGATCGCGACGACGTTGTTGTCGAGCGTGAGATCGCCGCCGCCGCCCGTGATCGTGACGGTGCCCTGCTCGTGGCAGGTCGTCACGGTGGAGTCGTAGATCCGGTAGTGGCCGATCGTCCCGGCCGCGTCAGCGGCGACGTCCTGCCACGTCCCGCTCTTCGCCTTCGTTCCGCCCGACGCGCTCGCCATCCAGTCGGACGGGAGGTTCAACGTGGCGCAAACGGTCCCGGAGTTGGCCGTCGCGCAGTCGGCGGGAGGCGCCCCGGTCCGGAGCAGCATGACCGGGGAGGTCCCGATCTGGGTCTCGGTCGCGTCGAGCCGGGCGTTGCGGACCGCCACGGATAACTGGAGCGCCATACGGCGTTCGCTGCTTCTGCGACCTACGGGCTTGAGATGGCGCGGGAGGAAGGATTCACACCCTCAACCTCCTGGCCGACCTTGGACTCTTGCGAGACCAAGGGAGCCGGGCGCTCTCGTAGTTGAGCTACCCCCGCGTTCGTTGGAGCCGGTGGAACTGTAGCGCGCGCGAGCTTCCAAGTCGAAGACGGTCTCGTGCAGCGACAGACCGTGGTGATCGGCGGCCCGTACGCCCCGAGGCGGCGCGCGCATCGCGGTTGTCCGGAGTCGTTCAGGAAGTGGACCCCGAACTCGTTGCCGCAGCCGGTACAGGGCTCGTCGTTCGGCGTCACGCCGCGGGGCCGTCCCTCGGGACGATCCGCTTCGCCCGGTGGCCGTCGCCGTAGCCGGAGTCGACGAGGTCGTGCTCCTCGAGGAGGTCGCGCGAGCTCGCGACGAAGGCGTGGGGCTTCTCGGACCCTGGCTCGAACCGCTTGCCGGTCAGCTCGAAGCGAGCCGTCTTGATCGCGTGCCCGGCCTCGAGCAGCTTCGAGACGAACTCGGTCGCGAGCTTGTCCGCGTCGCCGGCGCACTCTGGGCCGTTGTCGTGGACCCCCGCGCCCTCGATGACGATGTTCCAGTTGCCCATGCGTTTCTCCTACGGTGTCGGGCCGAACGGGTCGCCGGAACCGACGCCTCCGGTCGGTCCGAAGCATGAGGACGGGTCGGCGGTCGGCGGAGTCGCCGGGACATGATCCGGCTGCGGCTCCGGGAGGTCCTTCAGCTCCGGTTCTGCGGGAGCCGGAACTGGAGCGGGAGGCGTCGGATCCTTCGTCGGGTCGCCCATGTCGTTCTCCTTCGTCACTTCCGCGACTGACACTCGTAGGTCGCCGCCGCCGGATCGCGCTTCACGCCGTTCTCGACGATACGGTAGGTCGTCCCCTCGATCGTCAGCTCGTCGTTCGGGGCCGGGATCTGTCCGCCCGCGATGCTATCGCCGAGGACGAGGATCCGGCGGTCTCCGACCTTGATGTTGCCTCCGGAAGCCTCGCGGTCCGTGTAGTCGGACACGACGCCTCGGCACGCGAAGTTCTGCTCGAGCGGGTTCGTGCCGGACGTGAGCGCGCCAGGAGTGCGTCCTCCTGGGACGTGCTTCCGGAGCACGCAGGGCAGGAGCTTCGAGCCGAGCGCCCGGTTGATCGTCCCGGAGATGTCGACGCCGAGGATCTTCGGCACGTCAGTACGCCATCGCCGAGGACAGATAGAGCCTATGGTCGAACGTCAGCGGAGGCCGTCCCGCACTCGTCGGGTAGGACCAGATCGTCGTCGGTCTCCATCCGCATGGGAAGTTCTGGCAACGGAGCCCGGCCGTGTCCGTGACGAACGAGTGGACTCCGTTCGGGTCGCCCGGGCAGCGAGGCGCGATCTCGCCGTCGGGCGGGCCGACCGGCGCGATCCGGCCGGTCCCGTCGCAGGTCGGGCACTTGCGCGGCCCGTGGTCTCCAAAGTTTCCGAGATGGAGCATCGGATCGTCATGGAAGGCCATCACGCGGCTCCGTGCGCGCGCCAGAACCGGAACCAATTCGAGTTCGGCTTAGGGAGGACGTGGCTCGCGACGAAGATCGTGTCCTTCTCGTCCACGCTCCATGAGATCGAGACGTCGGTGAGACACTGATTGACGTGGACGTCCGACGCGCGGAAGTAGTTCCCGACGAACCCCACCTCGCGGTCGACGATCGCCTTCTGCTGGAGATAGGCCGCGACGTCCTCGTCCGAGTTGACCAACGTCATCTTGATAGGCCCCGACTCGATGAGGTCCTCGAGGCGGAACGCCTTCTTCTGGCGTGGGAGCTTCGCGACTACGGCGGCCGCGACCGACGCGATCGCGAGGCGCAGAAGCTCTCGTCTGGTCATCCTCATGCGACCGTCTCCTACTCGTCCGTCGTGACGACGATGCCGACCAGGGCTGCGACGCCGAGGATCACGATCATCGCGTTCACGGGAGCCCCTCGGTGAACTGGTACCGCTCCGGCGAGAAGTCCGAGCAGCTCGAGAAGCCGTCCGCCGACGCCGTCACGCCGTTGGCCGCGCCCGCGAGGAACTGGGCGACGAGCTCCTGGACGACCGACGGGAAGCGGCCCTGAGCGAGCTGTGGCGCGAAGTAGTTGATGCCGACCGATCCGGCCTTCAGCGCCGAGATGTTCGAGTCCTCGTTCTTCTTCGTCTCGATCGAAGGGTCCTGCGAGAGCTCGAAGGCCCCCTGGATGTTCGCCTGGACGATCTGGGCCGGGAAGGCCGTCGAGGAGACCTCCACGCCGTAGCGGTCCGTGACGTTCGCGCGCGGCCACGCGGTCGCCTGGACGCCGAACGTCACGTTGAACGTCGCTCCGGAGCCGGGCGAGCTCGAGACCGAGACTGGGCTCGTCGGAGCCGTCATGTAGTCCCCGACGTCGGCGATCTCGAACGTCGCGACCGCTCCGCTGCTGACGGTGAGGACGCGGATCTTCGCCTCTCGCCCCGCAGTGACCGTGCCGCCGGAGACCGTGAGGATCTGTCCCGCGGCGTAGGACGCTCCGCCCGCGTTGAGCGCAGCGGTCGCGAGAACGGCGAGCGCGCTGGGCGTTCCGGCCCACGTCTGGTTCTCGAGCATGCGGAAGAACGAGACGAGCGCCGCCTCCTTCGTCGCCGTCGAGATCGCGGCCCAGAGGGAGGCGGCCCGGACCGACGTCGCGAGAAAGGCGTCTGCGTCCGCGACGCTCGCGTAGGAGTTCGACCCGACGATCAGGCTGCTCATCGGCGGCTTCTTCTACACCAGGATCGTGGGTCGGTCGATGCTCGTCGGGAAGATGTTCTGCCCGATGTACTCGTAGGCCCCGACGTCGTAGCCGCCTCCCTGAGGGCGGAGCGTCCTGACGAAGTCGCTGTAGGCCGCCGCGAGCGCCGGCCCTACGTCGATCGCGGCCGCGCCGTCGAGCAGCGTGAAGTCGTCGCTGGCCGGATCTCGCAGGCCGGGGTTGACGAGGTCGAGGTGGTTCCCGCCGTTCGAGTTCCCGTCGTGGCCCGCGCTCGACTGCCACGTCCGGTAGGTCCGGAAGGTCCCGTTCTGGGCGAAGGCGTTCGTCGTCCCGACGTCGCCAGCCGACGACCAGAAGAAGTTGCCGTCGCTCTCGAGCGCGGCGTTCGCGTCGTGCGCCGTGCCGTAGGTGTAGACGAACGCCTTGTCGTTCGCTGGGTCGCACGCGACCGTCCGATGGATCGCGTTCCCCTTGAACTTCACGTTGGAGATGAACTGCGGGTCGTGGAAGTCGTAGTTGATCTGGAAGTCGTTGCCGTTGTTCGCGTAGAAGGTGTTGAAGTAGACGCGGACGTCGTCCGTCCCGAGCCCGTCGCCGAGCGACGTGTATCCGCTGATCGTGATCCCGGCCTGCTTGCAGAACGCGAACGTGTTGTTGAGGATCCGGATCCGGCTGCCCTTGTTGAGGTAGATCCCGAACATCCCGCTCGTGCCGCTGCCGTCCGTCACCGTGATGTCGCAGTGCTTGACGCGGTTGCGCTCGTAGATGACGTCCTGGCCCTGGGTGTTGTCGTCGTTCGCGCCCGCGTCGAACCCGGAAGCGAGGTCGTGGAGGTAGTTGTCCGAGATGTACGCTTTGCTCGTCCCGCTGGTCTTCTGGCCGAAGCTCGCGACGCCGCCGCCGAGGTAATACTCGTTGTTACGGATCTGGGCGTAGGCGAACGCGCTGAAATAGGACTGGTGATGGAAGACCGCGCTCGCTCCGTTGCCGAAGAAGATGTTGCCGCGCGAGGTCGTCCAGCCCGCGGAGGAGTAGAAGCCGGCGTAGTTGGAATTGCTCTGGGTCGTGCCCGTCATCGCGAAGTCGGTGACGAACGATCCGGACGTGACGACCGGGACCTTGTCGATGATCGAGTCGACGATCGAGCTGCCATCCGACCAGAGTTGGATCGCCTTCGTCTGATCCTGCCTCGTGGCGAACTGGAGCTTCCAGTTCCTGATCTGGATCGAACGTCCCCAGGTGTTCGCGATCTCGTAGTCGATCTGGCTCGCGAGCGTCACGACCGGCAGGTTGCCGGACCCGTAGGCGTCGAAGAAGCATGGGCCTCGTGGCTGGTCGGCTCCTCCGCTCGCGGCAGGATCCCACGAGAACGAGTCGCCGCGGTTCGCGAGGATCCTGTAGGGAAGACCGAGCGAGGGAGCGACCTTCTGGATCGCGGCGTGAAGCGTCGCGAGCGGAGCCGCCGGCGAGAGGCCCGAGTTCGCGTCGTTCCCGCCGCTCCCTGGCGCCGCGACGTAGTAGACCGCGCCGACGAACTGGACGACCGGGTAGTTGATCGTCACCTGCGCCGTCGCGCCGAGGTCGTTGTGGACCGTCAGCTTGATCGGGTAGGTGCCTGGATTCGCGAAGGTCTTGTCGGCGTGGAGGCCGAAGGTCGTCGTCCCGTCGCCCCAGTCCCAGTCGCACCAGACGATGTCGTTCGCGCCAGCTCCGGGCGTCGAGTCGAACGCCGAGAACTGGTTGACCGTGAGCCCGGCGAAGACGTAGGGGTTCGCCGTCGGGATCCCTCCGACGAGGATCGTCGGGCGCGTGATGACTGCGGTCGGAGGCATCGTCCCCTCAGATCATCAGGATGCGGAGGCGACCGCCGTCCCAGACGACCGTCTCGTTGGCCCCGTTCGGTGTGATCGGGAGCCCGGTCGCGTCGGTGATGATCGCGAGCAGCGGCGAGATCGCCGCGTTGCCGGAGATGTCCTTGTAGAGCACGATCGCCTCGGCCGCGGAGGCGTCCGTCAGGGCGGGGACCGAGGGGAGGACGAGGTCGGCCGCGTCGAGCACGCCGCCGCGCGGCACGTTGAAGGTCTTCGAAGAGAGCGCGGCGGAGACGGAACGGCAGGAGGCGTCGATGTCCGAGAGGAAGACGTGGGTCGAGAGGTCGACCGAGTTCCCGCCGCTCGTGTAGGCGCCCGTCCCGGCGATGTTGGTGTCGTCGTCGGGGTTGGTCAGCTCGAAGGTGTTCGCCGCGACGTTCTTGATCTTGAACACGCCGTTCGCGGCCGTGTTCCCGAGGACGCCGGCGATGAGCACGATGTCGCCGTTCGAGTAGCCGTGGGACGTCGCCGTGACGACGATCGGCGTCGCGTTCGTCGCGTTCGTGACCGCCTTGCCGTATGGCACCGGGCTCCCGGACACCTTGCCCTGGAAGTCGATGAGGACGCCTTTGATCGTGTCGGCGCTGAGCGAGATCGCGGTCCCGTTCGCGTCGAGCCCCTTAAGGACCGCGGTGCGGCCGCTCTCGTACCAGGCGTTCGGCATCTCCCCTTGTCGTTTCCGCGACCTTGCTGCTACATCTTCTCTGGTGGCCTACATATCCCCGTGCATCGCCTTGAGACGGTTGATCGCGTCCTTGGCTCGGTCGAAGTCGCTATCGGTGAACCCTGCTCTGTCGACAAGGTCTTTCAGTCCTTCCTCGGCGTCGTAGATGTGCTGTCTTGCCGAGTCTTTGTTACCGGCCTTGAGTTCTTTGGCTGCGTTCTGAATCGAGGCCGATACGGACGCAGCCTTTTCCTTCGTTCCAGGACCTCGCCGGCCCGGCCCGCCGCTGACGAGCGACGAATCACCGCCAGAAGTCCATTCGCCATGATCGTTTCGAGGCTCCGAGTCATCGAACTTTGCGACCGCAGCTTCGCCCTCCGGTGCCTGCTTCGGCGTCTTCGGCGTCTTCGGCGTCACGCCGGCAGCCGTGCCGTTCGCGGACGGCGCCGCTCCTCCGACGGGCGCCGGAGCGACGGGGGCCGTGGGCGGGATGCGCGGGCGGCGGATCATCGCGTCGACGTAGTCGTCCCTCATGTCCGGCGACGAGAGACCGAGGAGGTCCATGACCTGTCCGACGCGCGGGTCGTCCGGCGTGAGGAGCGCGCCCGCCTGCGCGAGCTGGAGGAGCGCGCCCGTGATCTGCTCGACGTCGCGCCACTGGATCTTCTCGACGGCGAGCGTCGGCTTGAGGTCGTCGTCGAAGCCGTTCAGCGCCCAGAGCGGCTCGATGATCTGCTTCTCGAAGGCGTGGACGAGCTCCCAGAGCACGGCGTCGCAGGTGATCGCGAACGTGGTGGACTTGTCGCGCGAGAGGGCCTGCGAGCCGCGGTTCGACCCGCCGATGAGCATGTGCTCGACGCCGAAGAGCGCCGCGATCCAGAGCGCCTCGCGCTCGATCGACTTCTGGATCGCATCGAGCGACGTCGCGCCACCAGACAGGAGGTCCATCGCCCACTTGCGGACCTGGGAAGGCGCCTGGTTTCCGCCGAGCTCGCGGTAGGTCGCCGAGTCGAGCATGATCCCCTCGCCGGCGCTCTCCTTCGCGCGGACGTGGTTCGTCATGAACTCGCGGATGATCTCGAGCGATTTGAGCGAGTCGACCGCCTGCTCTGGCGCCGTGTCCTTGAGCGTGTTGAGCTCGGCGAGCGGGACCGAGGCGACCGGGATGCCGCGGAGGTCCTTCTCGTATCCCGAGCCCTCGAGCCGCCGGTAGATCGCGATGCGGCGAGCCGACTCGACGCAGTGGCGGAAGATGCCGAGCCCCTCGGGCGAGTCCGATTCGGAGTCGTCGACGATGTGGACGCACTTGCCGGACGGGAGGTAGTGAACCGACCCGTCCTGCGGCGAGCGCTGGATGATGCCGTGCACCGTCCCGAACGCGTCGACGTCCCACCGCTCGATCGTGACCTGCGGACGGACCTCGATGTCGAGCAGCCCGATCTTCCCGTCGTCGCGGAGCTTCGCGGTCCACTCGTGGACGCAGAAGCCATGGAAGCGGTACATCGCCATGCGGCGCACGATGCGGTTGAGCGGCGTCGCGAGGTCGTCGAGGACGCTCTCGACGAAGTCGGCCGCGTCCTTGGCCTTCGAGGAGTCATCCTTCGGCTCGACGCGCCAGGTCGGCTTCGAGACGAGGTCGAGCGTGTAGCGGACGCCGAGGGCGACGAGCGCGTTGTTCGCGAGGATGTCGCTGAAGGTCTTGTACTTGGTCCGGCCGAAGAGCGACGGGTCCTGCTCGCGGCTGAGGATGAAGCCGCCGTAGACCGCGGTCCCGCTGACGCCTGCCGTCTGTCGCGGAGCTACCCGGACGTTCTGCCGGAACTCGAGGATGCCGTCGCCGTCGGCCGAGGGTCGCGCGCCGCTGACGGCCGAGGCCGCCATCTGCCGAGCCGGGATCGCCTTCGCGAGAGGAGACGCGCGCGACGCCGGACGTCGCGCCTTCGACGGTGGGGCTGCTCGACGAGCCCGGCTCTTCGCCACCAGCTCCGATCGTTTCCGCGACCTACCGAACGATGATGGGGACGCCGACGCTAGGCGCCGCCGCGATCAGCATCAGCACCTTAGCATAGGCGCGGCTCGAGGCGTCGACCTGGTCCTTCCAGTTCGCTGTCGGGAAGGCGCACGCCTCGCTCAGGTAGGCGTCGTTCCATGGAGCCTGGACGACGACGACGTTCCCGGCGTTCCACTGGGCCGCGAAGGGGATCGCGCGGTCCTCCTTCGACCCGGTCTCCGGGCTGAAGTAGCAGTTGAAGCCGCCGAGCAGCGCCGCGAGCGCCTCGCGCTGGGAGACGCCCGACTGCCCTGGGTCCTGAGGGAGCGACTGGACGACGCCGTGCCCGTCCTTCCGCGCGGTCGCGAGGATGTTCTGCTCGACCTCGTGCGGCCCCCACTGCCCTCGGACGACGTCCTCGACGTAGACCTTCCCCGCGACCAGCGCCAGCTTGACGCCGACCGTGAACGCCGCGCCCTTGTCCCTCGACGCGGCGAGGTCCCAGCCGCGCGCGCGAAGACCGCCGCGTGGGGCGACGTCGACGAAGGTCACCGCTCCCTGCTTGAACATCCCACCGCCGCGCGGCACCGGCCGCTGCTGGAACTGGCCGGCGACCGCGTACTCGCCTCCGATCGACGACAGCCAGCGCTCCTTCGCGACGACCTCGTCCGGCGGGAACCTCTCCGGCCAGAGCAGCTCGCCCTCTTTCGTCCGCGGGTCGGAGAAGCCGATCACGGTCGTGGTCTTCGGGCGGTCCTCCTCGTAGCGCATCGGGAGGCAGAGGTGCTCGAAACCGAGCTCCTTCTCGAGGATCAGCCCGGAGATGTCGTCCTGGTGGATCCGCTGCATGATGACGACGATCGCGCTTCGGGCGTCGTTGACTCGGGTCGGGGCCGTCTCGGTGAACCACGTCCGCGCCGCGCCGCGCTTCGCGTCCGACTCCGCCTCCTGGACGTTGTGGGGATCGTCGATCACGAGTCGGTCGCCGCGCTCGCCGGTGGCGCCGGAGACGTGGGTCGCCGCCTTCCATCCGGTGTGATCGTTCGAGAACTTCTTCGTGTTGTTCTGGTCCTCCGAGAGCTCGAAGCGGTCGCCCCAGAGCTGGCGGTATCGGTCCGACGTGACGAGCCGGCGCATCGAGATGTTGTCGCGCACGGCGAGCTTGTCGATGTAGCTCGCGGAGAGGACGCGAAGGTCGGGACGGTTCCGCGGGCCCCACTCCCACGCGGGCCAGAAGACGTTCGTCAGCAGGCTCTTCGTACAGCCTGGAGGAACGTTAACCAGGAGGTTAAGGATCTGCCCGCTGCTCACGGCCTCGAGATGCTCCGCGATCGCGCGGACCGCCCAGCCCTCGACGAACGGCTTCTTCGGCTCGAGCTCGGCCCACATCAGGCGGACGAACTCGATCAGCGACGACTCGGCGAGCGCCTTCTCGCGGACCAGCGGCGTCCCGATCTTGACGTAGCCCGTCTCGATGTCGCTCTTGAGCTGCCGGAACGCGCGCGCGATGAGCGTCGCGCCGACCGCCTGCTGTCGCGACTGGAACTGGCCGGCCGTCTGAGCGGCGCGCGTCGTCAC
>Ga0134121_10000562_pt1 | contig 41533 bp, 34 predicted proteins | sample KB301_FD_96463 | JGI IMG/M metagenome (GOLD analysis project Ga0134121, IMG submission 96463) | Terrestrial soil microbial communities without Nitrogen fertilizer from Kellogg Biological Station, Michigan, USA - KB3-0-1 | ecosystem: Environmental > Terrestrial > Soil > Unclassified ...
CACTTGCCTGGCCTTCAGCGCCACCCATCGGCTGATGAATCATAACGCGCGCATGCTTGAGCGCCGTACGTTTTCCTTTGGTGCCTGCACACAATAGCACGGCAGCCATGGATGCTGCAATGCCGGTGCAAATCATCGCCACATCAGGGTATATGTATTGCATGGTATCATAAATGCCAAGCCCGGCATAAACAGAGCCGCCGGGGCTGTTGATGTAAATCTGAATATCACGTTTTGCATCTGTTGATTCGAGGAAAAGCATTTGCGCCTGAATCACATTCGCTACGTAATCATTGATGGGGTCGCCGAGAAAAATGATTCGATCCATCATCAATCTTGAAAACACATCGAGCTGAGCCACATTCATAGGGCGCTCTTCAATGATGTAAGGTGTAAGGTTGGTGACTGAACGTTGCATGTATCCATCGAGGTGCATGCTGTTTAATCCGCGATGCGTCACCGCGTACTTTCTGAATTCATCATGGTTCATTGGGAAAGTTATTTCTGTTTAATGGTGAAAAAATTCATGTTCATCAATTTCCTGCTCTTCAATCTTAACGGTGCTTCTTAACAAGGTGAAGAGTTTTTGGTTCACGATTCGGCTGTGAATGTCCGACGCATTTTTTTCGTCTTTAAGAACTGAAGCAATAATGTTCTCAAGTGCTTCAGGATTTTGTTCAAAGTAGGAAGCATCTCCCCCGAAGTATTTGATAATATCTTTTGTGGCTTCTTCTCTCATTTCATTTTCAGTAGGCTTGATTTGATAAGTGGTTGCAAGGCGGCTGAAAATTAAATCCCACCTCACTTGATTGATTGCCGTCATGAATTGCTCATCATTCATTTCGGGCTTGTCTTCTTCGCGATGGCTATTTATTAACCGGCGCAAAAAGTCAAGCGGCAAATCAATTTTCGTTTCTGATAAAAGATACTCCTGAATTTGCCGGTCTAATTTTGAATCAGAATACACGCTGTATTCTTTCATCATCTCTTCCCTGATTTTTTCACGCATCTGTTCTTCTGATGTCATATTTCCAACTCCGTACACCTTGTCAAGAAATTCCTGGTTGAGCTCTGCCTTATTGATGTGTACAATATTTTTTACCGTGAAGCGGAAGCGATCATTCATCTGCTCCGCTTTGTGATGGTCAATGTGAAGGATGTGGTGAATGATCATCTCTTCATCATTTCCAAAAGCAGATTTGATATTGATGTCAGTCGCTTCTTCCTTTTTCAAACTCATCAATTGCTGCTTTGCAATTTCATCTTTGATAACCTTCGCAGCGAAAGATGATGAACTGGTAATCCCTTCTTCTTTTACGATCCCGTCTTCGTTCAATTCTTCAAAACTTCCAATGAGAATATCTTCTTCAGCAGCCACATCAGGATATTCGCGGGCGCCGAAGCGCGAGCGCAACCGATCCATTTCCTTCTCAATCATTTCATCAGTGATCTTCAGATTTTTTTTGATGAAGGTTTTTGTTTCCAGCGAAGGCAATTCAAAATTCGGCAGCAATCCCAATTCAAACCCAAAGGAATACGCCTCAGGGCGCTGCACATCAATACGATTGTTTTTCACAACAACCGGTATGGGGTCGCCAAAAACTTTCAGCTCGTTCTCTTTAATGTAATTGGTTAAAGAATCAGAAATCATTTTGTTGAGCTCGTCCGCAAGCACTGCATCACCATATTTTTTTTTCAACAACCCCTGCGGTACTTTACCGGGACGAAATCCGTCCATCGTAATTTTTTTACTTAACGATTTTATTTCTTCATCCACCTTGCTGAGATAATCCTCTGGGTCAAGATTCACTACCAGCTTGAGATGATTCTCTCCAACTTGCTCTTGTGTAATATTCACTTAAAAAAATTTCGGTTAAGAAATGAAGACGAAATAAGCAAAAGCTAATTCCAATCTAAGTGCGGGTAAAGGGACTCGAACCCCCACGCCTTACGGCACAAGATCCTAAGTCTTGCGCGGCTGCCAATTACGCCATACCCGCATTTTCAATTTTACGCTCCCCTCACTTTGCAGCGGCCATTACAGACATATCCCGGGAAGGGAGTGCAAAGTTAATCATTGACTAAGTGGAAAACGGAGATAAAGGTGTGGGGAGATAAATCCAAAATGAATTAGCAAGAAGTTTAACCAAATTTCACTGGGAATTCTTTGAAGTGCCGGGAGAAAAAAGCCGCTCAGGAGCCCAGAGAAAATTTGTGTCAAGACAAACCCGGAAAGTAAACACCAAAAACCATCCGGTCTATTGAACTCGTTGAGCGGCTATTGGACTACCCAAAAATAGTTAACTTTATTGATTTACCAAAATAAACATTAAAAAATATTTTTTCACCTAGTGAGAATAGGAACGCAAAACCAAAATAATCGATAAGAAATTAGTCAACGAGGCCGTGCTGTACTGCATATTTAACTAAGCCGGCTGTATTCTTCACGTTTAGTTTGCGAAGAAGATTTTTCCGATGAGTGATAATTGTCATCGGACTGTTATTGAGTTGCCGGGCAATTTCTTCATTAGTAAGCTCCTGTGCAATCAGGCGTATAATTTCATGCTCCCGCTTGGTAATGGAAGGAGTTCGGTCACCGCTTTGCTCCGAAGGTTGGGTGTTGTTAAGCATTCGATCAATAAGCTTCATTGAAACTTCTTTGCTGAGGTAGCGCTCCCCATTCTGCACTCTTACAATGGCATCAACGAGTTCTGATTTGCCGGTGGTTTTCAGAAGGTACCCGGAAGCTCCGGCCTTCATCATTTCAGAAATATGCTTTGCGTCTTCCATCATGGTAAGACCGAGCACTTTCACGTCGGGATGACTGGCCTTGATTTTCTGTGTCGCTTCAATGCCGCTCATTTTCGGCATATAAACATCCATCAGCACTACATCTACCTCTTTTGAATTAAGCAGATTTAGTAATTGTTCACCGCTCACGGCTTCACCAACCAACAATATATTATCAGCATCTTTTATGAGTGCTTTGATTCCCTCAATAAAAATCTGATGATCGTCAGCTATGACAACCTTTATCTTACTCTTCTGATTAGCCATTTATTTTTGGGTTTTAAAATGTGGTATCCATTTTCTGGGGTAAAGAAACGACTTTTCCTCTTAGGAAACTAATCGGGACATGTAATACTTACCCAATCATCGTAATTTAAGATTAATAGGGTTTCATAAATTTACTTTTTGCCACTACCAATTTCAATCGATTGAAAAACTTAAGTGCTGATTAAATAGTTTTAATGAGGTAGTATTCGGATTTTTAGAACATAGTTTAAATGGAAGCAACCGTCACAGTCATTAGCGAGCAGGAGAAAAAAGAAATCGTGAAGCAGTATCGTCATCTGCTTGCTTCACTCAAGCCACAGTTGCAGCGTGGTGATCGCAAACTCATTCGCCTTGCATTTGAAATTGCGTATGATGCGCACCGGCACATGCGCAGAAAATCAGGTGTGCCTTACATCCTTCATCCCCTTGCAGTTTCTCAAATTGTAGCGAGTGAAATTGGACTGGGTGCCATTGGTGTGATTTGCGCATTGCTTCACGATACTGTGGAAGATACTGAAGTAACCCTTCAGGATATTGAGCGTGAATTCGGAAAGCAGGTATCAGAAATTATTGACGGGCTTACGAAGATCTCGGTAATCTTCGACACGCACGGATACATACAGGCAGAGAACATTCGCAAGATCATGCTCACGCTGTCCAAGGATGTGCGTGTGATTTTAATCAAGCTCGCAGACCGTCTGCATAACATGCGCACGATGGATTCGATGCCGCGCCACAAGCAAATCAGGATTTCTTCTGAAACTATTTACCTCTATGTACCCCTGGCACACCGGCTGGGATTGTATGAAATCAAGAGCGAGTTGGAAGACCTGGCGATGAAGTACAGTGAGCCGAAAATTTATACCGACATTGAAAAGAAGATGAAGGAATCGAAAACAGAACGCGAGCAGTTCGTTCATGAATTCATCAAGCCCATCAAAGAAAAATTAAGCGCAACGGGACTGCATTTCCAGATTTACGGAAGATTGAAATCAGTTTATTCGGTCTGGAGAAAAACGCGCGAGCAGGGAATTCCGTTTGAAGAGGTATATGATAAGTTCGCGATTCGCATCATCACTAAATCAGACCTGAAGCGGGAGAAATCAGATTGCTGGAGAGTATATGCCACTGTGAGTGAAATTTATCGCCCGAATCCGGAACGTCTTCGTGACTGGATTTCCACTCCAAAAGCAAATGGATATGAAGCGTTGCATACCACGATGATGAGCCAGGATGGCAAATGGGTGGAAGTGCAGATTCGCTCTGAGCGCATGAATGAAATTGCAGAGAAAGGCTACGCTGCTCATTTTCGCTACAAAGAAAAAGACAAGCAATTCGCTGATGTGGCAGTGGAAGACTGGCTGAAGCGCATTCGTGAAGTCCTCGAGAATCCTGAAACCAATACGCTTGATTTCATTGATGATTTCAAGCTCAATCTTTTTGATGAGGAAATTTACCTCTTCACTCCCAAAGGCGAATTGAAAATTCTTCCTGCAAAATCTTCAGTACTTGATTTCGCTTTTGAAATTCACAGTGACATCGGCAAACGATGCATTGGCGCGAAGGTGAATCACAAAATTGAGCCCATCAGTTACAAGCTGCAGAACGGCGACCAGGTAGAAATTCTTACTTCCAAAAAACAAAAGCCTGCTGATGACTGGCTCCAATATGTGGTAACGGCGAAAGCAAAATCCATGGTGAAGGATGTTTTGAAATCAGAGCGCAGGAGAATCATGGCCATCGGCAAAACAGCACTCGAAGAAATTTTCAGAGAGAAGAAAGTTGCTTTCAACTCTCACAACCTGAACAAGGTGCTGGAGTTTTTCAAAATTCCTGCGGCAAATGATTTGTTCTACAGCATCGGCGTGGGGAATTTCAAGCTGAGTGACATTGACCATTTCTCCCGTGACGGTGACACCATCGTGATCAAAGATCAGGCGGAACACGATCAGGATATTGAGCTGGCGATCAAGAATAAATTGGTATCGAACTCTAACCTGTGGATGTTCGGTGATGGAGCCAGCACTGTTGATTACAACCTTGCTCAATGCTGCAAGCCAATCCCCGGTGATGATGTTTTTGGTTTCGTGAACAAGAATAAGGAGGTGGAAATCCATCGCACCAATTGTCCGAAAGCCATTAACACCATTTCAAAGTATGGTTATGATATTGTGAAAACAAAGTGGACCAAGCAACACCAGATTGCTTTTCTCACCGGTTTGAAAATTACCGGCATTGATGATGTAGGTGTGATGCAAAAAATCTCCAACGTTATCAGCGGCGATTTAAAAGTGAACATGCAATCCATTTCGATTGACACCAAGGATGGAATCTTCACGGGCATTATCAAAGTATTTGTGAAAGACACCAATCACCTTCAGGAGTTGATGGACATGCTGCGTTCACTTGACGGAATTCTTTCGGTAGCGAGGTATGAGGAAGAATCAGTTACTGCATAATGATTCTGAATTTCGGGTCAGGTTAAGAGTTCAAATGTCAAGAATCAAAATTCAAAATTCAAGAAAGGTTCAAAATTCACTGTCCTAAACTCCGAGTTTGTGTTTTGAAATTTTTCTTCTTGAAATTTTCTTGAAGGCCGTGTTCTTGAAATTTGAAAATATCTCACAGGGTCCTGCGGACAAGAAAAAAAATATGCTGCCAAAACAAGTCAGGAATTGAAATCTTAGATATTAAGATTTAACGTCCAGGTTAGGTTTTAGCAATTCATTGAGTCTTCATTAACAGCAACCCGCTTTCTTTCTCAATACTTTTGTGCTCCAGACCCTTATATCCATGATAAAGAAATACTACATCGCCCTCCTGCTGTTCATCATCCTCTGCGCAGGTGCATTGCTCGCATTCAAATACTACCGCGACCCGGATAGAATCACTTATACGAGCACCACCATGCCTGCGATCTATCACGAGATCATCGCTAAATCGGATCCCATGAAGGTCTATGGTCGCAACAATGAACACATTGTGATTCTTGAAAAGCGATTGCAAGATAATCCTGACGACAAGCAATTGCAATTCAACCTCGCCTGTGAATACCTGTACGCAGGAAAATCGCAGAAGGCAATAGACCTGCTTGAAGCATTGGAAAAAGATTCTGCCTTCGTCAATCACAGCAAGACGCTGATAAAAGAAGGCAAGACCACACGGTATGATTCCCTCGAATCATGGATCGCACTCGGCTACCTGCGACTTGGCGAACAGTTGAATTGCATCAACAACCACTCGGCTGAATCCTGCATTTTTCCTATCAGCGGCGGAGGTATTCATCAGATAAAACAACCGGTAGAGGAGGCTATTAAAAGATACTTGGTGATCCTGAAAGAAAACCCGAAGGACTACATCTCACAATGGTGTTTGAATGTTGCCGTACAGGCATACGGATCAGTTCCTGATTATGTGCCGAAGAATTTGCTGATTGATTCATCGCTGTTGAAATCAGATTATGACATCGGCAAGTTTCATGATGTTGCTATGCAGGCGGGTGTTACAAACACAGATTTGGCCGGAGGCATCATTGCCGATGATTTTGACAACGATGGATATATTGACATCATGAGCTCGACCATCGCACTGGAAGGGCAGATCAAATTCTTTCACAACAATGGCGACGGAACATTTTCTGATCGAACAAAGGAAGCAGGGCTCATCGGAGAAACCGAGGGGCTCAACCTCTCACCCTGCGATTACAACAATGATGGCAATCTTGATTTCACCATCAACCGCGGAGCCTGGAAAGGAAAGAACGGAAGATTTCCGCTTTCGCTTCTTCGCAACAATGGGAATGCAACTTTTACAGATGTGACTATAGAGGCAAAACTTCTTCGCTTCTACCCTACTCAAACTGTTGAGTGGAGTGATTTCAACTGCGATGGTTTTCTCGATTTATTTATTGGAAATGAAAGCGGATACACAAGTGAACTGTACGTGAACAACAAGAATGAAACTTTCACTAACGTTTCGAAGCAATGTGGCATTGATTTTAAAGGTTTCGTAAAAGGTGCAAATTGGGGCGATTACAACAATGATGGATTTCCTGATCTCTATGTTTCAGAATTCGGACATGCCAATCATCTTTTCAAAAATAATGGTCCAAACAAAAATGGTGTTTGCACTTTCACCGATGTTGCGAAACAAGCAGGAGTTGAAAACCCAATCTGGAGTTTTCCATGCTGGTGGTTCGATTACAACAATGATGGATGGCAGGATCTTTTTGTTTCAGCATACCGTCTCAATGTAAGTTTGAATTCCTGCAATGAATATCTCGGCTTGCCGATGGATTCATCACTGATGATGTGCATGTATCGCAACAATGGCGACGGCACTTTTACCAATGTCCGAAATGAAAATCATCTCGGCTACGAAACATTTACCATGGGCTGCAACTATGGTGACCTTGACAATGATGGCTGGCTCGACTTCTACCTCGGCATCGGCGCGCCCGATCTGCGCGCGATTTTTCCGAAGCGTATGTTCCGCAATAATGAAGGGAAATTTTTTCAGGATGTCACCTTCGGTGGCGGCTTAGGACAAATTCAAAAAGGGCATGCGGTTGCTTTTGCTGACTTCGACATGGACGGTGACCAGGATGTGTACTCTGACATCGGTGGATTTTTCGCCGGTGATGTTTATCAAAATGCACTCTATGAAAATCCCGGTCACAGTAACAACTGGATTTATCTGCGACTCACCGGAATAACTTCAAATCGTTTTGGCGTTGGAGCGAAAGTGAAATTGACTTTTGATGATGGTGAAAAATTGCGAACCACCTACAATGTGATTAGCAAAGGAGCGAGCTTCGGCGGAAATCCAATCATGTTGCAGGCAGGTGTAGGTAAAGCAACTGTGATTAAAGAAATTGAAATCACCTGGCCTGGAAAAAATGAGAAGCAGGTTTTTGAAAATGTGGCAGTAAATAAAATGTATCGCGTTACTGAAGGAAAAAATTCTATGGATGATATCTCGATGAAGGCATTTAAATTTCCGGGCAACTTGGGACAGATGCACATGTCGATGTAAGAAGGAAATTTTGTTTTCGCTTTGTGCTAACTTTACCTGAAAATTATTTTCATGTCAATTGAACGAATAACATTATTAGTTGAGAAGCGAAAAAGAAAATCATTTCTTAATGCCTTGAAAGCATTTGATTACGTCAAGGTAGAATCAGATGAAGATTTTCTGCGGAATTTTATCAGGAATGCCCCGAAGAATATTAGTATCTCCGACGACGAAATCATGAAAGAGGTATATGCGGTTCGTTATGGAAAGAATCGTAAATGAAAATAATTATTGACTGCAATGTTTGGGTAAGCTTCGCTCTTGGCAGATTGTCAAAAATCCCCGGATTAAAATTTTTCACTCGCAACATTTGATTGATGAACTAACTGATCTCCTGCAACGACCAAACATTAAGAAGAAAATTTCTAAATCCCGCTACTTCGAAATTTTTGAGTTGATCAGAAGATTCTCAAATGCTGTTGATTTAAACGAGATAAAAAAATTCCATGGAGACCCGAAAGACAGTTATCTCATGGCGCTTTCTAAAAAAACAGGCACCAAATTTCTTGTAACTAACGATCAGCTTCTTCAAAATCTAGTTCGGGTGAATGGAACAAAAATTATTTCTTACAAACAATTCCTTGAAATAATTCGTCTTGAGATTACGAATTAGAATTTGATGACTCCTTTATACATTCTACTTTTGTTTTCAGAATTCTTCTCATGAAGCAACCCGAATTACAGCACCAAGTCCGTCAAGTCTTCACCGACTACCTTGAAAAGAATCAGCAACGCAAAACCAACGAGCGCTTCATAATTCTTGAAGAAATTTATTCCCGCAGCGATCACTTCGATGCCGAATCATTATTCACTGAGCTGAAGAAAAAAAAATTCCAAATCAGCCGGGCTACTGTTTACAACACCCTTGAGTTGCTCGTGGCGTGTGAGCTTGTCACGAAACATCAGTTCGGAAATAATATGGCGCGCTATGAGAAATCGTATGGCTACAGGCAGCATGATCATTTGATTTGCCTCGATTGCAACAAGGTGATGGAATTCTGTGATCCGCGTATCCATCAAATTTCCACACGCATGGGAGACCTGCTCAATTTCGAGATTCCCCACCATTCACTAATATTGTATGGCCATTGCAGGGGATGTGAGATCAAAGAGCAGTTGGCAAAGAAAAAATCAATCGCATAAAATCCAATAAGTATGGTATTCAGAACACAAAAAGTAGAAGATGCAATGGTCATGATGATCGAAGGAAAATTACTGAGCGAGCAGGAGACAACGCCGATGCGTGAGCAGATCAGCAGCGAGCTGGAAACAGGCACTAAGAAATTTATTTTCGATTTGAAAGGAATTGAATTCGTAAACAGCGCCTGTCTTAATTTTTTAATGTCAGCAAGAAAATTAGTGTCGGAGAAAGACGGAAAGATCGTGCTCTGTAATGTTCCTGATCAACTGAAAAAACTTTTGAGTGTTACGAAGCTCGAATCATTTTTCATTATTGCAGGAAGAACAGAGGAAGCAATGACGATGCTGAGGAGCAAAGAGTCTTGAGTATGAAGTTTTTGTTCTAACTCTATTGTTCTAAGTTCTTATCCTTTTTCAGAAGAATCATTTCTGTCCCATTGAAAATTGAATTCTCTCTCACAGTTTTTTTCCGAATAACTTTTAACGAATAACTTCTCTCAATGGTAGACGTGCTGCTTGGTTTGCAATGGGGTGATGAAGGAAAAGGAAAGATCGTTGACTATCTCGCTCCAGGTTACGATGTAGTCGCTCGTTTCCAGGGCGGACCAAACGCCGGTCACACGCTTAACATCGAGGGTAAAAGAATTGTGCTGCACACCATACCTTCAGGGGTGTTTCATGAGCGACCTGTGAACGTGATCGGCAACGGGGTTGTGATTGATCCGTGGGAGTTTAAGAAAGAAGTAAAAGAAGTCACTGAATTAGGAGTTGATCTCCGAAAAAAACTTTTGATCTCACAAAAAGCCCACATCATTCTTCCTACTCACAAAATTCTGGATGCAGCAAGTGAACATTCTAAAGGACAGGAGAAAATCGGCTCAACACTGAAGGGAATCGGGCCGGCTTATATGGATAAGACGGGCAGAAATGGGATCCGCATGGGTGATCTTTTTTCTTCCGACCTCAAATCATGCTACGAGCACTTGAAAAAAAAACATCTTGACCTGCTTCAGTTGTACAAATTCGATTTTGACCTTAATGCGATGGAGCAGGATTGGTGGCAGGGAATTGAAGAGCTAAAATCATTCACTTCAGTTGCAGGAGAATATTTCATGAACGAGCAATTGCAAAACGGAAAAAAAATTCTGGCTGAGGGAGCCCAGGGTTCCATGCTCGATATTGATTTCGGAACTTATCCTTTTGTGACTTCTTCGAATACCATTTCTGCTTCAGCATGTACGGGCTTGGGCATTCCTCCGTCCTCGATTCGTGAAGTGATGGGAGTTATTAAGGCATACTGCACTCGTGTAGGCGGCGGTCCATTTCCCACTGAATTGAGCGATGAAACGGGCGAGCGCATGCGCAAAGAAGGAAATGAATACGGGGCCACTACAGGGCGTCCCCGACGCTGCGGCTGGCTCGATCTTGTTGCAGTGAAATATACAATCATGCTCAGCGGCGTCACGCAACTCATTATCACCAAAGCCGATGTGCTGAATATTTTTGACGAGGTGAAAGTTTCTTCTGCGTACCGAAGCTTCAATAAAACTGTTGACCGGATTCCTTTTGAGGTCAATACCCTTTCGCCGGAGCCGCAGTATGAGTCATTGCAAGGATGGAAAACTGATCATTCGATGAAATCAAAAAATGATTTACCATCGGAGTTGCATCACTTTATTTCTTATGTTGAGAAGCAAACCAGGACTCGTGTATCCATGGTTTCAATTGGAGTTGGCCGGGAACAGTTAGTGGAATTATGAGTGAGGAATTTTCCGTTTTACAAGAAAGCACTTTTTCCGCAGAATAATGATTTATCTCTCAAGTTGAATAAGAAAAATATTCCTTTAATTTTCTTTTGAAAAATTTGTGAATTCCAAAACTTCATCCAAAATTTACGCTTCTAAATATTCTCTGATGAAAAACAAACAGAAAAAAGCTGCAAAGAAGCCGGCGAAAAAAGCAAGCGCTAAAAAACCTTCCGGGAAAGCAGCGAACAAAAAATCTTCCCGAAAAAATCGGGACAGGTCTTCAAAAAAAGCTGCGAAAAAATCTTCTCCGGCTAAAGCTGGAAAGAAGGCAACAGCAAAAAAAGCAGTGAAGAAATCATCTTCCCGCGCAGTAGCAAAGAAACCTGCTCCTAAAAAAGCGTTGAAGAAACCTGCCCTGAAAAAATCGCCGGGGAACGTGATCAAGAAGATTGTAAAAAAGGTTTTTTCCGGGAAAAAGGAGAAGGTTACCCCGCCGTTAGGACCGCCACCACGTCCTATTGCCCCGACAGTAGTGACGCCGCCTGAAGCAAAGTCTCCTCCAAAGCGCGTTCCGCCGCCAGTGGTGCCCAAGCCTGAAAAGAAATCTCCGCCACCTCCCGCGGAAGTGGAAAAAGAAGATCCCGTTGATCGCGATCTCCAGGAGTTCATGCGTGATGATGATGATGTGAAATTCCCGAAGAAGCAAGGGAAGGATGATCTTGATGACATGGATGATTTCAAAATTGAAGAAGACTTCAAAATTGAAGAAGAGCTTCCTGCTGCGGATGATTCCGCAGAAGATGAAGATGACATTTGAATTTCATAACTGATTTGTCTTTCACTCGGAATATTGCAACGTTCCCTGCCCGGGATTTTCAATTGTTCAAAAAACAATTGTTTTCATGGGCAGGGAATTTTTTTTCCTGCGTCTGCTTCGACTCTAATGATTATGCAGAGTTTCATCCGCACCGGAGGTTATTCGCTGCCGCTGGCGAAATCGAAATCATGCCTGCCCATGACGGGGTTTTTTCTTCACTGAAAAAGTTTTTTGATCAGCAGCCCGACTGGCTCTTCGGTTTTTTTTCTTACGATTTGAAGAATGAAACGGAGCCAAAAATTTTTCCACAAGCAGATTCACGATTCGATGGAATACAATTTCCTGCGGGTTACTTCTTTCGGCCAAAACACATCGTCGAAGTCAGTGATGATACAGTTGTCATTCATTCAACAGAAAATCCAAAAGAGATTTTTGAATCCATAGTAAATACTGCTGTTCATGAATTTTCTCCTCCTGAAAATAAAAAGCTTCAACACCGCATCTCCCGGTCAGAGTACATTAAAATTGTAAGAGCCATTAAAGAACATATCGCTCAGGGTGATTTGTATGAAATGAATTTCTGCCAGGAATTTTTTGTGAAAGATATTTCAATTAATCCCGCTTCCTTGTTCAGCAAGCTCAATGAAATTTCACCTTCGCCTTTTTCGTGCTTCGTGAAGCACGATGAAAAATTTTTATTGTGCGCAAGCCCCGAGCGGTTTTTGAAAAAAGAAAGAAGAAAAATTTTTTCTCAGCCAATGAAGGGAACGATAAGGAGAAGTGAAGGTGTCGGTGAAAGTGAAGGTGATAAAAAGTTGATTGAAGTACTCCGTAACGACCCGAAAGAGCGGGCTGAGAATGTGATGATCGTTGATCTCGTAAGAAATGATTTAGCGCGCAGTGCAGTACCCGGATCTGTGAAAGCAGATGAGTTGTTTGGCGTGTACACCTTTCCGCAGGTACATCAAATGATCTCCACCATTTCAGCAACGCTTCGTGATGATGTTCACTTTGTTGATGCAATCAAACATGCTTTTCCCATGGGTTCTATGACCGGGGCACCAAAAGTGATGGCAATGCAGTTGATTGATCGCTATGAAAAAGTGAAGCGGGGGTTATTTTCCGGATCTGTCGGTTCCATTTCTCCCGAGGGAGATTTTGATTTCAATGTCGTCATCAGAAGTTTGTTTTACAATGCTTCCTCAAATTATCTTTCTTTTCAAACCGGCAGTGCCATCACTCATGAAAGCATTCCTGAAAAAGAATATGAAGAATGTTTGCTTAAGGCAAAAGCAATAATGCAGGCATTGCAAATTCATGAAGGAGCAGTTAATTTTTGAAGTTCATTCAAAAGATTTCAATTCTTCGGGTATTTTATTCTAATGCCGAAGAATTCTTATTCAGCGATTACACTTACAACAGAATAAATTCCACTTGTATCAGACGTCGCACGTCTCTATTTGAGTCATGCTGAACAGAAATGAGAAACTTCTTTTCGACCCTTTTCAATTAGTTTTGTCTGCGACAACTATGGTTATTGAACCATTATGCTGTATTTATGAAAAGAATTGGTTTGATCTTTCCGGGATTGTTTTTGTTCCTTCATTCCCAATCACAAACAGTCTCAAATATTGCTGCGAATTATCACGATGGGCAAATCTTTATCACGTGGACTAATGTTGCAAACTGCGATACGGGATTTTATTACGTCTATAAAGATTCCGTCCCTATCACTAACCTGAATATTCAGCAATCTACTTATCTCGGAAGGGTGCCATTTAATTTCAGTTATGATTACCGCTTCTCTGTTTCTGTTGCTGATGGAAATAGCCGCTTCCTGGTTACGGATGATTCTCCATTCACTGTACTCGACACCACACAAAATCTTTTTGTGCTGAATTGCACACAAGATAGCGCGCAGGATTATTTTGCGCTGCGCTGTAATTTTCATGATATCATCCCAAACTGGCACACAGTTGCTGACTCGAATGCAACCTCTGTTGTTGTCACTGAACATCTTGATCCCATCAAAGCATACTTACAGGAAGCAGGCATAAATTTTCCCGGGGCCAAAAACGGCGAGACACTGGATGCGTACATTCATTTCGGCAGCAACATTGCTGTTGGTTCTTATCCTGCCATGGTAGATGAAGGCTGCCTGCCTTTTCATTTCGGCATTATAAAAGCGGGAGCGATCGGCGGCAACAATGCATGTTTTATAAAATTTCATGGAGGTAGCGGCAACTTTGTAAACAACACTCTCACAGCTCACATCGATAACACGTGGAAAATTTCTTTCGATGATTGGATTCCTGCATTCGAATTTGATCCTTCCGGCTTCAACACGCGATGGTTTGGCTACAATGAACACTTCAACATTTATGAGGATGATAATAATTCGCCGTCACCAACATCAGGAGTGATTCACGCTTACACTTACTACCGTATTAAATGGGAATTAGCATGGATAAAAAATCGCTGGCCGAACACGCTCGATAGCACCCGTCAATATTTAATAGGAGCTTCACAGGGCAATGCTGCCGTACTCATCCATTCCATACTTGATCCTTCACTGTATTCTGCAGGAAATTTGAACGATCCAAAATTCAACGTCGCTGCCGGTGATGATACTAATCCTGACTGCAAATACAATAACAACACGGGCTCAGCCCGCAAAGCATCCCGGGTGCTGTGGGGAAACGAAGACGTCACGAATTTATTAACCGATGTTCCGGTAGTTGCAGGAAGCAATCAGTACTTCCGCATTTACGACCTCACAAACATGAACTTCATGCTTCATTACCGGAGAAATACTTCACTCCCTTTCCTGAAAGCAATCAACGGAAAAAATGATATCAACACTTGCTGGGACGAGAAAATATCTTTTTACGACAGTATACAAACCACGCATGCCGGCGGAGTTTATTGCTGGGATCTGCGTGAGCATGGCGGCGGTGCAAACAATGAATGGCCTCCATTTGATATTCCCACGATGCTGCGATACAACAGTTACAAATCATATCCTGCGTTTAGCTTCACTTCACTCGATGGCAATCCCGGCAGCGATAACGAGCACAACCCTCCTTATTATAATGGCGATGATGTGGGAGCGTTACATGCCAGCCTTGATTGGGTAGATTCATCTGTTGTTGACAGCAGTTACTTGTGGCAGATTCAGTTGTTCTCCTATCGCAATCTGCTCAATGATGGCACCTACATTCCAACCGTACTTCCCGAAGTAGTAACAACAGATGTCACAATTCGCAGAGCGCAGCACTTCAGGAATTTTCCGGCGGACACTAAATTGTGCTGGCTGAATTTTTATCATGGGGAGTTGATTCAATCAGGATCAGTGACTCAAAAGTATGATGACACCGATGCCATGCCAATCACCATTCCCAAAGTGAAAATTTTTCAGGATGGAAATATTTTGCGGGTGGTTCTCTGTGATAGTTTGCAACCCACAGGAATGCTTCCGGAATATTTTTATGAGGATAATTTGAACAAATCATTGATCGTGTCAAATGAATCGCTTGCGTTTACCAATCGAAATGAATTCAAAAATGATTTTGTCGAATTCAAAAATTTTTTGGGAGAAGATATCGGGCTGTATCAAAACAAAAGTGCTCCTTATGAAACATTTTCTTCACAATCCAATTTATTGCAGGCAGGAATTTATTTTTTGCGACTGAAGAATTCTGAAAGCAGCGCCGTGTTTAAGCTGGTTAAAATTTAGATCTCTTCATAGGAGAACAAATTTTCCTCTTATGCCATCCGATACATTTTCCCCGGCAATGAAATCACTACACCCTTGAACTCAAGATTCAGCAATGACACTGCTAACTGGCTTCCGTATAATCCAAGAGCCGAGCTTATAGAATCAATGTGCGCCTCATTTTCTGCCCGCAGCAGATCAGCAATTTTCTTTTCTGTTTCATCCAGTTCCACAAACAATTCTTTTTGTTTGAAAGATTCTTTTCCTTTCTGTTCCCATCGCATAATCGCGGCAACGTCCTCCGGGCTGTTGATCAAATTTGCTTTATTGCTTTTGATGAAGCGATTGCAGCCCTCCGAAAATTTATCCCCTACCCTGCCCGGAATGCAGAACACATCCCGGTTGTAGTTGTTCGCGATTTCAGCCGTGATCAGCGCACCGCCGTTAACGGCTGACTCGATCACAATCACAGCGTCCGAGAGGCCTGCTACAATGCGATTTCGCTTTGGAAAATTTTGAGGCTCGAAGGCATCAATGCTTTTGAACTCGGTGACCAGGCCGCCGTGCTCCAGCATTTTTATCGCCGTAGAGCGATGCTGACCAGGATACAGGCGATTCAGTCCATGACCGAGTACAGCAATATTTTGCAGATCATGTTTCAATGCAGCGCGATGTGCTGCTATGTCAATACCGTAGGCTAACCCGCTGATGATAGTAACATCAAATTGTTTCAGTCCCTCGATGAGAGTTTCAGTGATTTGCTTTCCGTAGTCAGTTGCGTGCCGGGTTCCGACAATGGAAATAGTTCTTGCCGCATTCAATTCCATAGCTCCTCTCGCATATAACATTACAGGAGCATCGGTTAGTCCTTTGAGCCGTGCCGGATAGTTATCATCGAGGTAGAAGTATGAATGAATTTTATTTTTTGTGATGAAGGAAATTTCTTCTTCCACTTCTTTCCAGCGATCGAATTCCAAAACTGATTTTGCTCTCACTTCATCAATGCCGGGGACGCGAATGAGGTCTTTCTTTTTCGATTTAAAAACCTTTTCAGGACCGCCGCAGTAGCTCACGAGGTTTTTCGCAAGCACATCGCCGATGTTGGGAATGACACTAAGCGCGACCTGGAATTGTAGCGAAGAATTCATTGCGCAATAAAGATGCTCAATGAAATTTTATTCTTAAAATATCAGGGAGAAAAATTGATTTACTTTTTATTGCGAAGAAGGTGTTCGGGGATGGGGTGCTTCTTTAAAAGATCTTTCATTTCATTTGCCTTCTTCAAGAAGAAGGGATCATCGGCATACGAGGGCATATCGTTGTCAATAATTACCGAAATCTTTTTCTTCCGTTGAAGTTTTTTTCTTCCTGTCCGAAGTGCAGTTTGCATTGAACAAAGATAATTATTTTCTCCTGACAAGAAATGCCTGATATTGGTGGTCCTTGTCGAATTCTTCCCATCTGTCATCTACCAATCCAAAAAGCAAGAAGTCATTTCGAATCAGTTCCAGATTTATTGAAAGTTGAATTTTGTACAAGCGCGTTCTTGATTGAGTCGAGCCCTTTCCGGTTATTGACACGGTAGGGAATCTCTCGAGGAACAATTGAGTTATTGACGCGATCGTCGCAAAAATCTTCTTTTCATCCCGGTTATTACTGACAACCTGGTCGTCAACATAGCCGGTTATTAAATCCTTATCGCCGAACCCCAGGTTGAATAAATCTTTCTCCAGTTCTGTAAAGCGAACAACCTTAAGAATATGACCTTTCGGTCCTTCACTGACGAATTCAAAGTCAATGAATTCGACATTTGCAACAAAAGGATAATGACTGAGATTCATTTAGACGAATGCTGAGTTTGCTTGCGAAAAGTAATAAACAGGGCGTCGCCGTAAAAAATCAGATGTCATAGAAATCTTCAACCATTTTACAACTTCATTACTTTCGACAGGGCAAAATAAAATCGCATGAACAAAATTTTTCTCCTCATTATTTTATTTTTTCTATCTGAACAATCTTTTTCCCAATACAATAACTACGACCCAAATTCTCCGCCGAACGAATACCGCAGTTCGCCGAATCCTTTCTACTGGGAAAACAGAAAACCATACGATGGCTACTGGCAACAGGATGTTTACTACAACATCAAAGCGAACATTGATGAGCGTACTGATATAATTTCCAGCGAAGAAACACTCACCTACTGGAACAACTCACCAGATACGCTCCCGTTCGTTTACTTCCATCTTTATCAGCAGGCATTCGTAAAGGGCGGACACATTGAGAATCTGAATCTCAATAACAACACCAAACAAACTTTCGGCAAGTATGAATCACAAGGGTTAGGTGAAGTGGTTGAAAGTATGATGGCAGGGAACGAAGAATTGAAACACGAGCAGGATTTCTCAGTGATGAAAGTTTACTTAACAAAGCCGCTGCTGCCAAAAGATTCTATCACCTTTCATATCAAATTCAAAACATATTATGACGACGGCTCGCAACGAAGACGTATGAAAAAATTCAACGTGCATGGGTTCACGCATTATGATGGTGTTCACTGGTACCCGCGCATCTGTGTGTATGATGGCAAGATGGGTTGGGATACCGATCAGCATCTTGGTAAAGAATTCTACGGTGACTTCGGAACATTCGATATACAATTGACTTTCGCATCGAACTATGTGATTGCTGCCACCGGAACATTATTGAATGAAGATGATGTGCTGCCGGATTCCCTTCGAAGAAAACTTGACCTCAGAAATTTTGCGAAGAAGCCATGGGAATCTGCACCATCAATAATTACCAGGTATGATTCTTCACAGAGAAAAACATGGCACTTCTACGCTGAGAATGTTCACGACTTTGCATGGACCGCCGATCCCACTTACAGAATTGGTGAAGCGGTCGCTACCATTTATGATCCGTACCTGCATGGCATTCGTAACGTACGCGTTGAATCGTTTGCACAAGAGTCGCATGGTTCGGGGTGGCAGGATGCTGCGATCTTTACATCAAAAGTGATCGAAGTTTACTCACAGGATTTCGGAGCATACTCATGGCCAAAAATAATTGTCGCAGATGCCCAGGATGGAATGGAGTATCCCATGCTAACGCTCGACGGAGGATTTTCCCCCGGCTATTACGATGTGCTATCCCATGAAGTCGGCCATCAATGGTTCTTCGGGCAGGTCGGAAATAATGAAACATATCGCGCGGCACTTGATGAGGGATTCACACAATTTCTTGAGTCATGGTCAATAGAAAAAATCATTGGCGATACGATGCTCAGGGGGAATTATACCGGATGGCAGAAGAAATTCAGAGAGCCGGTATTGCTGAGAGATGCACAGGTTTATCTTGGCTATCTGCGTGATGCTGCCCAGGGAATTGATGAGCCAATCAATCAGCACAGTGATGCATTCAATAGCGCACTCGGGCATGGAGGCGGGTACCGGCATGTATATTACAAGACTGCAACAATGCTTTGGAACCTGCAGTACGTGTTGGGTGATTCACTTTTTCAAAATTCAATGAAGCATTATTTCTCGCAATGGAAAATGTGCCATCCTTATTTCGAAGATTTTCGAAACTCCATCATTCAGTATTCACATGTTGATCTCAATTGGTTTTTTGATGAGTGGATGGAAACGACAAAGACAATAGACTATAGACTTGCTGACGTAAGACATAAGACAAGTGATGAATTTGAGATTGAGTTTGAAAGAAGAGGAAGATCACAAATGCCTCTTGATTTTGAAGTGCTGGCGAAAGATGGAAAGAAGTATGAGTTCTATATTCCGAACACATGGTTTGAAAAGAAAACAGAAGAAACAACTCTTCCTAAGTGGTATGGCTGGGATAAACTGCATCCGATTTACACCTGCTCAGTTTTTATTCCATCCGGAATAAAACAAGTAACGATTGACCCCACGCATCGCCTCGCTGATGTGTACATGCCTGACAACACCTGGAAGTGTGAAAGCGAGTGGCATTTCGATTCGCAAGTTTTCAATATTGCTGACTGGAAAAAATATGAAGTGAACTGGCGACCGGACTTTTGGTACAATGCTGTTGACGGATTCAAAATTGGATTTCATCTCGACGGTGATTACTTCAACATCAAAAATAAATTTTCACTCACAGCATGGTTCAATTCCTCCCTGCTTCAAAATGGAATTCCGGATTATCGTCTTGAGAAAGCAACGTTCGACTCCATCTTTCCTGTGTCTTTCAACTTCACCTATTCAAGCAACACACATCGCTTCATTAAAAATTCTTCGGTTGATTTCTCTCTGAAGTACCTTGATGGCCTCATTGGCGGTAGTGCAAGTTTTTCGATTCAGGCAAATGCAAAGAATACATTTTCACTCGGTGTGAAATCAATGTATCGTCCAACAGCATTTGATTTGAACTACTTGCTATATCCTGATTTGTGGAATGAGAAGATGTGGAACAACTACGCGTTTATGAATCTTCATCACACGTATCAATACTTTAAGGGTAACGGCGACATAAATGTCGTGTTACGTTCTGCTTCGCTCTTCAGTGACTATGAATATGCTGATCTCACCATGACGGTGATTAATAGAAATCATCCCGGCAAATTTGATATCAGCACACGATTCATTGGAGGAATTGGTACCGGTGCCCCGGCACCCGAAAGTGCTCTATATTTAGCAGGCGCCTCACCGGAAGAATTAATGGACAATAAATTTGTTCGCAGCAAAGCATTTGTTCCGGATGATTGGCGTGGCTATGGTGACAATGTGAATCACTTTCAGCAAGCCGGTGGTTTGAATCTGCGCGGCTATGCAGGCTATCTCGCGCCTGAGAAAAATGGAATTGATTCTATTACATACGCGACATACATCGGTAAATCGGGAGTGGCAGCGAATGCAGAATTGGACTTTGACAATCTCATTAAACTGCGCCCGAAACTTTTTCGCAGCTGGCTGCACATTGATTCCTATCTCTTCGCTGATGCAGGCACCATGGGATATCAAGCCATTGATACAAAATTTCATTTCTCTTCCATAAGAGCCGATGCAGGATTGGGATTTGCTTTCACCATAAAAGATTGGGGACCCCTCGATAAAGTTCAGCCCCTTACACTGCGGGCAGATTTTCCTTTGCTCATTAACCGGGCTCCTGCTGCAGAGCCAAACTACTTTGACTTTCGCTGGATAATTGGTGTGGGGAGAGCCTTCTGATTTCGGTCCCGATCCATCGGGACGATTTCGGATTTTAGAAGCAAATGCGAGCACTGGTGACAATGCCTCATTTAAAATTGACTATGAATTTCCCTTTAAAAAAGTCCTCTTCAAAAAAATCAGAGATCGGAATTTTAAAAACCGGTTTATTCAATTCCTGAATTTCATTTTTCAAATCACCTCCCTTCAAAAGAATCCAACCGTTAGAAATTTGATTTTTACTCTCAGAAAAAATCAGGTGCTTCGTCCAGTCACAAATTGTTTTCAAGGGAGCTACTGCCCTGCCTGTAATAAAATCATATTTGCTTCTCAATTCTTCTGCTCTTATTTTTTCCAAAGAAACATTTGTCAATTCAAGCTCTTGAGTAATTGCCTCCACAACCTTTATTTTCTTACCGATAGAATCTACAAGGTGAAACTTCACTTTCGGAAAAAAAATTGCGAGCGGAATTCCCGGGAATCCCCCTCCTGTTCCCGCATCCAATACTGTCGTTCCATCACTGAAGGAAATAAACTTCGCTATCGCTAACGAATGCAGAACATGCCGTTCATACAAGTGATCAATGTCCTTGCGCGAGATCACATTGATCTTTTCATTCCAACTACCATAAAGCTTTTGAAGAGAGGAATATTGCTGAAGCTGCAGGGAAGACAACAGTGGAAAATATTTCCTGAGTATTTCCACGTCTTACGTCTTGAGTCTCACATCTTAAATCTTAACTCACATCCGTCCCTGCTGAGGCAGTAAAATCTGGTACAGTAAATTTTTCGCGCGAAACAATTGCGCTTTCACCGTTCCCAACGGAAGTTTTGTTTTCTCTGCTATTTCTTCGTAGGAAAGCTCATCAAAAAAACGAAGTTCGATCAGCGTGCGGTATTTGGGATTGATCTTCTCAATCACATCGCGTAAAATTTTGTTACGTTGCTCCCTCACGTAATTTTCTTCCGGATCAGGATTGGTGCTCTGAATGTCTATGTAATACGATTCCCCCTTTTCATTCTCCACACTATCATGCAGGGACATTGTTTCAAGTTTTTTCTTCCTGATAAAATCAATGCAATTATTCAATGCAATTTTATAGAGCCACGTGCTGAATGCAAAATCCGGAGTGTATTTGACAAGATTACTGAATGCTTTACCGAATGCTTCGATGGTGAGATCATTCGCGTCATCTTCATTATGCACCATCTTGAGCAGCAAAAAATAAATGGAATCCTTATAGCGGCTCATTAGTTTGGCAAAGGCTTTCTGATCACCGCTTAAAGCAGCATTCACGAACTCTATATCTTCTTTAGCTCGCGGCGAAAAATTGGATTGATCAAGAGTGCTGCCTATTTCCATGTGTCAGCTTTCCTTTGAATGATGGCGGGAAGAAGTTTAATGTAGTAGAGCAAAAATAGAACATCCATCAACGGGAAGAGAATAAATAAATCCTGCTCACCAAGCTTCCTCATAGTTGCCCTGAATATCATACCCTGAACAAGAATTCTTGTTCCGAACAGCAGTAAGGTTTCAGGAAGAAGATTGGTATAAAGCAGGCATAAAACCAGAAATACATAAAACAATAAACTGGTGAGGGAGAAAAGTGTCAGCAACAATTTGTGATGCCACTTGTAATAACGCCCTGTGCTCACGTGCCTCTTCTTCTGATGCCAATATTCATCCCACGTTTGTTTCGCTTCTGAAAACATGAACGATGACGGGCTGAGTTGTACTGCAGTGTTCCTCTTGTTGGCCGCGGCATTAATCAGCAAATCATCATCGCCCGATAGAAGTTGCGAATGCTTTGGATATATGTTATGGTCGAAAAAAATTTGCTTGCGGTAAGCAAGATTTCTTCCCACACCCATGTAAGGAATGCCGGCGAGCGCGAAAGAAAAATAGTGCTGCGCTGTGATGAACGTTTCATAGCGAATGAATTTATTGAGGAAGCCGGGGTGCTTCCTGTAAGGGGCATAGCCCAACACAATTTCCTTATTATCATCAAACATTCCTGCCATGTTACGAATCCAGTAATCGCTTGAGGGGGTGCAATCGGCATCAGTAAGCAACAAGTGCTCATGCGATGCAGCGCGAATGCCTATGGTAAGCGGGTATTTTTTTCCGCGCATCTTTTTCGAAGAGTTCCGAATGTCTCTCACGACGAGGTGCGGATACTCTGCCTGCATTCGCAGGAGCATCATCTCTGAATCATCTTCAGAATTGTCATTCACCACCATCACTTCATACTGCGGGTACTTCTGTTCGAGGATGGAAGGAAGGTTTTTTTTCAGCCGGTTCATTTCATCATGAGCGCAAATCACTGTGGTAACTGGAGGAAGGTTTTCACCATTGACCGGAAGCAACTCATGATCTGCAAGACGTGAAAAGAAAATGAGACAGAACAAAAGCTGGATGACAACGGCAATGGAGAAGATCAGCAGCACTTCAAAAAGAATAATTTTGGCAGGCTAATGTAGCAAAGCATCCATCGTTGCTTCGCGCTGAATTTCCACATGCAATTTATCATTCACTCACGGGATAAGAATTCATCTGCGCGCAAGGGCGTACTCATCACTGATCATGGAACCATTGAAACACCGGTATTCATGCCCATCGGAACCACCGGCGGCGTGAAAGCCGTTCACTTTCGGGAGCTGGATGAAACGATTGGAGCTCAAATTATTCTTGGCAACACATATCATCTTTTCATTCGGCCGGGAATGGAAGTGATTCGCGAGGCAGGAGGATTGCACGCTTTCAACGGATGGAAGAAACCCATACTTACTGACAGCGGCGGCTACCAGGTTTTCTCTCTGAGCGACCGGAGAAAAATTTCAGAAGAAGGCGTGAAGTTTCATTCTCACATTGATGGCGCCAAACATCTCTTCACTCCCGAAAATGTAATAGATGTTCAGCGCATCATTGGCGGTGACATCATGATGGCGTTTGATGAATGCGTGGCACATCCCTGTGAACACAAAGAAGCGAAGAAGAGCGTGGAACTGACTCACCGGTGGTTGACTCGTTGCATCAATCGCTTTCAGGAAACTTCTTCCTTGTACCATCATTACCAAACCTTTTTTCCGATTGTGCAGGGAAGTACGTTTAAAGATCTGCGAATTCATTCGGCAGAATTTATTGCAGAGCAAAATGCAGAAGGCAATGCCATCGGGGGATTATCGGTCGGTGAACCCGCTGAAGAAATGTATGGCATGACCGAAGTCGTGTGCTCCATACTTCCCGAAGACAAGCCGCGTTACCTTATGGGAGTTGGAATGCCTCATAATATTTTAGAAAGCATCGCTCTCGGAATTGACATGTTTGATTGTGTGATTCCCACGCGTAACGGAAGAAACGGAATGCTCTTCACCAAAGAAGGAATCATCAACATCAAAAACAAAAAATGGGAAAAAGATTTCTCTCCGCTGGATGATCTCGACAATTTTGCGAGTAAGGATTATTCAAAAGCATTTTTGCGGCACATGTTATTATCGAATGAAATTCTTGGTTGCCAGATTGCAAGCGTTCACAACCTTTGCTTTTATCATTGGATGATGAAGGAGGCGCGAAAGAAAATTGCTGATGGAAATTTTGCAGCGTGGAAGAACATAATGGTGAAGAAGGTGATGACGAGATTGTAAATAGCACGAGCTAATGCTTAAATCTAATTCCCCGTTAATGATCCTCATCATCTACACTTCAAAATATCGTAAAGGCAGTGACAAGTTTGAACGCGCGGCGGCCACTATGAAAAAAGAAATCACGGCGCGATACAACGGGGAAGTAAACTGCACCGGCATCATTCACAAAAAAACACTCGCTCAATTCTTCAACGAAATTTCAGAGGAGCGAAAACAAATTGACGAATTTCATTTCATCGGCCATTCAGGAATGTATGGTCCTATGTTTGGGTCGGTTGAATATCCTGAGCAGTTCAGCCCTTATGAATGGAGACAACTTCACATTCCGTTTTCTGCTGAAGGCAAGGCATATTTTCATTGCTGCCGATCGGCGCGCTGGTTCGCTACCTTCTTCGCTCAAACTTTTCGCGTAGAAACATTCGGCTATTATTGGTACACCACTTTTTCTTCTGACAAAAAGAAATTTCGATTCGTGAATTCGTCATCGAAAGAAATTTATGCTGCCGGTTGCATTGGCAGGAAATCTCACGGGCTTGGCGGCACGCTGAGAAAATATTCCGGCTTTCAGTTACTGGAGCAGATGCGCTCATTTAAACCACAAGAGCACACGGCAGATGCCACTTACAACAAAGTAGCAGCGCTTTACGATCAGGTGTTTCAGGATATTAAGGTGCGCGATGATGAATGGAAATGGCTGACCTCCCATCTGCCTCCTGATAAAAATATTACTGTGCTTGATATTGGCTGCGGCAATGGGGCTTTGCTCAAAGAACTTTCAACGCGAATTTCTCAGGGCATCGGAGTTGATCTTTCTAATGACATCATTGACAGAGCAAAGACTCTGAATGCAGCTTCCGGGAATCTTTCTTTTCATGTAACCAACGGCCCCTTTCTTCCCGTTGCGGATCAATCGGTGGATGTGATTATTTCCCTGTTGTCTTTTCGCTATCTCGATTGGGATCCCATCATGAATGAATGTAAACGAGTATTAAAAGCGGGAGGAAAAATTCTGATCGTTGACATGGTGACCGTTCCCGTGAAATGGAAAGAATATCCTTTGCTTCTCAAATCGAAATTGAAACAATACGGACAAAGAATCATGCGTCGCGCCTTCTATGAAAACCTTAAAAAGTTAGTGCTGCACCCTGATTGGAAAACAATGCTGAAATACAACCCCATTCGAGCCGAGCATGAAGTGAAGTGGTATCTTGAAAGCAGGTTTCCCGGAAGCAAAGTGCAAAAGATCAATGTGGGTTGGAACTCGTGTATTTTGGCTTTCGACTCAGGCAATATTGAAAACATCAATGAAATTTATCTCACGTATCCATAGCAAGCATGACGATCGGAATCTGTGACTGGGGAATTGGCGGCGCCGGGCTTTATCAACTGATCCGGCGCAAAAGCAACGTGGATGTAATTTATTTTTCTGATACAGGCTATGCTCCATACGGAAAAGTGCCGCAGAAAGAATTGAGAGAAAGATTTCTCGCGGTGAGAAAATATTTCAATCAACTGGGAATTCAAAAAATTGTTGTGGCATGTAACGCAGCAAGTACGATCATTGATGATGATGATGCAAACATCACGGGCGTAATCAAACATGGCTTGCGTGTGGTTGAGAGAATTCATCCGGCACGGGTAGGCGTGGTGGGCGGTCAGCGAACGATTGAATCAAATCTCTACAAGAACTTTTTGGAAGCGAAAGGGATTAAAGTAATTCAGAAAAATGCGCAACCACTGTCAGGATTGATAGAATCCGGCAACATTGATTCAAAAAACATGGATGATGAAATTAAAACCATCTTCACACCGCTCAGGCACCTTGAATACATTCTTCTCGCATGCACACACTATCCTTTGATCTCAGGAAAAATTTTGTCAGTAGTAAAAAACACAACGCTTCTCGACCCCGCAGAAGAAATGGCACAGTGGATTTTTGATCATTGGAAAAATCTGAGCGGGACTGCAACCGTTAAATGGCAGACAACGGGCAGCACTGAAAGCATGAAATTTGCATTGCAGCATTTGTATCAACTGGAAATTCATGAAATTGATAAAATAAATTTATGAGCAACCCATTCAGCAGGCATCCGCAAGAAGTTGGAATGACTTACTTACAACATTTCGCATTTGCTTTTTCCGTTACTTTCAAATTACTGATCGCAGTATTCTGTTGTTCAGTGCATGCGTTTCTTCCCTTTCTTTTTACTACAACAACCAGCAGCATTATTCGGGATTTGCATGAAAAGATTGGAGACAGAAGTAATCACCAAAATATCAATTCAAAAATTTAATTGCAGGCATCAGAGGATTGAAAACACAGTCCCTCCGTTATTAATAATTCCTTATTGTGAAAACGCTCGACACCTACATCATAAAAAAATTCCTGGGAACATTCTTCCTAACACTGGCTTTGATCCTCCTCATTGCCATTGTATTTGATATAGTAGAAAAGCTCGAAGATTTTATGAATGATAAAATTCCTGTTTGGGAAATCATCACGGAATACTACATCAATTTCATCCCCTACTTTGCTGCCCTCTTTGGGCCGCTCATCCTCTTCGTCGCCGTTATGTTCTTCACAGCCCGAATGGCGCTACGCTCTGAGATTATTGCCATCCTCAATTCCGGCATCACATTCCATCGCTTGCTTGTTCCGTATTTCATTGCATCACTTTTAATCACGGCGCTCAACATTTACGCCAACCACTGGGTGATTCCGGATGCGAATAAAAAACGATTAGCGTTTACCGATGCTCATGTCGGCTACACCCCTCACAATCCTGACGAGAACATTCACATGCAGGTGGCGCGCAATGAATTTATGTACATGGAAAATTTTAATGTCGGCGATAGTTCCGGATATAAATTCTCCTATGAAAAGTTTAACAATGGCAAGCTCAATTACAAAATCCGCGCTGACCGTGTTCTATGGAATGCGAAAAATAAAAAATGGGACCTGAAAAATTACGCTGAGCGATTCAACGACACGATAAGCGAATCGTTGCGCTTCGGAAAAGACACTATGGTGCAATACAATTTTGTTCCTGATGATCTGAAGCGCGATGAACACGCAATGGAAACACTCAACGCAACAGAGCTGAATGCCCGGATTACCGAGTTGCAGATGCGCGGAGCTGATGATGTTACTTTTTACCAGATAGAAAAATACAAGCGTACCTCATTTCCGTTTGCCATTCCCATTCTCACATTGATCGCCGTGTCATTGGCTTCAAGAAAAGTTCGCGGTGGCATCGGGTTACACATTGGTTTGGGCATCGCGATTTCATTCACTTACATCCTCTTCCTTCAGTTCTCGCAAACATTTGCAACGAATGGAAATCTTCCCGCTGTGATCGGTGTGTGGATTCCGAATCTGATCTTCGCGATTATCGCAGTCTTCCTCTACAGGCTGGCTCCGAAATAGTCAATGGTCATTAGTCATTGGTCAATAGTCATTGGTCAATAGTTTCAGATTAGAAGCGTGTCGGGGTACATTTATCGTGTATCGTGTATCGTAATACGTGTATTGTGATACAATCACCAAGGCGTCGGCTCATCGGGTGAAGCATTATCATCCTCATCTCCCAATTCATTCATTTTCGATTTCAGAATCCTGATCTTGCCTTCTGTGTTCGGAGTGAAGGATTCCATTTCTTCAAACTTCGCGAAGTGACTGATGAATCGAACGGGAACATTTGCAGTGGCTCCGTTGCGATGCTTGGCAATATGAATTTCTGCCATGCCTATGGTGGAGTTGCCTTCTTCATCCTGAGTGATCTTGTAATACTCCGGGCGATAAATGAAAAGCACCATGTCAGCGTCTTGTTCGATAGCGCCCGATTCGCGAAGGTCAGAGAGTTGCGGACGCTTATCACCACCACGGGTTTCAACAGAGCGATTCAGTTGTGAGATAGCCACTACAGGAATGTCGAGTTCCTTGGCAATACTCTTCAGTGCCCGGGAAATGTTGCTGATCTCCTGCTCACGATTTGAATTTTTGTTTTCACTCGTGCCGCTCATTAACTGCAGGTAATCAATCACGATCATCTGAATGTCGTGTTGCATTTTTAACCGCCGTGCTTTCGCCCGTAATTCAAAGATGTTGATCGCAGGTGTATCATCAATAAAAAGTGGTGCTTCTGAAAGGGTATCAACCTTATGAACGAGCTGCGTCCACTCATGCTCCTCAAGATTTCCCCTGCGAATCTTCTCAGCCGGAATTTCTGTTTCAGCAGAGATCAAGCGATTCGTCAATTGCAGCGCCGACATTTCAAGAGAGAAAAATGCAACAGGCTTTTTGAAATCCACTGCGGCGTTGCGTGCCATCGATAACACAAATGCAGTTTTTCCCATGCCGGGCCGCGCTGCAATGATTATAAGATCAGATTTCTGCCAGCCACTTGTCACGCGATCCAAACTCACAAAACCTGACGGAATACCCGTGACAGAATCTTTGTGTTCTTTGATTGTCTGCAGTTGATTCAACGCCTTGCTTACGAGTGCACTGATGGGACTGTAATTGCGCCGAAGGTTCTGATCGGTGATGTCATAGATTCCTTTCTCGGCAAAATCCAGCAGCTCGAAAACATCGGTAGTATCCTCAAAAGCATCTTTTACGATGTCAGATGAAATACGGATCAACTCGCGCTGAATAAATTTTTGAGAAACAATGCGAGCATGATATTCGATGTTTGCAGCGGAAGCAATCCTGTTGGTGAGCTCAGTAACGAAGTATGCGCCGCCAACATTTTCCAACTCCCCGCGCTTACGAAGTTCATCTGTGACGGTGAGGATATCTACCGGCTGCGAGCGTTCGAACAAACTTCTGATCGCAACAAAAATTTTCTGATGCGCTTCTACATAAAAACTTTCCGGCTTCAGAATGTCTACTACCGTTGAAAGCGCATCTTTCTCCAGCATCAATGCCCCAAGCACTGCTTCCTCCAGATCGCGCGCTTGCGGAGGAACTCTTCCGAATAGAAATGTGCTCAGATCACCCTCTGTTTTTCGCCGCAGCAAACGTGAACGATTGCTTAATTTATTCAGCTCTTCTAATGATTCCGCCATGTGATGGTAAAGACTTTTTTTTGGAAGGAGCAGCAAAGAAAATTAAATCGAAAACAGCAACACGCGAAAACAGAATAAAAAGTTTTGCACAAGAATTCTCAACACGTTGTGAGAAAATTTTTCAGCGATGGTTAAGCGGGTTTTAGAATATTTTTCCCGTTGTCGATTTTTTTGACGAAAAAAAACTTTTGATCGAAAAAAAGAAGTCCACATTTTTCGGTGGAGTAATGCGTAACATAATTTATTCAGAAAAACTTTTAAAGGAGATCCCCGGAAAATATTTGAAGGCGGAAGAAATTATTACTCCTAAGAATGCTGAGTCAACCAGTGATTGACATACTGAAATTGGTCGTCAGGAGCATCAGGGTGTGTTAACATGGTGACGTGATCGTAGTCATGGAGATTGCCGTTTAATTTTGCCGCCAGATAAAATTCTGCAGACTGTGAACCAATTTCTTTAATCAATTTCTGAACGTCATCCCGGTGTCCCAGTACTTCATCTTTCCGTCCCGCGATGAAAAGCATCGGAGGTAATTTCAAGTTGCGAAGTGCTGCAGAATAATCAAACCCATCTTCATCTTTCCAATCTTCATGCATGACCCAGTCATACGTTTGCCTGCGTGACTTTTCAGTTTCGTTTTCAGAGCCCATTCCAAAACGCTTCACGTCCACAAATCCCTTCAGTGACACGATCAGCCTGAAAACATGGTTGTAGAAAACGTTGATCATCCAGAATTTTCTTACACCACCAACAGTGATGCGTCTTTTTGTTCCAAAGAAAATCATGGAAGAAACATTCAGGTGTTCAGCTTGCCGCGCGTAATAGGAGAGTAACAGGATGCCTCCCCATGAATGCGCAATCCAATGTTGCACTGCATCACCGCGGATTTTTTTTATCTCGTTGAGAAAAGCAGGGATCTCTTCCTGAATACATTCCGTCAAACCGAATTTTGAATTCCTGTCAATAGAGGGGGTGCTCAACCCTCTTCCTCTTAAGTCAGCGACAAAAACATCGTACCCCTGCCTGGCAAGAAAGGGCGCCAGACCTTTTCTGTTTTTCGAATAAAAAATTCTTCCATTCTCCACAGAGCCGTGCAGCATGAAAATCACAGGACCATTTTGATTTCCGCAGAATCGTTTCAGATGGAGTACATCTTTTTCATTCAATGGAATGAAGAGAGATTCCTCAGTAAACACGCTGTTACTTTTTTTACTTAATACTATATTCTCCATATAATTCATCTTGTAATAGAATCAACAATAGTAAAATCACTTAAATCGTATCGCTTTTACAGGATTCATGCGGGCAGCTATGATGGCAGGAACAATACCCGCAATTAATCCTATAGCTGACGACGTAACGATTCCCCAAAAAATATTTTTCAGGTTCAACACCAAAGAAAAACTGATGGCGGAAGTGAGCGCCTTCAACACCAAAAAAACAAGCAACAGTCCGATGATGCCACCGATAACTGACAAAATCACCGCCTCAATAAGAAATTCAAGCATGATAAAATAATTTTTGGCGCCGAGCGCTTTCTTAATGCCAATGAGATTGGTTCGTTCTCTCACCGATACAAACATGATGTTCGCGATTCCGAAACCACCGACGAGGATTGCAAAGCCTCCAATGAAGATTGCAATAATATCGAAGACGCTGAAGATGGAATTGATCTGCTCGTTGATGATGCTGATCTGGTTAAGTGCAAAATTATCTTCCCGCTTCGGTGGTATTCTTCGCACCGCACGCAAGGTGCTGCGCAGATCATCCTTGAGTTCAGTATTGGAAACATCGGCCTTGGCTGCCACCATAATCGCCGGCTCAACATCAAAGCCATTAATTTTTATTTTAGAAGTCAGATAATGGTAGGGCATCATCACTACATTATCATTGCTCGTCTGCAGCAAGCTTTTCCCCTCTTTGGCAAACACGCCGATCACGGTGAGTGCATCGCCCATGAATTGAATTTGACGGCTTACAGGATCCACTGTGCCCGGGAACAACTCATTCACCACATCTCTGCCTACAATCACCACGTGAGCACCCGAATTATTTTCCTGAGAGGTAAAGTAACGCCCGCTTTCAATGTTAAGCGCCAGCACCCGATCAAAATCCTGCGACACGCCATTGATCGTCGCGTTCTTTACCGTGCGATCACCGTACTTGACAATAGGACCATTCATCCATATCGAGATCGCTACGGCTTCAGCACTGCTCACACGCTCCTGCACCTTCTTCATCTCATCATAAGTAGTGTAAGGACGATTCCAGTATTTCCAGAGGGGGTATTCCGTTTCACCTTCTTCAAGTCCCCATGGAAATTTCTGAATGTAAATGATGTTATTGCCCAGTTTACTGATGCCTGTCTGCAAATTGTTCTGCAATGAATCTACTGAACTGAAAATGGCAATCACGCAAAAGATGCCGATAGAAATTCCAAGCAATGTGAGAAACGTTCGGAGCTTATTCACGCGCAATTCTCGGATGGCAAGCGAGACGGATTCAGAGAATATCTTGAACAGAATACGCATGAAGTGGCAAACCTAAATTAATTTAACCGTACTCAAAAGTATTTTTTGTATTTCAGAACACATGTAGGCATCGCTGATACAGAGTTTTTAATCAGCGGTGACTTTGAAAAATTATTCGGCAATAACCTGATTCATCCTCTTGTTACAAAATTACACCGATGAATTTTTCAATTGTCATTCAACTAATAAGTGCAAAAATTCTGTGGCCTTTGTCCCTGTTCATCTGTGAGATCTGTAATGATATTTATCCAGTTTGCAGAATTGAGATTAAAAGGTGTTGCTCAAATTCTTGTAGTTGCGATTCTCTGGTGCTCCCTTACGCCCGCCGTGCAATGGGGTTAGAAACTTGAGAAGAAATTTGGCGTACCCCTGGATAAAAAACAAATTACCGCCAGAAGTGAAAAAGTATATCTTTGCCCCTCGTTTTTAAAAACCTTCACAATCATTTAACCGGTGTGAAGCGACCTTTTAATAAACCGTAATTTATTAAAAGCCCCTAAATGAAGCTATCTCAATTCCGTTTTGACTTACCCGCATCCCTGATTGCACAAACACCCACCAAGAATCGCGATGATTCGCGTCTGATGATTGTTGAACGCAAGACAGGGAAAATCAAGCACAAGCAGTTCAGAGAAGTACTGAACATCTTTGGCGAGAAAGATTGTTTTGTATTGAATAACACGAAAGTTTTTCCGGCACGCCTTTACGGGCGTAAAGAAAAAACCGGCGCCAAGATCGAGGTGTTCCTGCTGCGCGAGCTGAATCACCAGATGCGCCTTTGGGATGTGCTTGTGGATCCTGCAAGAAAAATTCGTGTTGGAAATAAACTCTACTTCGGTACCGACGGCACGCTGGTAGCAGAAGTAGTAGACAACACCACCTCACGTGGCAGAACCATTCGTTTCCTGTATGACGGAACCGACGATGAACTGAAGGAGACATTGTACTCACTTGGCGAAACTCCCATTCCCAAATACATCAAGCGGAGACCGGAGGCAATTGACAAGGAGCGCTATCAAACGGTTTATGCAAAAGTGGAAGGCGCAGTAGCCGCACCAACCGCCGGTCTGCATTTCAGCCGTGAATTGTTAAAGCGTCTGGAGATCAAAGGCGTTGAGCTTGCGGAACTTACACTGCATACCGGACTAGGAACGTTTCGCCAGATTGAAGTAGAAGATCTTTCGAAGCACAAGATGGACGCAGAGTATTTCAAGATAGATGCAGAGACGTGCAAAATCATCAACCGCGCTATTGACAACAAGGCCCGGGTATGCTCGATAGGAACCACCACCATGCGCGGACTTGAGTCTGCAGTGTCAGCGCATAAGTATGTAAAGCCGGTGGAAGGATGGACCAACCTGTTCATTCATCCACCATACGAATTCAGCATTGCGAATTGCCTGCTCAGTAATTTTCACCTGCCGAAAACAAGCCTGCTCATCATGGTGTGTGCTTTTGGCGGGTATGACCTGATGATGGAAACCTACCGCATTGCCGTAAAAGAGAAATACAAATTCGCGACTTACGGTGATGCCATGCTCATCATGTAAAAAGTTTTAGCTACGATGTAATTTTGACTGATTCTTCTGATATTTAATCATCCCTTCCTTTAATCAAATCGCTTGAACGAAAATAAGTACGTGATTATCGCTGCGGCAGGCTTCGGCACGCGCATGAATTCTCAGGTGCCGAAACAATTTCTATTGCTTGCGGGAGCGCCGGTGATCGTACGCACGATTCAATCATTTCTGAAGGTTTGGAATGATGCACAGTTTATTGTAGCATTATCTGAAGAAGAATTTCCCCGGTGGGAAAAAATCAGGAAAAAGTTTTTGAAGAAAATTCCGATTCGGATTACCAAAGGGGGAGCTACAAGATTCCACTCTGTAAAAAATGGTTTGAAGATGATCAAGGATCACGGAATAGTTGCAGTGCAGGATGCCTGCCGTCCCTTTGTTTCAGAAGAGCTCCTGACGAAATGCTGGGAAGCTGTGCGTGAAAAAGGAAATGCCGTTCCTGCCATTGACCTGAAAGATTCGGTTCGTGAAGTAATGAGGGACGGTACGCGGCATCGGAGCCGGCAGAAGTATAAGGTCATTCAAACTCCTCAATGCTTCACAGTAGAACTGTTGAAAAAAGCATATCAACAGAATTTCAACGAAGACTTTACGGATGATGCTTCAGTGGTGGAATCAGTGGGAACAAAAATCAACCTGGTTGATGGCGATCAAAAGAATTTCAAGATCACGACGCCATTCGATTTAGAACTTGCAGAAAAAATTTTGGCAACAAATACTTAACGAACTTTCGCGCTGAATTTTTTCTCTTCATGAAGATCAGCGGATTCACTTTTATAAGAAACGGTTTCAAACTGCAATACCCGTTTCTCGAATCTATTCAGTCCGTTCTTCCTGTCTGCGATGAAATGATTGTCGCTGTCGGTAACAGTGATGACGGCACACGTGAAGCAATCACAAAGCTTCATCCTGCAAAGATTCACATCATTGACACCGTTTGGGATGACTCACTACGCGAAGGGGGAAAAATTCTTGCGCAGCAAACCAATATCGCACTTGATGCCATCAGTGGTGATTGGGGCTTTTATATTCAGGGGGATGAAGCAGTTCATGAAAATGACTTGCAGAAGGTCGAGGACGCGGCAAAAAAAAATCTCCGAAATCTTTCTGTTGACGGTTTGCTTTTTAGTTGGTATCATTTCTTCGGTAATTACGATTACATCGCAGAGCCACGTGCTCGAGGTATTTATCCCTTCGAAGTAAGGATGATCAGGAATGACAAACTCATTCGCTCCTTCCGGGATGCCCAGGGCTTCAGGAAATTTTCTTCTCCCGAAGCGCTGATGCTGAACAAAATTCCGCAGCGACTAAGAGCGAAGAAAACCGATGCGCACATTTATCACTACGGAAAAGTACGGGGACCTGAAAAAGAATTGGAGCGCGCAAAATCTTTCCACAAGCTCTGGCATGATGACGATTGGCTGAAAAAATTTTCAGGTGACAGAACACAATTCGACTACGGTACAAAATTTCCTCTCATAAAATTTCCGGGAACTCATCCTGCTGTGATGAGAGAACGAATTGAGAAGATGAATTGGAATTTCGTTCCCAACCCTGCTGACATAAAAATCCCCATGAAGTACAAACTTCTGAATTCACTTGACGCACTTACGGGCTTACGCCCATTCGAATTCAGAAACTACGAGGTAGTGAAAAATGGGAAATGAAAAATCAGGAAAGCAAGATGTAGTTGTTATGAAAAGAAAATTTGAAATTCGCTGCGTATCGCGAATCGAGTTACGCGAATCGGGAATCGCGTTTAATACTCGTCTTCGTTGAAGAAGAAATCATCATGAGTAGGGTAATCGGGCCAAATATCTTCAATGCCTTCGTACACTTCAGTTTCATCTTCCAGCTCCTGCAGGTTTTCAATCACCTCTACCGGCGCGCCGGAGCGAATGGCAAAGTCAATTAATTCATCTTTCGTCGCAGGCCACGGAGCATCTTCAAGGTAACTTGCCAATTCTAAAGTCCAATACATTATCTCTCGGAGAGGGGAGTTTAATTTTCCGCAAAAATAGACGAATAACCCAATTGTCAAAATTTATTCGTGCTGCACTTCAGTTGAATGGATACGGCGCTGAAATGCTTTACAGGCGGGGCTTCCAGGGGAGCTCTTCACTCCTCGCATCAAAAGAAATTTTTCTTGCGAGCACAAACAGGTAATCAGAGAGGCGATTCAGATATTTTAAAATCAGAGGTTCCGCTTTTTCCGCTTCACTTAATTGCACCGCTAATCGTTCGCTTCGCCGGCAAACACACCGCGCAATGTGGCACATAGCGTTGACTGCGTTTCCTCCTGGCAGCACAAATGTTTTCAGCTCGGGCAACACTTCCTGCATGGTATCAATTTCCTTCTCCAGTAATTCCACATCGTGTTCATGCAGATCAGGAACTTTCATGCGCGACGATTCCGGATCGCTTGCGAGCAATGAGCCGATGGTAAACAGGCGATCCTGAATTTCTTTCAGTACAAGTTTAGGGTGCTCATCATTGAGGGAGTCACGAAGCAAACCCATCCATGAATTCAGTTCGTCAATGGTACCGTACGCTTCGATGCGCAGATGATGCTTTGGTACGCGCGTTCCGCCAATCAGTTGGGTGGTGCCGTTGTCGCCTTTGCGGGTGTAGATTTTCATGACTTCTGTTTTATGCTGAAAAATTTTATTTGCAAGATCAGAAAAAATGGACTTGCATTTACCAATCGCCCTTACTTTCGTTCAATAAAAATTTTTCGACATGAAAAAATATTTGATCGTCGCTGCAACAATTTCCGGAGCTATGGCTGTGGGACTCGGAGCATTTGCTGCTCATGGCTTAAAGTCTTTCCTGTCAGAGGAGAACCTGCGCATCTTTCATACCGCGGTAGAATATCAATTCTACCATTCACTCGCCTTGATGCTCACCGGAATTTTGACGGAGCGCTTCAACCATTGGCTGGTAAGTTTCGGCGGAATAAATTTCATTGCCGGAATTATTTTATTTTCAGGGAGTCTGTACTTGCTCGCCACACATGACGCTTCAACGTGGCTTGGATATTTCACCCCATTCGGTGGCCTGCTGTTTCTTGCCGGATGGATCAGTTTAGCAATTGGTGTTTTGTCCGCAAGGACTCCTTCGGAGATATCGAAATAAAAAAAATTCCTCCCGAAAAACGAGAGGAATTTTCATTCTTAAAACCACTGTTTTTATTTGGGCTCCGGATTCTCCTTATCCTGCTTGTCCTGATCCTGCTCCTGATCTTGCTGCTGATCTTGATTATTGTCTTGCGGATTTACATCAAAGCCGGGATTGCCCATTTCATAAATCAATTCCTTACCCGGGATAATGCCGATTACTCTGAATTCAGTTCTGCGATTCAACGCGCGTCCTTCGGGATTATCTGTCTTCCCATCCGGCATTGTGTTCGGAGCTATAGGCTTATCAGGGCCGTATCCTTTCGGAACAAGGCGATCCGCAGCAATTCCTCTATCAATCATATAATTAACTACACTTTGCGCACGTGCCTGTGAAAGCCGCATGTTGTAAGCGTGTTTACCTTTGCTATCAGTATGTGAACTAAGCTCAATTTTGATTTGTGGATTCTCAGTTAGAATCTGGTAAATAGAATCAAGACCAACTTTTGATTCTGCTTGCAGCGTTGCACTATCAAATTTGTAATAAATATTTTTTATGCGGATAACCTCGTTCTTAATTGGTTTCATAAACAAATCAACGCGCATTGTGTCATTATCATCTTTTTCCATGACAGCAAAAGTTGCCGATCCTGTGAAATACTTATCCATTGTTGACTTGAGAGAATAAGTATGACCCACTCTTGTATTGAAGAAGTACAATGAGTCCTTTCTTGACGTGGCATTCCCGATCTGCATGTTTTTGTCATCGAGGAACATCACCTTTGCACCGGGAAGCAATTCACGCGTTACCTGGTCATAAACATTTCCGCGAACAGCGTAATAAACTTTCTTCGGATATTCTATTCTCCAGATATCATCGCAACATGTTTCGCTCTTCACTGAAATGGTACCCGGGCGATTGGAAACCAAGTAGCCGGTATAACCATTATCATCGAGTGAGTAATACATGTCATCAACGCTGGAATTCGTTGGGGAACCAAGGTTCGTTGCAGCGTCCCAGCGTTTTTGTGCGCCCTTTGTTTTATAAATGTCTTCACCACCCATGCCGATCATTCCATCGCTGCTGAAGTACAGGGTTCCTGTTTTTGAATCAAAGAACGGAGTCTGCTCGTTACCGGCGGTGTTGACCTTTCGTCCGCAGTTTTGTGCCTGAGTGAAATTGCCCGATTTATCTTTTGCAGCAAACCAAATATCATTACCACCTTCCCCATTCGGACGATTGCTTATCCAATACATTACTTCACCCTGCTTGGTTGAGCCGAGGGCGGGCTGCGTATTATTTGAGCCGGGAAAGTTAATCACATCAGGCATCTTCTGTGGATTGCTCCAGGTGCTGTTGCTGTATTCACTCATGTAAATTTCACAGTGCATTCTCATCGTATCATTGTCAAGTGCGCACTTGGTGAAATAGAATCGTTTTTTGTCAGGTGAAAAACAGCCATTGCCCACATGTGTGTTGTTATCATTCCATGGCGCCCAGTTCAGCAATTTCCCCTTCTCGAAAGTCCATCCCACTTTACTGTTGCCATCCACATTCGAAACATAGAACTGTGCGTACTTGTTGTTCTTCTTTATTTCATCAAGCATGATGATGGAATCAGACTTAAGTGATGCATACAGCAAGGCTGAATCGCCAAGAGCTACGGGAGCAAAATCAGAATACGGATTATTGACCGTTGCACCGATGTGTGTTATTTTTACAGAGTCAGGTTTTGCCAATTTCCCCATAGCAAAATCACAACTCTTCGATTCCGTTTTCGCAAACTTCTTGTACTCCTGCGAGCCGGCTCCCTTGAAATCTTTTGAGAACTGATCAAACACTTTCTTGGCATCCTGATACTTGCCGTTGTACATCAGCACCAGACCATACTGGTATGGAGCGAGGGGATATCCCGGATCATTCATGTCCACTAATTTCTTGTACCAGTCTTCCGCCATTTTGTAATCACGAAGCTTGTATTCGCAATCGGCGATCTGGTTGAGGACATAGGCATTCCCCCCCTGCTTATCATTCACTGACATGTAGTATTCAGCGGCATTATAGAAACTGCCGATGCTGTAGAGGTAATCAGCCATCTTCAAGCTTTTTTTGAAGCTCAGTTTCTGAATCGGGAAATCCTGTGCATAAATGTTTCCTGCAAAACCAATTATCAGGAGCACTGCTGCAATTCTGAAATATTTCATCGGTGTTTGTTTTTCTGTTTTTAAATTGATGGTCCTGTTTTCCTGAAAAAAATTTTAGTATCTCGGGCAGAAGAAAATCGGTTTGTCAAGAATGAATCCTCCAAGACAACCTGTATAGGTAAGTGAAACTTCAAACCCGCCTTTTCCACCGCTTGCTGAACTGAGCGAGGAAGTATTTATATCATAACTCAATCCGAGACGGATGTGTTTGTAATCAATTCCAATCATGGCAACCACCGCATCCTGTAACCTGTAATAGCCGCCGGCGAAAAGTTTTACATCAGTATTCAGCTTGTAAGCTACAGAAGCTCCCACATTGACCTCCCTGGCTTTTGTTTGCGTCATGAACAACACCTGAGGAATGATGTCAACGTTTTCCGTTACACCAATTCGAAACCCACCGTGAGCTACAATACGCATCCCAAGTTTATTATCCGGTCCGTTGTTGAGAAACTTTTCTTTCGGAGGAATAATATGAAAAGCTGCACCACCAAGGAACAGGTCAAAATTTTTCGAAGGAGAAAATGACAAATACAACCCGGCATTCAAATCTATGTAGCTGACTTTATCTTTGAGACTTTCCCCTGAATTAATATTCTGGTTAAAACTTTGTCCATCGAATTGTGTCTCCCACGTCAGGTTTTTCCAGTCAAGACTTTTCTGCACATACCCAACCTGTAAACCAAGGGAGGCATTAAGCTTACGGCTTGCATTCAGCGGTCGCTGATATGCCATGGAAGCCATGATGCTGAGGTTTTGAAGATTCCCATCGCCGGCTTTGTCATCCAACAATAACCCTCCAAGAGAGAATGTTCCTTTTTTGATAACACGCTGCAACACGTTATTGATGTCAAAAGAAATTGAGGGCGTTTGATACGGATTATCAGTTACGCTATGCCACTGATTGCGGTACATCGCATTTGCGCGATAGTTGCATTCATTCACGCCTGTGAGGGCAGGATTGAGAGTAAGTGGTGAAGCGTAGAATTGCGAGTAGTGGATATCCTGTGCAAACGAAAAGACCGACCACAGAATAATGATAAGTAACAGTGTAGCTTTCTTCATCAGCGATACATTTTTTTGTTGGTGATTAAAATTTAAAATTGATATTATTAAATTTATTTCAATATGAGGGTTGAAAGATAGAAAATCATTTCAAACACTAATTTCCAATATTTCAAATTTCTACGAAAGAGTTCATTCGGACAACCACTGCATCGCGGGTAAATGTAGAAAATTCTTTACCGCAGCAGCAGGAACGATCCTTTTTTATTTATCACTTTTCCGTTTCCATCTTTTCCTTTGAGCGTGTACACATACGCTCCCATCTCTTCATCTTTACCCATCAGCCTTCCATCCCATCCTTCCATCAATACACTCGAAGAAAAAACTACTGCACCCCAGCGGTCAAAAATTTGAAACGCGTCGAGATCAAACGGGCCGCGAACGATGTAGGTGAATTCATCATTCTTGCCATCATGATTTGGAGTGAATGCAGTGGGCAACGTGACGAGTGTTGTGTAAATTATTTCTACACTTGTAGTATCAAAGTAAATGCAACCACCTGCGGTAGTGATCTTCACCACGTACAACATATCACTATCGGGAGAGCAGAGAGGATTATAAATGTTTGGATCAGAAAGAAAAGTTGAGGGTGTCCACTGATAAGTAGAGCCGACTCCAGCGTGAGCGAAGAGCTGTGCTGTTTCTCCCGTGTAAATTATGTACGGCTGATTCAAAGTGATGGTAGGATCGGGAAACACATCCACAAAAACTGTTTCGGTATCCACACAATCATACACATTCGTAATGATAACCTGATACGTTGTCGGATCAAGCGGGGCAACAGTAGGATTAGCGATGCTTGTATCATTAATGAATGAAGAAGGAGTCCATGAATAATAATCACCTCCATTTGCCCACAGTTGTACCAGGAAGCCGGGACAAACTATTGTATCGCTTCCGGCGAAGCCGACCAGATTTGGTACCACATTAATTCTCACTGTATCGTAATCATGACAAAGTGTGTATGTTCCTGTTACCTCCACAATGTAATCCGTTGTTGAATCAGGAAATGCCAATGGGTCAGCAATGGTTGGGTCACTCAACCCTGAAGCAGGGGTCCATAAATATGCCGTTCCACCGTTTGCAAATATTTGCGTGGTGTCACCGTGACATAAATCCTGATCGAGTCCGGCATCAGGCGTAATGATGTCCACAGCCACTTGAATTGTATCGTAGTTGATGCATGTTCCAAGGCCAACACCTACTATAAACATTGTTGTACTGGATGGAGAGCCGGTAGTTGAACTGCAGGTATTGCAAGCGACAGCATTAGCAGGCTCCCATGAATAGCTGTAGAACGAACTGAAGGTGGCGGAAAGATTCGCCGCGGTGTTTTCACAGATGGTCGTATCATTCGAAACAGTGAAAGGAAAGTCATCAATGATGCTCACTACGATGCTATCTATCGGCAAGCCGCTGCAAGGATCAAGAGTATAGAGAACAATGGTTTCGGTTGGTTCCGTTATTCCATCAGCAAAAGCTCCGATGGTAATGGAAGAAGTTGTGTCGTAAGGAAGAAAAATGATGGTATCACCAAACGTGGTATAGTCTGTTCCAAAGGTCGCAGTTCCTCCAATGACAATC
>Ga0134121_10000563_pt1 | contig 41488 bp, 32 predicted proteins | sample KB301_FD_96463 | JGI IMG/M metagenome (GOLD analysis project Ga0134121, IMG submission 96463) | Terrestrial soil microbial communities without Nitrogen fertilizer from Kellogg Biological Station, Michigan, USA - KB3-0-1 | ecosystem: Environmental > Terrestrial > Soil > Unclassified ...
AAGCGTCGCGCCCCTTGAAGGCCGCCCAGGTCGAGTCGGCGACCACGGCGATGCCGCGGCGGATCGGATGCACGGAGCGGACGCCCGGCAGCTTGCGCGCGGCCGTGTCGTCGAAGCGCACCATCTTCCCGCCGAAGACGGGCGAGAGCGCGACCGCGGCATACAGCATCCCCGCCACCTTGACGTCGATGCCGTAGACGGCGCTGCCGTCCACCTTCGACGGCGTATCGGTGCGCGGCATGGGTCGGCCGACGAGGGTGAACTTCGTGGTCTCCTTGAGGACCGGGTCCTGCGGTACCGGCAGCGCCGCGGCGTCGGCGACCAGGTCCTTGAACGGCAGGCGCCGGTTGGTCGGGACGTGAATGACCATGCCCTGCTCGGCCGCGAGTGTCGTGGCCGGCACGTTGAGCCGCGTCGCCGCCGCCTGCACGAGCATGGCGCGCGCCGCCGCCCCGGCCTTGCGCAGCGGGTCGTACGAGGTGCGCACGCTGGAGCTGCCGCCGGTGTCCTGGTCGCCGAAGCGCGCATCGAACCAGGTCGGCTCGACCTTGATGGTCGCGAAGTCGGCGCCGATCTCCTCCGCCAGGACCATCGGGAGAGCCGTGGCGACGCCCTGTCCCATCTCGGATTTCGGGGACCAGACGGTGACGCGTCCCTCGGCGTCGATCTGCAGGAACCCATTGGGGGAGAAGGTCCCGCCCGGCGCGCCGGGTGCCGCCGCGGCCGCCGCGGGCGGCGGCGTGTCGGCGCGCGCTTCGTCCCCGAAATGGAAGCCGATGACCAGGCCGGCGCCGGCGGCCGGCACGAGCTTGAGGAACTCGCGGCGCGGGACGCTGACCAGCCGCGTCATCGGCCACCCCCGCCGGGCTTCGCCGGCGGCGGGGACGGCGGCATCTGGCGACGTCCACCCTGGCGCGGGCCCTGCGGACCGGCGGCGTTGCGCGCGGCGCGCTTCACCGCGGTCCGGATGCGCTGGTAGGTGCCGCAGCGGCAGATGTGCCCGCCGAGCGCCTCGTCGATGTCGGCGTCGGTCGGCTCGGCCTTCTTGTTCAGGAGCGCGGCGACCGACATGATCATGCCGGGCTGGCAGTAGCCGCACTGCGGGACCTCTTCCTGGATCCACGCCTTCTGCACCGGGTGGCTGCGGTCGGAGGAGAGCCCTTCGATGGTCGTGATCGCGTTGGCGCGCGCCGCTTCGGCCACGGTGGTGACGCAGGAGCGGGTGGCCGTGCCGTCGAGGTGCACCGTGCACGCACCGCAGAGCGACTGGCCGCAGCCGAACTTGGTGCCGGTCAGGCCGAGCGTGTCGCGCAGGACCCACAGGAGCGGCGTGTCGGCCGCGACGTCCACGCGCCGGGCGCCGCCGTTGATGCGCAGGGTGTAGGGAGGCATGGTTCCTCCAGGGAAGACGCGCGCGCATCGTATCGCACCCGCGCCCGGGTTCGACCGCCCGGCGGGAATCCCGGCATCTCATTCGTTGAGACCGTCTCTAGAGAGTCTCATGTATCGCAGCGAGACGCGGCGTTTCCGGGGTGAGACCGGGCGGTCGCGCGCGCGTCGATCGGCGTCAAACCCTTGCGACACGGGCGTTTCAGAGGAACAGTGACGCCGGCCTCCGGGCCCTTCCGGTGGCGGCATCGGGCGGCCGGCGGCTGGCACGGGCGCTGCTCTACAGAGGTTGCGCCGCGGTCTCCGGTCGGCGTGAGGAGGACCCCATGCAGAGCCCGGTCGTGCTGGTCACCCATTCGCGCGCGCTGTATCAGCGCCTCCGATCGGCGGCGCCGCCGGGATCGCTGCAACGGGTGCGGTGCCTTGGCTCGTCCGGGCCGGAGGCGCGCACCGTGATGGTCGATCCGCGCGCGGTGGATGCCACGTGCCTCACGACCCTCTCGGGGTGGCGCCGCTCGCGCGCCGCCCATCGCGTCGTCTACCTGGCGTTCCCGGCCCCGCCCGACCGTCTCCTGGCCCTGCCGCGCATCCATCCCGGCCCGTGTCTCGACGTCGAGCACGCGGTGGAGAGCTTGAAGCGGCTGGGCTCCGGCGCCGGCGCGGCGCCGGTGTGGGACGACTGGGCGCGGATCCTCGAGGCGGCCGGGCGGCACGAGCGGGCCCGCCTGTTCCTGGGCGTGGCGCTGCGCGCCTCCGGCCGCAACGTCGTCGGGGACGCTGCGGCGACGCTCGGCGTCGGCGCCCGTCAGCTCACGCGGTTGTGCCGGCGGTGGTTCGGCCACCCGCCGGCCGCCATCGTCCGGCAGGCGCGCGTCGTGCGAACCCTTCCCGATCTCATGGTCTCGGGCATGAGTCTCACGAAGATCGCCCGGGTCCACGGCTTCAGCAGCCGCCAGGCGATGACGCGCCTGTTCGGCACCTCGGCCGGGCTGGCGCCGCGCGAGCTGCGCGGCGCCGCGGGCCGCAAGGCAAGCGGGCCGTTCGTGGCGTCCGCCGGGCGGCTGTGATGCGGCCGATCGCGGCGGTCGGCCGCGCCACCAGCCGCAAGGACTCTCGGCGCCAGGTCCGCACGGAGTCCCGAAACGATCCCCCGGGTCCGAAAACGGCCCCTCCCGCGCGGCGGAAGTCTCTGCTACGGTCCGGCGGCGTGATGCGCGGAGACCCGGTGCCGCCGCCGGCGAAACGCGGCGGAGTGAGAAACGCGTCCGGAGCCGGAAGCGGGCGCCCCGCGGGCGCGATCGAGGCGCTGGCCCGCGCGCTGCAGCGTCCGGTCGAGAGCCTCGCGCTCCTCGACGAAGCGGATGGGGCGCGGCTCGAGACCCGGTTCGAGGAGCGCTGGAGACAGGCGGGCGCCACGGCGGATCCGGAACGCGCCCTCGCCACGTCGACGCCCGACCGCCTGGTGATCGAGAGTCTCTTCGGCTGGCTCGCCGCGCGGCTGCCGCAGGGGCGGGAGATCCTGCTCCTGGTGGCGGGGCCGGACGTGCTCATCCCCGTGCGCGCGGCGGCGCAGGAGGCGCTCGTCGCCGCGCCCGAGCTGGTGCGCGAGGCAGGCGACGCCGTCCACCTGATGTTCCCCGACGGCGAGTTCGGCCTGGCCCTCGAAATGGTCGCCGACGCGGCCGGCGCCGAAGGCCGGATCTACAAGGTCTTCGTCTGGGGCGCGCCCCGCTGAGGTTCAGCGGTCGCTGAACGTCCTGGATTGCGGATCGAAGCGCGGCTTGCCCCCGTGCGACTTCATGACGGCGCGCGCCCGGGCGATACGCTCGCGCGCCGCGTTCGAATCGGGATCGTCGAGACCCTGGTCTGCGAGACCGATGAGCCGCGACAGGCTCTGGACCGCCTCCAGCCGCAGGAGCTTCCCTTCGCCGCCCGAGGCGAGATCCGCCAGCGCCGGCAGCGACGCCGGCTCGCCGAGCGAGCCGAGACTCTGCGCCATGCGCAGGCGCACCCAGGCGTCCTCGTCCGGGTGGCCGAGATGCTGCAGCAGCGGAGCGACGGCGGTGCGGCTGCCGAGCTGTCCCAGGGCCGCGGCGGCGGCTTCGCGCACCCCCGCGTCCTGGTCGGCGAGCGCGTCCACCAGGTCGTGCACGATGCGCGGGTCGCCGGTGCGGGCGAGGTCGACGACCGCCTTCGATCGCACTTCGGCGTGCGCGTCGCGCAGGGCGCTGCGGAGACCTTCGATGCCTTCTCCCTGCTCGTGCGCGGCGCCGGTCTCGGGTGCGGACGGCTCGTGCCCGGCGCGCGCGGCCGCCGCCTCCGCCGCGGCCCCCGCTTCCTCGGGCTCCGCCGCGGTGGAATGGCTCGCCTGCAGCGACGCCGCGCCGGCGGTGAGGACGAGCACCACCGCCGCGGTCGCGGCGAGAGCGGCCACCGGACGCGCGCCGCGCAGGACCGCGCGGACGAGCGCACCGATGAGGAGCGCGACGGCGAACGCCACCATGATGGTCGGCCCCGACGGCCGATCGTACGAGAACGACAGCCCGATGGCGCTGACCAGCGTCCCCATCACCCACCCGGTGATGAGGCGCGCCCGCAGATCCTCGAAGAACATCACCGCGAAGATCGACGGCGCGACGAGGTAGCAGAAGACCAGCAGCACCCCGGCGATCTGCACCGACGAGGTGATCACCACCCCGAACGACAGGTAGAAGAGGAAGTCCCACAGCCGCACCCGCTTCCCCTCGGCATACGCCTGCTCGGGATGGAGCGAGATCTGCAGGAACCGCCTGCGGAAGACGAAGTGGAAGAGACCGAGCAGCGAGTAGAGGATGAACGTCTTGAGGATCTGCGCCGGCGTCACCCAGACGATGCTGCCGGCGAGCAGGTCGTGCAGGTGCTCCGCCCCGTGCGGCGAGATGTCGGCGAGCAGGATGGCCGCGGCGGACGCCGTGGCGTACGCCAGGCCGATGACCGCCTCCTGCGGCACCCGCTCGTGGCGCGTGCGGGTGAGGGCGAAGACCATCGCGGCGAGCACCGCGAACGCCAGCGAGCAGAAATAGGCGCCTTCGGAGCGTGGGTCGTACCCGAGCAGGAACGCCACGGTGCCGCCGAGCGCGGCGATCTGCGCCAGCGCGATGTCCACGAAGATGACCTTGCGGCTGATGACGTGGATGCCGAGATAGACGTGGATGCCGGTCAGGATGAGGCAGGCGAGGAACGGCAGGAACAGGACTTCGAGGTGCGGGATCACCGCGATCCGGCCAGAGGCTTCGCGGCGCCGCCGGTGTGCTCCAGCGCGGCGGCGAGACGCTCGGTCACCAGGTCGAAGAGGCTGAAGTAGTCGGTCGCCTTGGGATCGCCACCCGCCTCGAGCGGCAGGGTCACGACGACGACCCCGGTCTTCTGCGCCAGCAGATCGGTCGAGCGGTGCTCGTTGTACGGCCGCGTCACGAGCACCTTCGCGTCGCCGTGCTGCAGCCGCGCGGTCAGCTCCTCGAGGTGGCGCGCCGAGGGCTGGATGCCCGGCTTCGGCTCGACGTAATCGACGACCACCAGCCCGAAGCGGCTCGCGAAGTACGTGGCGTCCTTGTGGTAGGTGAGGATCGGCCGGCCGCGGTACGGCGCCAGCTTCCCGAGCCAGCCCCCGAGCTTCGTCTTCAGCGGCGCGCCGCCCATCGGCGTGTCGAGGAAGCGATCGAGCGTGCCGGCCGCGGCCTCGCGCTCCAGCTTGGCGCCGCCGGCGAGATCGACGAGCTCCTTCCCGAAGAGCGCCTGGTCGAGGCGCGCCACGAACGCCTTGCGGCGATCCTCGTAGGTCGAAGCCCCGGCGGGGTCGGCCTTCTTGAGCGCGTCGGCGATCGTCTGCGCCACGGTGATCGCGTTGAGCGGGTCGCCGAGGTAGTGCGGGTTGCCGTAGGGGTGCACGTCCCCCTCGGCGCGGCTCAAGCCCGTCGGAACCTCCATGACCGCGATGCCGGTGGAAGCGTCGATGTAGCCGGCCCCGCCCGGAACCACCTTGGCGTTCCGCGCCCCCTGCGCCAGCGGAGGAATCCAGCCGATCTCGAGGTCGAGACCGTTGACGAGCAGCAGGTCGGCCGCTTTCAGCTTGACGATGTACGAGGGCTTCGGGTCGACGAAGTGCGCGTCCTGCACGCCGCTGGCGATCACCGTCAGGTCGAGCCGATCGCCGCCGATCTCGTGCGCGATCGATCCGAGGTTCGGCAGCGAGGCCACGACCTTGACGGAGGCGGCCGCTCCCGCCGGTCGGGGCGCGGCGGCCACGACGAGAAGGAAGGCGGCCGCGACCAGGGCGATCGGGCGTCGGGCGGCGGCGAAGCGGGCGTGGGTCATCAGCACCTCAGTACTTGTGGGCGCCGTGCGCGCCGATGATCGGGATCCACTCGAAATAGACCCGGGTGTCTTCCTGGTCGCCGTCGGCATTGGTGCGCGCCGCCGCGCCTTCGTTGTACCGCGTGCGCTTCACCTGGAACCGGAACTCCTGGAACTCCGACGGCGAGAAGCGGGCGACGCCGGCGACGCCCCACAGCCTGTCGGTCTCGCTGTCGGGATAGCCGGTCAGGTCGCCGCGCACGCCGAACTTCCAGCGCTTGGCCCACTGGCCCTCGAGGTAGAGATAGCCGCCGGCGCTCGCGACGGTGTCTTGTTCGAGCGTGGCTCCGGCGAGGGTCTCGACGTGGCGCCGGCTGCGCAGCCCCTCCGCCTGCGCGGTGAAAGAGCGAGAGGTGTTGGCCTGGAGCGGCTTCCATTTCCAGGTGAGGTCCACGCCGTTCACCTGCGAGGGCAGACGCTCGTCAGGCACCACGATGCCGGTCAGCCCCGCCGCGTCGAGGCCCGCGAGGAGGGTGTCGGTGGGGCCGGTCTGGCCGCCGACCGTCGAGAGCCCGACCTCGAGGGTCGCATCGCTGCTCGGGTTGAAGAAGGCCGACAGCCGCTCGCTCCAGGTCAGCGCGCGCGCTTCGCTGTTGAAGGAGACGCCTTCGCGCGCCGTCCCCGCCTCGCTCACCGACTCGAGGTAGAGCCCCGCCTTGTTGGGGATGAGCCACGAGAGCGACAGCCCGTCGTTCGTCAGGCTCTCCTCGCCGAAATAGTTCACCAGCACCTCGGGGCGCTCGACGGTGGGGAAGGCGTGCGTGTGGAGCGTGTTCCACTTGCCGAAGGCTTCCTTGAAGCGGCCGCCCTTGAGCTGCAGCGACGCCGGCAGCGCCAGCGTCTGCGCATAGCCCTCTTCGACCTCGGGGGAGTCGTCGGCCGGGAAGGTGAGGTAGAGGTTCATCTTCGCGTACGGATCGACGACCGATTCGAAGGCGACCTCCGCCTCGCTCAGGTCGAAGCCGTTGGCGTCCTCGCGCCCATCCACGAAGCTCTGGCCGATCGCCTGGAACACGGCGCTGATGGCGGGATTCATGACGTTCTGGCTGCGTGCCGGGGCGGCCGCCTGCGGCACGGCGGGACCGCCGGCCGCCGGAGTCGGCGGGGCGATCGCCTCCGGTCCACCTTGTTGCTGCAGCGCGGCGAGGGACGCCTTGAGCGACTCGATCTCGGCCCTCAGCGCCGCCACTTCCTGGCGCAGCGCCGCAACGTCGGCCGGGCTGCCGGCGGTCGCGGTCTCCTCGGTCTCGGAAGCTGAAGACTGCCTGAATCCCGCCGCATCAATGATCCCCGCGCACACCACGATCGCCGCGCACCTCTGGACCGATCTGAGCATCGCCGGGGCCCCCCGAAGGCGGCCGGGATGCTACTGCACGCCCGGGGGGGAGTCAAAAGACGCCGCGGAGTCGTGGCTCGTATGCGCCGTGCATAACTGGTAAGCGGGCTCGCCGGTTTTCGTCACAGGAATCATGATGACGGAGACGCCCGGCGCGGTCGGCCCGGGCGTCGTGGCGCGGCGAAAGCCCTTGCGGGGCAACGAATTGAATCGCCCGTGCACCGATCCGGCGGGTCGCTTCGCCCCGCTGGTCCGCCGATTGCTTTTCCGGGCGGCCATGCGGTGCAGGCGATTCAACCCAGCGCGCCTCCTGATGGGGATAGCCATCGCGGTCACAGCGTCCGCGGTGCCATCAGGAGATGCCTGGGCGCAAGGCTGAGTCCTCATCCGCAACAACGCGCCCGTGTTCGGCGCGTCCGATACGCTCCCGCAGCAGGGCCGGGACTGGGTCTTCTCGTTCGGCTACCGCGGCCTCACCTCCAACGACCACTACAGCGGCACGTAGTTCCAGTACGCCCGCAAGGCCAACGAGACCTTCGTCGAGAACACCCAGCAGCTCTACGACCTCAACGCGACCTATTTCTTCGACAACCGCTGGAGCGCCAGCCTCAGCCTGCCAATCGTCAACGCGTCGTGGTCGCTGCCGACGCCCATCGCGCCGGTGCCGCCGGGCCCGCGCGCCGAGCAGAACTCCAGCGGCCTCGGCGACATCATCGTCAGCGGGCGGTACTGGGCGTTCGATCCGGTCAAGCACCCGCGCGGCAACCTGTCCATCGGTCTCGGGGTGAAGGCGCCCACCGGCGACTACAAGAACGAGGACACGTACCCGAACATCAACGGCACCAACGACACCGAGAAGGTGGCCGATATCTCCATCCAGCCGGGCGACGGCGGCTGGGGCTATCTCTTCGACCTGCAGGGCTACATGTCATGGAAGCGGATCTCCTGGTATTCCTCCGGGACGTACCTCGTCAATCCGCGCGACACCAACGGCGCCGACTCGGTCATCGTGGGGCTCGTCGGCAACAGCCCGGCGTTCGGCACGCGGGTCGAGAACACCGTGCCGGACCAGTACCTGCTGCGCACCGGCGCGCTCTTTCCGGTCGGCCAGACGAAGCTCGGCCTGACGCTGGGCTTCCGGATGGAGGGGCTGCCGCGCTATGACCTCGTCGGCGACAGCCACGGCTTCCGCCGCCCGGGCTACGAGACCTTCCTCGAGCCGGGGTTCGTCTACACCATCGGCCGGCAGACGCTGAGCCTGTACGTTCCGATCGGGCTGGTGCAGAACCGACTGCCGGATCCGTACACTGGCCTCGCGGGGGACGCCACCTTCCCCGAGTACATCATCCTGGCGGGCTACTCGTACCACTTCACGCCCGGCGGCCTGCCGAGCCGCAGGCCGACGGTTCCCCCCGGCGAGTCGCCCATGCCCGAGCACCCGGTGACCCCGGGCAACGCCCCGTCGCGGTAAGATTCCGCGTTCCAGAACAGCATTCCGACTTCGGGGGGGCCCATGTCGAATACGTCCGCATCCATGCGGCGATCCGCCGCCGTGACCGCGCTCGCGTTGCTGTTTCTCGCCGCGAAGGCGCCGGCGCCGAACCCGGCGGCGCGCGCGCTGACCGCCGACGACTTCAAGGGGCTCTCCTTCCGCAGCATCGGCCCGTCGAACATGGGAGGGCGCGCTTCGGCGATCGCGCTCGTGCCCGGCAGCCGCACGTCGTTCTACGTCGGCTTCGGCACCGGAGGCGTCTTCAAGACCGACAACCTCGGCGTCACCTTCCGGCCGGTCTTCGACGACCAGCCGAACCTCTCCATCGGCGCCATCGCCGTCGCGGACGCGCCCGATAGCTGGCCCGGCTGGGCCGAAGAAGAAAAGAAGAATCCGTTGCCGACGGCGCCCAGCGCGTCCGCGGATGGCAAAGGATCGGCCGCCGCGACGGACAAGGCCGAGGCTGGAGCCGCAAAGCCGGAGGCGAAGAGCCGCGCCGAGCGCGGCAAGGGCAAGATCGTCTGGGTCGGCACGGGCGAAGGGAACGGGCGCAACTCGTCGTCGTGGGGCAACGGCGTCTACCGCTCGACCGATGCCGGGAAGACCTGGACCCACCTCGGCCTCGAGAACACCCACGACATCCCGCGCCTCGCCGTCGATCCGCGCGATCCCGACACGGCTTACGTGGCGGCGCTCGGACACCTGTGGGGCGCCAACCCCGAGCGCGGCGTCTACAAGACGACCGACGGGGGGAAGAACTGGAAGCAGTCGCTCAAGGTCGACGCGGACACCGGCGCCTGCGACGTCGTCGTCGATCCGAAATCACCGAACACCGTCTGGGCCGGCATGTACGCCCGACGCCGCACGCCGTGGTCCTTCACCGGGAACAGCGAGAAGGGCGGGATCTTCCGCTCCGACGATGCCGGCGGATCGTGGAAGAAGCTGACGAGCGGCCTGCCGCCGCGCACCGGGCGCATCGGACTCGCCGTCTTCCCGAAGGATCCGCACATCCTGTATGCCGTGGTCGAGAGCGACACCGGCGGCGCCGGCTCCGGGATCAGCGACAACTACTCGAAGACCGGCGGGCTGTTCCGCAGCGACGATCGCGGCGACACCTGGAAGCGCGTCAGCCCGCTCAATTTCCGCCCGTTCTATTTCTCCCGCGTCGCGGTCGACCCGGAGAGCGCCGACCGCGTCTACCTGCCGGGATGGAACCTGGCGATCTCGGACGACGGCGGCAAGAGCTTCCGCGGATCCGGCAGCCCGAACGTGCACGTGGATTTCCACGCCATCGTCGTCAACCCGGTCGACCCGAACCAGATCCTCGTCGGCAACGACGGCGGCGTCTACATCTCCCACGACCGCGCCGCCAACTGGGACTACCTGAACCACATGGCGGTCGGGCAGTTCTACCGCATCGCGGTGGACGACTCCGATCCGTACCGCGTCGCCGGCGGGCTGCAGGACAACGGCTCTTCCATGGGGCCGTCCGAGACGCAGTTCAAGTCGGAGGACGAAGGGGATGGTGATGACGGCGGCCGTGGGGACGGGATCCTCGCCGACGACTGGCGGACCATCTTCGGCTCCGACGGCTTCGGGGTGGCGTTCGACCCGGTCGACAGGAACGTCGTCTATGCCACGGCGCAGGGCGGCGAGGTGGCGCGCATCCGTCTCGACAACAACGTGCAGACGTCGATCGCGCCGGCGGCGCGCGAGGGGCAGGAGCGCATCCGCTTCAACTGGAACTCCCCTTACTTCGTGTCGCCGCACGACCCGAGCGTCCTGTACATCGGCGGGAACCGGGTCTTCCGCCTGACCGAACGCGGCAACAAGTACGAGGCCATCAGCCCCGACCTGACGCGCAACGAGCCGGTCAAGACCCAGACGGTGGGCTCGAACGCCGAGACCTACGGCACCGTCGTGTCGCTCGCCGAGTCGCCGATCTTCAAGGGGATGCTCTGGGCCGGCACCGACGACGGCCGCGTGCAGCTCACGAAGGACGGCGGCAGGACCTGGAACGACGTCACGCCGAAGGAGGTCGGCGGCCTGTACGTGTCGCGCCTGACGCCGTCGCGCCACCAGCAGGACGCGTGCTACCTGGCCGTGGACGGCCACCGCACCGACGACTTCCGCAACCTGCTCTTCCTGACAGAGGACGCCGGCCGCTCGTGGAAGAGCATCGTCGGGGATCTGCCGCCCAACGAGACGGTGGAGGTGGTGACCGAGGCGCTCATGAACAAGGAGACGCTCTACGCCGGCACCGAGTTCGGCCTGTACGTCACAGTCGACAGAGGCGCCCACTGGGTGCGTCTCAACGGCAAGTCGCTGCCGCCGGCGCCGGTCGATGACATCGTCATCCAGCCGCGCGAGCGTGACCTGGTCGTCGCCACGCACGGGCGTTCGATCTACATCCTCGACGACGCCACGCCGCTGGCGCAGCTGACGGCCGAGAACCGTGCGAAACCGCTCGTGCTCTTCAGGCCGATGGCGGCGACACCGCGCCTCTACGCCGGGCGCAACTACGGCGGCGGCGCCGGGATCTTCCGCGCGCCCAACCCGCAGGCGGGGGTGGCGCTGACGTACTGGCTGCGCGAAGCGAACCCGGACGGCGTCAGCCTGTCGATCGAGAGCCCCTCGGGCGGCAAGGTGCGCGACCTGAACGGTCCCGGGCGGGCCGGGCTGAACCGGGTCTTCTGGGACCTGCAGGCCGATCGCAAGGACCGCATCCCGACGGTCGACGCGGGGCGGCTCGGGCAGACCGAGTTCGTCCCGGCGGGCGATTACAAGATCACGGCCACCCTCGACACCGGCGTGACCGGGAAGTCCGAAAGCTCCGAGACCACGGTGACGGTGAAGGCGGCCCCCAAGGACGAGCCTCCCGCGGGGACGGCCCACTGATTCCGACCGGCGAACTTCCTGCGGTGGGGAGCGATGAAGAGATCGAGCGTCTGCGCGGCCCGGTGCTGGCGGCGGTGCGACGCGCGTGTCCGCTGCGCCTGCGGGGGCTCGCCGAGGACATGGTCCAGGACGTCCTGCTGCGCCTGGTCGAGGCGCGGCGGAAAGAGTGGGGCAGCCGGCCCTTCCCTCCGTCTTATCTCTACAGGGCGGCCTACAACGCCGTCGTCGACGAGATGCGCCGGCGGCGTCACGACCGGGAGCGCCCGGCGGGGGAGGAGGATCTGGACCAGCGAGCCCACGGCAAACCGTCCCCGGACCGCGAAGCGGAGGGGCGGGAGATCGGCGCCGGGCTGCGCGGCTGTCTCGAGGGCCTCGTGCCGCCGCGGCGTCAGGCCGTGACCCTGTTCCTCGACGGCCTGAGCGTGGCCGAAGCGGCGGCGTCGCTCGGCTGGACCTTCAAGCGCACGAGCCATCTCGTGTACCGCGGCCTCGCCGACCTGCGCGTCTGTCTCGCCTCGAAGGGCCTCGCGCCGGGTCCGTCGGGCGGCGCCGGCGAAGGGCCGCGATGAGCGAGCCGCGCGCCGACGATCTGCGTCGCATCCGCGACGCCCAGGTGGGCGACGACGGCATGGCGGCGCCGGGGTGCCCGCCGGCCGAGGCGTGGTGGGACGCCTGGCGCGGGGACATCACGGACGCCGATTTCGCGCGCCTGGTGGAGCACAGCGCCGCCTGCGCCGCCTGCGCGCGCGCCTCGCGCGTCGCCGCTGATCTCGTCCGCGCCTTCGAGCCGGAGCGGTTCCGCGGCGCGCGTCGCCAGGGCGCCGCCGTCTGGAGGCAACACGTGGTCTGGGCCGCCGCAGCCGTCCTGGCCGTCGGCTTCGCCGGGCTGACCATCCGCTCGTATCTGCAGCGACCCGGGGCGGAGGTGATGCGCACGCAGGAAAGCGCCGGGCCGCGATCCCTGCTCGACGAGTCGCAGCCGCTGTCGCGGCGGGAGGCGACGCTGCGCTGGACCGCCGGCCCCGCCGGCTCGAGCTACGGCGTCGTCGTCACCGACGAGTCGCTGCGGCCGATGGCCTCGGCGCAGGGGCTGACCGTTCCCGAATACCGCATTCCCGCCGAGGCGCTGGCCCCCCTGCCGAAGGGGGCGCGCCTCGCGTGGCAGGTGGAGACCATCCTCCCCGACGGACGGCGCCTGCCGTCGCTGACCTTCTTCGCGAGCCTGGAGTGAGTTCCCGCGCGGCACGGCGGACCGGCGCGCGCGCCGGGGCGATGACGCTTGCCCTCGTGGCGCTCCTCGCCGCGACCGCCGCGTGGTGGGACGCGGTCGCGGCGACGACCGGTTCCTCCGGGGGCGAAGGCCTTGCGGCCAACGGCGTCGAGCCGACCCTCGACGACTGTGACCGGCTGACGCGGGAGCAGCCGGGCGACCTCGCCGCCTACGACTGCTACCAGAACATCGCGCGCCGGCACCGGACCTGGGACGAGGCGGCACGACGGCTCGACGCGCGCCTCGCCGCCGAGCCGGACAATCACTGGGCCCGTTTCGAGCTGGCCCTCATCGAGTGGGATCGCCGGGCCCCGCGCGCCGCGGAGCTGACCCGCGCCGCCGCCGACGGCTTCGCGGCGAAAGGTGACGCCCGGGCGGAAGCCCGCGCGCGCATCTCGGTGTCGCTGTCGCTGCGCGGCCAGGACGAGCGCCAGGCCGACCGTGAGCTGCAGCGCGCCGAGGAGCTCGCCCGTTCGGTCGGGGACCAGTCGCTCCTGGGCTATGTCCTGGTGCAGCGTGGCTGGTCGGCGTCGGGGCGCGAGGACTACGGCGCCGCCTTCGCCGCCTTCAAGGCGGCCGAGGCGATCGCCTTCCCCGACGGCCCGCGCAGCCTGCAGGGCTACGTCCTGTCCGGGCTCGGGAGCATCGCGTGGGAGACCGGCCGCAGCACGGCGGCGTTGGAGGCCTTCCAGCGGCAGGCGGATCTCTACCACCGTCTCGGGCAGCACTTCGACGAAGTGCAGGCGCGCAGCAATGTGGTCATGGTCCTCGCCGGCGACGGGACCCGGGACGGAGCGCAGCGCCGGGAGTTGCGTGACGCCGTCGCCGCCGCCCTCGAGGCCGCCGAGCGCGCCGGCAACCTGCGCGCCCAGGCGCAGCTCCTGACGATCCGCGGAAGCCGGCAGGCCGGCCCCGAGGCGATTGACGACCTGAGTCGCGCCGTGGCGCTGCGTCGCGGCGACCCCGACAAGACCGGGCTGTCCGGGATGCTGCGCCTGCTCGCCGCCGCCCTCGAGCGCGACGCCCCGGACACGGCGGCGGTGGAAGCGCGGACGCTCCGGGAAGAAGCGCTGGAATTCGACCGCCGCGCCGGGGCGCACGCCGACATCGCAGCATCGTGGTTCTGGCTCGCCCACGATCGCGAGGAAGCCGGCGACGCCGAAGGCGCGCGGCAGGCCTACGACGCTTGTCTCGACGAGGCCGAACGGGTGCGCGACCTGCAGCCCGAGGAGGGCGTACGCGGCGGCGCCTTCGCGTCGCTCGTCTCCTTCTTCGCGGCGGAGAGCGGCGCGGCGCTGCGCCGCTTCGCCGAGCGCGGCGATCCCGACGAGCTCGAGCGCGGCGTGCGCATCCAGGAGCGCGCCCGCGCCCGCGTGCTGCTCGACGCGCTCGAGACCTCCGGCGCCCCGTCCGCCTCGCGCGCGGACGCCGCGGGACGTGCGCGCCAGGAGCGGGACGCGCTTTTGACCCGGCTCGCCGAATCGCAGCGGCGCCTGCGCGACCCGGCCCTGCCGCCGAAGGAGCGCGCGGCGCTTCTGGCCTCGCTCGACGAGCTCGAGGCCCGCGAGGCCGTCCTGCGCGACGCCGTGGCGCGCGCCGACCCCGAGTTCGCCGCGCTCCGCCGTCCGGTCTTTCCCTCGCTCCAGGACATCCGCGCGGCGCTGCACGAGGACGAGGCGCTCGTCGCGTTCCAGCTCACGACCGATCCGGAGGCGCGCGAGCTCCTGGGCGCGGCGAACGGAGGCGGTTCGTGGGCCTTCGTCGCGACGCGGGAGCGGGCCGACGTTGTCCCGGTTCCCGACCGCGCCGCGGCGGAGCGGGCGGTGGCGCTCCTGACCGGCGCCATCGCGCGCCGCGACGGCGGCGAAGCGCGGCTGGCCGGGGAGGTCGGGCGCGCGTATCTCGGCGCGGTCCGGGATCGGCTGCCGGCGGGCATCCGCCGGCTCGTCCTCGTCCCGGACGGGCCGCTGCACCGCATGCCCTTCGAGGCGCTGCGGCCGGCGGCGGGGGAGGGACCGCTCGGCGGCGCGTACGAGATCACCCGCGCCCCGTCGATCACCGTGTGGTGGCGCTGGCGGAGCGAGTCGCCGGCCGGGCCGGCGCCCGCGGGACTCATCCTGGCCGACCCGGATCTCGCCGGCGCGGAGCGGGACGAAGGACTGCGGGCCGCGGCGCCGTGGTACGACGGCCTGCGCCTCGGGTCGCTGCCCTATGCGCGCGCCGAGGGCGAAGAGACGGCGCGCCTCCTCGGAACGGCGGGAGTGCTGCTCGAGGGAAAGGGCGCCACCGAGCGCGCCTTCAAGAGCGCGTCGCTGTCGCGCTACGGCCTGCTGCACATCGCGGCGCACGCCGTCGTGGACGAGCGTCACCCGGAGCGGAGCGCCATCGTGCTGGCGCCCGGAGACGCGTCCGAGGACGGGCTGGTGCAGCCGCGGGAGATCGCCGCCCTGCCGCTCGCCGGCCAGGTGGTGCTCCTGTCCGCCTGCGAGAGCGCCTCCGGGAGCACGCTGCGGGGCGAGGGGCTCGTGGGCCTGGCGCCGGCATTCTTCCGCGCCGGCGCGCGCACCGTCGTCGGCGGCCTGTTCACCCTGCGCGACGAGGAAGCGAGCGATTTCGTCGCGGCGATCGTCGACCGGCTGGCGCGCGGCGAACGGATCGGCGCCGCCGCCTTCGCGGCCCGCCGCGAGCTCATCCGCCGCGGCGTGCCGGCCGCCGCCTGGGGGGCCGTCGTGGTCCTCGGCGACGGCGACCGCACGCCGCTTCCCGGTGGCGCGCCGGGAGCCGCCGACCGCGACACTCCCCTGCGCCGAGGCCTCTGGGTCGTCCCGGCCGCCGGCGCGCTCATCGCCGCCTTCGTCGCCGCGCGCCGCAAGCGCCGCATCGCCGGGACGCGCAGCGCCGCCTGAACGGCGACAAGGACTGTCGAGCCGGTTCCCGCCCCTGACACCCAGCGTCACTCCACGGGCGCGAGCCGTGGGCAGTTCACGCACACGCACGGCCTCGATCGCCCCGCGAGCTTTCTGCGGCCTTCGCGGGCGGATCCGCGCCGGACGCGGAGTCCGCCGCGACGACGGCCCGTCAAGGATCCGGCGCCGCCATCGCGCCGACGCGCCGGCTCCGGGATGGAATGTCTCTTGCTGCCCGCTGAGGCGTCAGGTTCGCCGGGGGAAAGCATGACGAGAGACAACGCACCGCAGCCGCGCACGGATCACGGCTTCTCGATGGTCGAGCTGCTCGTGGTCCTGGCATTCATCGGGGTCATCGCCGGCATCGCGCTGTCGTCCGGCTTCTATGCCTTCGACGTGTCGCGCCTCGGACGGACGGTCGCCAACATGCGCGGCGTCGCCGACGCGCTGACCAAGTACCAGACGGATACCAGCATGCTGCCGCCCGGCGGCCTGCAGACGATGAGCACCATCGCGAGCGCCATCCGGTCCTCCGGCGGGCAGGTGGCGCTGACCGACGGCTGGGACAACCCGCTCTACTACGAGCGCTACACGACGGCCCAGGGAGTCCTGACATTCCGCGTCTGGTCGTTCGGCAAGGACGGGTCCGCGGACGGCGTGATCACCGGCACCTGGGTGGACTTCACCACCGACATCGTCGTCGAGGGCGGGTCCTTCATCCAGACCAAGTGGTGAGGAGCATGGAGACCAAGGCAGCAGCGAGAGCATCGTCCCCGGCGAGAGAGAACGGCGCGGCCGACGACGAAGAGGCGCCCCAGGCGGCGACCTTCAGCGCCAGCGTCACGCGGCGGCGCAAGGAGGCGGAGCGTGCGGCGGCGCCGGCGCGCCCATCGGCGGCGCGCGAGGAGCGTCCGGTGGCGCCGAAGCCGGCCGCGAGCGGCGTGGCCCGCTATCTCGAGGTGCTGGGAGTCGGGCCGAACGCCTCGTTCGACGCCATCAACACCGCCTACTACACCTTGATCAAGCGCTTCCCTGAGAACCCGACCGAGGAGGACGAGGCGCGCCTGCAGGAGGTGAAGCGCGCCTACGACATCCTGAAGCGCAACTACCAGCCGAAGGAGGAGAAGTCGTTCCACTTCGCCTTCGACAAGAAGGTGGCGCTGCCGCTGCTCGCCGTCACGGTCGTCGCCATGCTGGCCGGCCTCGTGGCGCTGAACTGGAAGAACCTGCGCCTGAAGATGGTCCACTACAACGCCGGCACGGTGGTGGCGCTCAAGGGGCACAGCGAGCCGTATGGGCAGATCACCGGCTACGAAGCGATGCACCGCTTCCCGGCGGGGAACCCGTCGGCCGCCTACGAGATGAAGCTCGACGGCCGCGAGACCACCGTCTGGGTCAGCGAGCGGCTGGTGGTCAACGGCATGCAGCCGCTGGGCACGAAGTAGCGTTCAAGTTCCGTTTCCTTCCGTTCTCTTCGGTTTCTCTCCCGGCCGCAGCAGCCGCGCGCGCGTGATCGCCTCGTCGCCGAGGCGCGATCGAATCGCGTCGGCCGCCCGGGCGGCGCGCTGCGCCCGGTCATCGGACGGATCGCGGAAGAGCGAACCGGTGCCGCCGGAGGGGTCGCCGGAAGGATCCACGAGCCCGCTCATGCCGACGCCGAGCAGGCGCACGCCCTGCCCGCCGAGCTGCACCCGCTCGCGGTAGAGCGCGCGGGCCGCGGCGACGATCTTCTCGGTCAGATCGGTCGGCGCCTCGAGCGTCAGCGCGCGCGTGAACGTGGTGAAGTCCCCCGTTCTCACTTTGAGCTGCACCGTGCGCCCCCGCAATCCCTCCTGCCGCAGCGACCGCGCCACCCCCTCCGAGCGCTCCAGCAGCGCGCGATCGATGGCCTCGGGATCGCGCAGGTCCTCCTCGTAGGTCCGCTCCTCGGAGATCGACCTGCTGCGCCGGCCGGATTCGACCGGCCGGTCGTCGCGACCGTGCGCCAGCGCGTCGATGTGCGCCGCGAAGTTGCCGCCCACGAGGGAGACGAGCCGCGGCAGGCCGGCGCGCGCCACGTCGCCGATGGTGCGCAGTCCCGCCTGCTCGAGGCGCGGCGCCGTCTTCGGTCCGACGCCCCAGAGCCGCGTCACGGGCAGCGGCCACAGCCGCGTGGCGATGGCCTCGCGCGGCAGGAGGACGAGACCGTCCGGCTTCTCGAGATCCGAGGCGACCTTCGCCAGGTACTTGTTGGGGGCGACGCCGACCGACGCGGTCAGGCCTTCCTGCTCGCGGATCCGCCGCTTGAGATGCCCCGCCACCCGCCGCCCATCGTCGAGACTCGCCACCGGGCGCAGCACGGCGGCCGAGGGGCCCAGAGGGTCGAGGATCGCGGCGACCTTCGTCACGTCGAGGAACGCCTCGTCGATCGACAGTGGCTCGATCGCCGGCGTCGCTTCGGCGAGGATCCGGAAGATCCGCCGGGAGATCTCGACGTAGCGCTCCATGCGTCCGTGCACCCAGGTCGCCTGCGGGCACAGCCGCTCCGCGGTGACCGAGGGCATCGCCGATCGCACTCCGAACTTCCGCGCCTCGTACGAGCAGGTCGCGACGACGCCGCGCCGTCCGCGGTGCCCGACGATCAGCGGCTTCCCGAAAAGCGACGGATCGTCGCGCACCTCGATCGCCGCGTAGAAGGCGTCCATGTCGAGGTGCAGGATGACGCGGTCGTCCGAGGGGGGCATCGTCTCTGGTCCGTTGAGCGGCAATCCTACCCGCGATCCCGCGCCGGGGCGCCTGCCGGGCCGGTCCCCCTGCGACCAGCCGTCCTCGGTCGCTTTTCGGGAACCGCGGGGCCCGCTCCGGCGTGTCAAGCGCCGGGAGGGACATCCGTGAGCATCCTGTCCGCCGCCCGCGTCGTGGTCATCGTCCTCGCCGTCGCCGTTCTCGCCTCGCTCGCCTGCGGCGGAGAGCGGCCGGCGGAACCGGCCGCGGCTGCAACGCCGCCGGCGGCCCCGAACCTCATCGACCTGATGCCGGCCTTCTGGGCGTTCTGGGAGCAGGCGGAAAAAAAGGACCCGGCCGAGCAGGTGCGCCTCCTCAAGGAGGTGGCGATCGCGCCGCATCACGACTTCTACGAGAAGGTGATCGGCGTGCCTTCCGACGACCGCCTGAAGAAGATCCTCGAGACGCTGACGCCGGCGATTCCCGCCCTGCGGCGCATCGACGGCGAGTTCAGGGACCAGCTCCCGAAGGGATTCGCGTCGTTCATCGCCACCTATCCCGACATGGACCGGACGCTGCCCATCTACGCCGGGCCGTCCCTCTTCACCTCGTCGGGACAGTCGCGCGACTTCGAAGGCCGGACCATCGTCTTCTACGGGCTCGATGTCGTCGCGGTGGTGCTTTCGGATGTCACGAACCACCTCCCGGACGTCCATCACGAGATGTTCCACGCCTACCATTGGCAGCGGAACCCGGAGTTCGCCGCGGCGGGGAAGGACGCGTTCGAGAAAACCCGCAAGTCCCCGATGTATTACGACCTCTGGTCGGAGGGGCTGGCCCTGTACGCCGTGCGCCACCTCGACCCGGACGCGCCCCTGTCGCTGGTTCTCTCGTCGAAGGCGCTCCCGGACGAGGGGCCCAAGGTCCTGAAGCGCGTGGCGGGGGAACTGCGCCAGCGTCTCGACGTCACCAACCTCGACGAGGTGGGCGATTACTTCTTTTTCACCCCGAAACGGAAGGATCTCCCCTCCCGCATCGCGTATTACGTCGGCCTGCGCCTGGTCGAAGAGGTCGGAAAGGGGCGCTCGATGGAGGACCTGGTGACTCTCGGCGGCAAGGATTTGCGTGCCGCCATCGATGCGGGACTCCAGACCCTCGAAAAACAGTGAGCACCGCGCCCGCGGCGCCCTTGACACCGGTCCATCCCGGCCGCAACATTCAAGGCATGAGTCAGAAGGGCGCCCCGTCCGACATGTCCAGCACCGCCGACGGGACCCGCCGCGCGGTCCCGTTCGGAGCGCCGCACATCTTCGTCCTGGCGATCGTGGACGGCGACGACCCGACCGCCGCGCACCGGCTGACGCGCCCGGAGACGATCCTCGGCCGCGGCGACGAAGCCCACATCAACATCGAAGACGAGAAGGTCAGCCGGGCCCACTGCCGCATCAAGGTGGAAGGCTCCGTCTGCACCCTCTTCGACAGCGGCAGCCGCAACGGCACCAGCGTCAACGGCCGCAAGGTCGCGCCGAACACCGGGCAGCGGCTCAGGCACCTGGATGAGATCGAGATCGGATCCCATCGCTACGTGCTCTTGACCGGCCGCTTCCGCGAAACGCCCAAGCCCATCTGACAGCTCGATCGCCGCTCCACGCCTCCACGTCCCGGCCATCGCGAAGAGCCGCCCGCCGACGCGCATCCTGATTCATGCGGCGTCCGTGGCATTTGCTCTAGAATCCGCCGAAACGCCGAATCGAGGGAGGTGTCATGCGCAGGCTCGCATGGGTGATGGGGATCGTCCTGGTCATCGGGGCGTTCGGGTGGACGCATGCACGCACGCAAAAGCCCGCGATCATGGCGCGCAAGTGGGTGGCGGTCACCGGCAAACCGCTCGCGGCGACGGCCGGCGCGCGCATGTTCGAGCGCGGCGGCAACGCGGTGGACGCGGCGTGCGCCATGCTCGCCGTCACCTGCACCATGTGGGACACCCTCGGCTGGGGCGGCGAGACCCAGGCGCTCGTGTGGAATCCGAAGACGAAGCAGGTGATGGCGGTCAACGCCCTCGGCGTCGCGCCGACCGGAGCGACGGCCGACTTCTATCACGGCAGGAAAATGAACTACCCGCCCGAGTTCGGGCCGCTCGCCGCGGTGACGCCGGGCACGCCCGGCGGATTGATGCTGATGCTCTCCGAGTGGGGGAAGCTGTCGCTGGCCGAGGTCCTGGCGCCGGCGATCGAGATGGCGGACCAGGGTTATCCGATCGAGGACGAGCTGGTGCGCGTCATCGACCGGCAGAAGAAACAACTGGAGGACTGGCCCTTCTCGAAGGCCCTTTTCCTGCCGCGCGACGGCAAGCCGCCGGAGATGGGCGCCCTCTTCCAGCAGAAGGATCTCGCCGGGACCCTCAAGCGCCTGGTCGAGGCCGAGCAGGCGGCGCGCAAGGCGGGGAAGGATCGCAAGGCCGCCATCCTGGCCGCGAACGATCTGTTCTATCGCGGCGCCATCGCGCGCGAGCTGGCCGACGCCGTCAAGGAGGCCGGCGGACTGATCACCTCGGACGACCTGGCCCGCTGGAAGCCGAAGATCGAGACGCCGGTGATGACCAACTACAAGGGGATCGACGTCTACAAGCTGACGACCTGGACGCAGGGTCCGGCGATGCTGCAGGCGCTGAACCTGCTCGAGCGCACGGATCTCAAGGGGATGGGCTACAACAGCGCCCGCTACATCCACACGGTGACGCAGGCGATGCACCTCGCCTTCACCGATCGGGACTTCTATTACGGCGACCCGGATTTTCCGCCGGAGGAGCCGGTGAAGGGACTGCTCTCGAAGGAGTACGCGCGCAAGCGGTGGGAGAGCTTCGACCCGAAGCACAACCGCTCCGAGGTGAAGCCCGGGGATCCGTATCCGTTCCAGGACGGGACGAATCCGTTCCGCGATCTGCTCGACGCCTGGCCTCCCGCGCCGGAAAGGAAAGCCGGGCGCATGACGGCGGACGAGGCCTTCCGCGCCGGCACGACGTCGGTGATCGCCGCCGACGCCGAAGGCTGGGTCGTGTCGATGACGCCGTCGGGCGCCTGGGTGCCGGCGGTCGTCGCGGGGCACACCGGCATCGGCTTGTCCCAGAGGGCCCAGTCGTTCGTCACCGACCGGCGTGAGAACCCTTTCAACGTCATCGAGCCGGGGAAGCGGCCGCGCGTCACGCTGACGCCGACGCTCGCCCTGAAGGGCGGCCGTCCGTACCTCGCGTTCGCGGTGCAGGGCGGCGACACGCAGGACCAGAACCTCCTGCAGTTCTTCCTCGACATCGTCGAGTTCGGCTTCGACGTGCAGGAGGCGGCCGAAGGAGCGAACGTCACGACGTACCAGATGCATTCGTCCTTCGGCGAGCACGAGATCCGCGCCGGCCGGCTGACGCTCGACACGCGCACGCCCGACTGGGTGCGCGACGAGCTGCGCGACATGGGCTACACGCTCGATTTCGCCGAGCGCAACTCCGGCCCGATCAACGCCGTGCTGCTCGACCTCGAGCACGGGACGATGCGCGGCGGCTCCTCGAACAACGGCGACGACTACGGCATCGGCTGGTAACTTTCAACAGGGGGGAACACCATGCGCAGAAGCCTCGCTTTGATCCTGCCCGCGGTCGTCGGCTTCGCCGCGGGCCTGGCCGTCTTCGCGGCGGCGACGAAGTTCGATCCGGCCATCCTGAACGGCGACAAGAAAGAGGTCGCGGGCCGGCTCCTCAAGGAGGCCGAGACGCTCGCCGCCAAGGGCTCCTGGGAGCGGATCGCCGTCGGCCGCATCCATTACCTGGCGGGCCGCAAGGAGCAGGGGAAGGCGCTCTTCGACGCGGTGACGGCCGGGAAGCCGGAGTGGAGCGATTACGCGCGCATCGGCACCGTCTATGCCATGGCCGGCGAGGCGGACAAGGCGAAGGAGATGTACGAGAAAGCGATGGCGCTGAAGCCGGGAAACGGCCGCGTCCTGGCCGAAGCGGGGGCCTGGCGGCAGCTCAAGGGGGACGACGCCAGGGCGAAGGAGCTGTTCACCGCCGCGCTCACCGCCGACCCGAACGACTTCTGGGATCGAATCACGATCGCCGCGGCTCTGGAAGGGCAGGAGCCGTTCTAGAGGCGGAACACCTCGGCGGCGCGCAGGCCGTCGAGGATGAACTGCACCGCCATGGTGGCGAGGACGAGCCCCATCAGCCGGCTCATCACGTGGATGCCGGTCGTCCCGAGGATCTTCTGCAGCGCGGCGGAGCGGCTCAGGAGCATCCAGGTGGCGAAGCCGGTCAGGAGGATCGCCACGTAGACGGGGAGCGACGCCCTCCACGTGTGGTTCGCCGGCGCCAGGACCATGACCGTCGAGATCGCGCCCGGGCCGGCGAGCAGCGGGATCGACAGCGGCGTGATCGAGATGTCGGGCTTGCCGATCCCTTCGTTGATTTCCCCCGGGGTCTCGCGGCTGGGGCGCTCGGCGCGCAACATTTCCAGCGCCGACAGGCCGAGAATCACTCCTCCGGCGATCCGGAACGCCGGCAGCGTCACGCCGAAGATCCGCAGCACGACGCTGCCCGCCGTCGCGAACAGGATCAGGATGCCGGTCGAGACGATCGCGGCCTTGAGCGCCATCGCCCGACGGCGATCGTAAGTGTCCCCCTCGGTCATCGTCAGGAACGCCGGCACCGCCGCGAGCGGATCGACGATGAACAGTACCGAGATGATCGGGATGACCCAGGTGTCGAGGAAGCCGCCGCCCATCGCGCGCAGTCTAGCGGATTGCGGCTAGAATCCGCCCGGCGTGCCGCGCCGGTGGTCCGGGGGGACTGCGCATCGAGACGAGGTTTGCTTCCATCGCGACGCTCGCGCAGGAGGCGCGCCGGACGTTCGCGCGCTTCCCCGCCGTGCTGCTCTGCGGGCTGGGGGCGGCGTGGCTGGCGATCGACCTCATCAACGACAAGCCGAACCCTCCCGACGGGTCGGTGCGCACGCTCCTGGTGCTGATCCTCGGGATCCCCTTCTTCCTTGCGCTGCAGCTCCTCCTGGAGAAGCCGCCGTGGCGGTCGCCCGGTCCGTCGTCGCGCGCGGTCGCGATTGCGGCGGTGCTCGCCGGGTTCGCCCTCCTGGCGGCCTATCGCTGGGCGCTGGGCCAGCCGGCGGGGGAGAGCACCTTCCTGCGGTACCTGCAGCTGACGCTGGCGGTCGATGTGTTCATCGCCATCGCGCCCTTCGTCGGCCGCGGCGAAGTGAACGGGTTCTGGCAGTTCAACCGCCGGCTGTTCCTGCGGTTCTTCCTTTCCGGGATCTACGCCGCGGTGTTCTTCGGCGGGGTGGCGGCGGCGATCCTCGCCGTCGACCGGCTGTTCGACGTGAAGGTGAACGCGCTCATCTACCCGCGGCTGTGGTTCTTCACCGTGTTCGTGTTCTTCCCGTGGCATTTCCTCGCGGGGGTGCCGCGCGATTTGAGTGCGCTCGACGCCGACGTGCAGCACCCGAAGGCGCTGCGGCTCTTCACACAGTACCTGCTGCTGCCGCTGGTGGTGCTGTACCTCCTGATCCTGTACGCCTACACCGCGAAGATCATGCTGACCCGGACGTGGCCTCTGGGCTGGGTGGGCTGGCTCGTGTCGGCGGCTTCGATCTTCGGCGTGCTGACGGTTCTTCTCCTGCAGCCGGGACGCCCCGAGTCGGAACACCGGTGGACCGACCGCTTCGCGCGCCTGTACTTCGCCGCCATCGTGCCGCTCCTGGGCCTGCTCTTCGCGGCGCTGGGGAAACGCGTGGGTCAGTACGGCGTCACCGAGCGGCGCTACTGGCTCTTCGTCCTGGGCGCCTGGCTATGCGGCATCGCGCTGTTCATGCTCTTCGGCCGCTCGCGCACGCTGAAGGCGATCCCCGCGACGCTCGCGCTCGTGGCGCTTTTCACCTCGTTCGGTCCGTGGGGCGCTTACGCCGTGTCGCGGCGCAGCCAGAGCGCCCGGCTGACGGCGCTCCTCGCGCGACAGGGACTGCTCGCGGACGGGAAGCTGGCGCACGCATCGAACGACATCCCGCCCGGACAGGTCCGGGAGATCAGCGCCTCGGTGGACTATCTCGCCACCACGCACGGCGGCCGGAGCCTCGGGCGCTGGAGCGATCTGAAGGGCGGCGGCCGGGGCGGCGGGAGGATCTTCGACGGAGACGACGACCGGGCATGCCGGAATCTCTTCATGGAGGAGATGGGGCTGACCTGGGTGGGCCCGTGGGACATCGCCTCGAAGCAGGAGGAGTACCACACGCGGACCGACATCGGGCGCGACGTCGCAGGCTATGAACGGAGCTTCGACTGTTATTTCCTGCCGGGCGCCCGCGGCGGCCAGTCTCCGCACACCTGGGGCCGTTTCGATGACCGCGGCGGCGCCGTCGAGATCCTGGACGGAGCGGCGCTCGTCCTGACCCTGCCGCTGCAGCCGCTGTTCGATCGGCTCGCGGCCGTTCCCCTGAACTCGGACCGGACGCTGCCCGCTCCGGATCTCTGCGTCGAGGGGGCATCGGCGGCGCTCCGGGCCCGGGCGTGTTTCACCACCCTGACGATCGAGGCGAAGACCGGCTCGGGCGGCCAGGCGGCCCTTGCGGGCAACGGCTACATCCTGATTGACCAGCACCCGTGAGCCGCCGGCGCAGGGCCCGCGGCGCGATCGACTTTCGAGGGAGGTGAGGATGGCGACGACGAGGAGCGCGTTCCCGCCCGTCTTCTGGGTGGCGAACCTGATCGAGGTGCTGGAGCGGTTCGCGTACTACGGCATCTACTTCGGGTTCGGCATCTACATGACGCATCTCGGCTACTCGCGCGACCAGCTGGGGATCGTGCAGAGCCTGTTCCTCTTCGTGTCGTACTCGATCCCGGTGCTGTCCGGATCGTTCGCCGACCGGTTCGGCTTCAAGCCGATGCTGATCGTCTCGTACCTGGCGTACCTGCCGTCGATCCTCCTGCTGCTGTCGGCGCATTCGCTGACCGGGATCGCGCTGACGATGCTGAGCATCGGGTTCGCGGCCGGCATCTTCAAGCCGCTGGTGGCGGGATCCATCCGCGTGTTCACCGACTCCACCAACAAGACGCTCGGGTTCGGGATCTTCTACGCCATGGTGAACATCGGCGGGACGCTCGGGCCGATCGTCGCCGGCAAGCTGAGGGTCATCTCGTGGTCGTACGCGTTCCTCGCGGCCGCCGTCGCCATCGCCCTCATGCTCGCCGTCACCCTCTTCTTCTACGAGGAGCCGCCGCGCGAGAAGCGCGGCAAGACGGTGGGGGAGACGCTCAAGGAGATCGGGCTGACGCTGACCGACCTCAAGTTCGCGTCGTTCCTGATCCTGCTGGGCTTCGGCTTCTGGCTGCCGTTCTGGGCGTTCTTCAACCTGTGCGCCCTCTACATCGACTCCAACCTCGACACCGCGCGCCTGTACCAGGACCTGCACTCCCTCCCGGTTCTGGGTGCGGGGCTCGCCGATTTCCTGTCGGCTCCGGACGACAAGGGCGTCCGGCGGATCATCGGCGAGACGATCGGCAACACCGGCTGGGTCATCATCGCCTTCCAGATCTCCGTTTCGAAGTTCATGGCGAAGGTGCGCGCCATGCCGGCGTTCATGGTCGGACTCCTGATGTCGGGGATCGGGTTCTTCGTCATCGGCCGCGCCGCCACCGCCGCCCCATCGCTCGTCTTCCTCGGGGTGGCACTCTTCGCCATCGGCGAGATGATCTTCTCGCCGCGCATCCAGGAATACATCACCTGGATCGCGCCCAAGGACAAGGCCGGCCTCTACATGGGCTCGAACTTCCTCGGGACGATGATCGGAGGTCTCACCAGCGGGGTCATCTACACGTCGCTGTCGAACCACTACGCGCAGGCAGGGGTGCCGGGCCGTGTCTGGGACGTCATGGCCCTGAACATGATCGCCGCGATGGTGGCGCTGGCGATCTTCGTCAAGGTCGCCGGCGAGTTCAAGGAGATGGAGGCTTAGCCGTCTCGGTCCCGATCGTCAGCAGCCACAGCGACGCGCCGCGCGCTCGAACCGGGCGAGCCGCTGCGGGTCGCGTGCGAAGGCGTCGGGCAGGATCCTGATCGCGACCTTGCGCGACAGACGGGTGTCGAGCGCCTCGTACACGACCCCCATTCCGCCCTCCCGGACTCAGGGGCATGACGGGAGGAGCATCGGAAAAGTCGGTTCCCCGGCTGCGGCGCATCGTATCATCCGCCTTCTGCGATGAGCGGCTCCGAGTCCCGCCCGGGAACCACCCCTGTTGGCGCCCCGCGTCTGCCCGCGGGGACAAGGCTGGGCCCCTACGAGATCAAGGCCGCGCTCGGTGCCGGCGGCATGGGCGAGGTCTATCGCGCCCGCGACACCCGCCTCGACCGCGACGTGGCGATCAAGGTGATGCGCGGCGGTCGCGCGGTCACCGCCGAGGCGAAGGCGCGCTTCGAGCGCGAGGCGCGGGCCGTCTCAGCCCTCAACCATCCGAACATCTCGGCGCTCTACGACATCGGACGTCAGGAGACGGCGGAGGGGCCGCTCGATTACCTCGTCATGGAGCTGATCGAGGGGGAGAACCTCGCCGACCGGCTGGCGCGCGGCCCGCTGCCGATCGACGACCTGCTGCGCGCCGCCGTGCCGATCGCCGATGCGCTCGATCGCGCCCACCGCAAGGGGATCGTGCACCGCGATCTCAAGCCGGCGAACATCATGTTGTCGAAGGCGGGGCCGAAGCTCCTCGACTTCGGCCTGGCGCGTCCTGTGGCTGGCATCGGTTCGGGCGGCGGTGACCTGTCCGCCTCGCCCACCATGACACGCGCTCTCACGCAGGAAGGAGCGATCGTCGGCACCTTCCAGTACATGGCGCCCGAGCAGCTCGAGGGAAAGGAGGCCGACGCCCGATCGGATCTCTTCGCCTTCGGCGCCACGCTCTACGAGATGGCGACCGGGCGGAAGGCGTTCGAGGGATCGAGCCAGGCCTCGCTCATCGCGGCCATCATGAACGCCAGGCCGCTGCCGATGAAGACGCACCAGCCGCTGGCTCCGGCGGCGCTCGAGCGGGTCGTCGCGACCTGCCTGGCCCGCGACCCGGACGATCGCTGGCAGAGCGCCGGCGATCTCAAGCGCGAGCTGCAGTGGATCGCCGCGTCCGTCCCGGAGGCGGATGCCGTCGCGCCGGGCGCCACCGGAGTCGCGACCGCGGCCGGCCGCGCGGCGATCCGGCGCATCCACGTGACGTGGGGCGGACTGCTGATCCTCTCGATTCTCGCGACCGCAGGCCTGGGCGATCGGCTGCGTCCCGTGCCCGCGCGCGCCGGCGCCGCTCCGCTGGTGCGTGCCGCCATCGCGCCGCCCGCCGGAGCCCGCTTCAACATCGTGGGGGACGTGGCGGGCCCCCCGGTCCTGTCGCCGGACGGGCGCCGCATCGTCTTCGCGGCCATCGACTCGGCGGGCAACCGCCTCTGGATCCGCGCGCTCGATTCGCTCGAGGCCCGGGTGCTTGCCGGCACGGAAGGGGCGATGTACCCGTTCTGGTCGCCGGACGGGAAGAGCATCGGCTTCTTCACGGTCGACAAGCTGAAGCGGATCGACGTGGACGGCGGCGCGACTTACACGATCTGCAGCGTGCTCTCGCCGCGAGGAGGCACGTGGGGACCCGACGGCACCATCATCTTCGGGCCCAGCTTCGACAGCGCCCTCGTCAAGGTGGCCGCGGGGGGAGGAACTCCCGAGCCGCTGACCCGCCTCGCCGAGGGGAAGCACACGACGCACCGCTGGCCGCAGTTCCTGCCCGACGGACGGCGCTTCATCTTCCTGGCGGCGCACCACGAGAAACCGGATTCGGAGGACAACGGCATCTATCTCGGCTCGCTCGACGGCGGCCAGCCGCAGCGCCTCGTTCCCTCGAAGAGCAGCGCCATCTACGTCGACGGACAGCTCTTCTACGTGCAGGGGAACACCCTCGTCGCGCAGCCCTTCGACGCCGTGGCGGGACGCGTCGCCGGGCCCGCGGTGCCGACGGCGGAGCGCGTCCAGCTCGACCGCACGACCTGGCGAGGCGTCTTCACCGTCGGCGCCTCGACGCACTCCCTCGTCTACATGCCGGCCGCGGGGAAGATCGGCACGCGCATCCTCGCGTACGACATCGCCTCGGGAAAAGTGGAGACCGTGGCCGACGACGTGAGCCAGCTCAACATGAACGGCTCGGGGGACGGCCGGCGGATCGCGGTGGAGAACCAGGAGGGGCCGCGCTCGGATATCTGGATCTACGACCTCGTGGATGGCTCGAAGAACCGGCTCACCTTCGATCCGATGGACGAGTCGTTCATGGCCTGGGTCGGGAACTCGGACCGCGTGGTCTTCGGGGCCAATCGACCCGACGGACGCTACCGCATCTACGAGAAATCCGCGCGCGGCGGCGCCGAGAGCCTGGTCTTCGAGTGGGACAACGACATCTATCCGAGCGACGTTTCGGCCGACGGCCGATACCTCCTCTTCAACAAGGGCCCCTTCGCGTCGCGGATGTTCTCCGACCTGTACCTGCTGCCGCTCCAGGGCCCGAAGACACCCATCCCGTTCGCCAACGCTCCCTACGAGGAAACCGACGGGCAGTTCTCGCCGGACGGCCGGTGGATCGCCTTCACCTCGAACCAGTCGGGGCAGGAGGAAATCTACGTCGCGCCGCGTCCTGATCCGGCGGCCGCCGGAAGGAGCGGCGAGGCGTCGAGCGGCCAGTGGCAGGTGTCTTCAGGGGGCGGCAGCGTGCCCCGCTGGACGGGAGACGGCAGAACGATCTACTACCGTCGCGCCGACAACACCACGTTCGCAAGGGTGGAAGTGGACGGGAGCGGGCCGGCCTTCCACGTCGGACGCACGAGCGATCTCCCCTTCCGCGCCTACCAGAACTGGGGTTCGCTCTCCTACGACGTGACGCCCGACGGCCGGAAGCTCATCGTGGCCTCTCCGGGCGGCGACAGCGCCTCGATGATGGCGCTCGTCTCCGACTGGTCGGCGATCGTGAAGTAGGTCCTTCGCGGCGGGATCGGCGCGCGGGCCCGCGCCGGCTATTTCGCGGCGGCTCCGCCGGCGAACTCGGCGGCCCAGTTCTGCACGACCACCATTCCGGACAGCTCCCGGGTGTCGCCGACCGCGCGGCAGAAGACGAAGCGATCCTCGGCCGCGTTGACGTCGAAGCCCGGAAACCACCCGAAGATGAGCGGCCGCCGGAGCGACGGCCGGGTGAACAGCAGGCGGGGGGTTCCGAGCTTCAGGTCGGGGCTCGTACTGACGTCCACTTCCATGAGATCGTCGCCGCGCACGTAGTAAAGACGCCTGCCGCTCTTTCCCCAGCGCGGCCACATGCCTCCTCCCTGCGACACCTCCCACTTGCCCTCGCCGTCGGGGAAGCGGCGGATGTAGATGTCGAAGCCGCCCGCCTCCTCCGAGGTGAAGGCGACGAAGCGGCCGTCGGGTGAGACGTGCGGCCAGATCTGGTCGCCGTTCGCGTGGTAGAGGAGCTTCGGCTCCCCCTTCCCGTCGGCGCTGCGCATGAAGAGATCCCAGCCGGTCCCCTTCACGACCTCGGAGTAGACGAGGGTGCGGCCGTCGGGCGTGTAGGAAGGCGCCCAGCCGGTGCCGATCGTTTCCGGCTCGCCGCCGCCGTCGGACGACTTGCGCTTCATTCCGATCGGCACGTTGCCTCCTTCTCCGTAGAGCAGGGTGCGCCCGTCGGGCGACCAGGCCTCCGCCGAATAGGGCACCGCGCCCGTCACGGAGAGGCGGGTGCGGGCGCCGCGATCGAGGTCGTAGACCCAGATGTCCTCGACCTCGCCGGAATGGACGCTCATCGCGACCTGTTTTCCGTTTGGCGCGAACTCGGGGAAGGGCCACTGGACCTCCGGCTGGCCGAGGGTGGCGAGCTGGCGGCCGGAGCGATCGCTCACGACCATCTGCGTCTCGTAACTTCGCGTTCCCTTCACGTGCACCAGCGTGCCGTCGCGCGCGACGCTGGGAACGTCACCCGAGGCGCTCACGAGAAACGGCTCGCCGGTCGCCTCGTGCCTCTGCAGCGAGAACGGCAGGGCCCAGATGCCCATGTTCGTCGGATCGCGCCTGTACAGGATGTGCCCGGTCGAGGAATAGGCCGGGAACCAGATCGTCTGGTCCTTCGGCAGCGACAGCAGCGTCCTGCGCGTGCCCCGGTCGAACAGGATCAGCTCGTGCGGCCGCGCGTCGCCGGGATGCGGCACGAAAAGCACGCTGTTGTCGGGAAGGCACTCCGGGTCGTGCAGGTCGTTCTCCTGGCCCTCGAGGAGCGGGATGTACGGCTCGAAATCGCCGCCCAGCGAGGAGACGCGCAGCATCGCGCCTTCGCCGGTGGACAGGACGATGCGGCCGTCGGGGCACCAGGTGCCGCCGGTCCCACCGGTGACCACACCGTGGATGTCGGCGATGAGACTGCTCTCGCCGCCGGCGGCCGGGACCTTGTACAGCTTGTTCGAGGCGACGAACCCGATCCAGGCGCTGTCCGGAGACCAGAAGACGTCTCCGGGAGGGGCCGGGGTGCGGATGACGACGGGATCGAGGCGCTGCAGGCTCCGCACCAGGAGCTTGTCGTCCTCGACGAGGGCGATGGAGCCGCCGTCCGGTGCAATCGCCGCGAGGCGTGTCTGGTTCTCGGACCTGAAGGGTCCTTTCGCCGGGATCTCGAAGCGTCGCACCGGGGCGGGCGCCGCCGCCGGCCGGAGCGACACCCACCCGCCGGCTGCCAGCGCCGCGGTGAAGGCGGCGCCTGCTGCTGCCGCAAACGCCATCACGCGACGGGACGGCGGTGCGGCCGCCGTCGTCGCGCCTGAACCGGTTGTGGCCTCTGCCGTCTCGTCGGGCGCTCCGGCGAGCGTCTCTTCGAGAGCGATGCGCGCCTCGCCGATGTCGCGCAGGCGCTTGCGCGGGTCCTTCTCCATGCAGCGGCGCACGAGGCGGGCGACGCGCGCCGGCAGTGATGAAGGCAGCGCCGAGAAATCGACCGGCGCCATGATGACCGCGGCCATCACCTCCGACACGCCGTCGCCGGTGAACGGCCGTCGGCCGCCGAGCATCTCGTAGAGGACGCAGCCGAAGGCCCAGATGTCGGCGCGGCGGTCGACCGGCTTCCCCTTCGCCTGCTCGGGGCTCATGTAGGCGGCGGTGCCGAGGATGAGGCCGGCGCGCGTCGCCGCCGGCGTCGTCAGGGTCGGCGACATGGACGCCAGGCTCGACGAGGATCCCATCGGGTCGGCGTCCCAGGCCTTGGCCAGACCGAAGTCGAGGATCTTGACGCGGCCATCGGGGGCGACCTGGATGTTCGCCGGCTTGAGATCGCGGTGCACGATGCCGTGGTCGTGCGCCGCCTCGAGAGCCTCGGAAACCCGAAGCCCGATGGCGATCGCCTCGTCCGCCGGCAGCGGCCCCGCCGCGAGACGGGTCGCGAGGTTCGTTCCCGGCGCCAGCTCCATCGCCAGGAAGTGCATCCCCTCGGCGCGGTGCAGGCCGTGGATGGTGGCGATGCCGGGATGGTTGAGCGACGCGAGCACCTTCGCTTCGCGCTCGAACCGCGCCAGGCGATCGGGGTCCTCCGCGAAGAGATCGGGCAGGACCTTGATGGCGACGTCGCGCCCGAGCGTGGTGTCGGTGGCGCGCCACACGACCCCCATCCCGCCCTCGCCGATCTTCTCGACGAGCCGGTACTGGCCGAGGACGCGGCCGGCGCTCAGCTCCACGCGGGATCCGGCTTCCGGATGGCACACACCGTGCAGTAGTCCGCGGCGTCCGCCTTGATTGGGAAGGGTTTCATGAGGCGAAGGCGGATGTTACCGGGTCGGTCGATGCCGTGCAAGCAAGGCGTTTCCCGCCCGGTTTTGCGATTAGAATGAGGTGACATGATGGCGTTTCCGGGCACGTTGGACGGTCACTTCCGGCACGTCGAGGAGATCGCCGCCGTCCGCAAGACCGACCTCGAAATGGGCGATTGTCTCGTCGTCGAAACACGCAATTCCCGGTACCACATCGTCAGTCTCGGCGACGGAACGTATCAGGTTTCCGGCGGCTGGTTCGAGCGCGAAGCGGGCGGTCCGTTCGTCACGACGATCGCCGGCTGCACCTGGGGCGGCAGCGCCATCCACACCGAGCTCGTCGCCGCGCAGGGGCTCTTCCTCGAGTTCGGCAACCGCGTGATGACCACCCGCATCCGCGCCTTCCGCGTGATCCCCGCCCCATCGTCCGACTCGATCCACTGATCCGTGATCCCGTCCCGGTGACCCTCCCCGCCGGCTCGCGTCTCGGCCCCTACGAGATCCTCGGTCCGCTCGGCGCCGGCGGCATGGGCGAGGTCTACCGCGCCCGCGACACGCGGCTCGGACGCGAGGTGGCGATCAAGATCCTGCCCGAGTCGCTGGCGGCCGATCCCGACGCGCTGGCGCGTTTCGAGCGCGAGGCGCGCGCCGTCGCGGCGCTGTCGCATCCGAACATCCTCGCCATCCACGATTTCGGTGTCGAAGGTGGACGCGCCTTCTCGGTCACCGAGCTCCTGGAAGGACGCACGCTGCGCGAGCGGCTCGCCGACGGACCGCTGCCGGTGCGCAAGGCGACGGAGTGCGCGGCGCAGGTCGCGCGCGGCCTCGCCGCCGCCCACGATCGCGGCGTCGTGCACCGCGATCTGAAGCCGGAGAACCTCTTCGTCACCGAAGACGGGCGCGTGAAGATCCTCGACTTCGGGCTCGCCAAGGTCGAAGCGGCCGGGGAGGTCGGCGGCGACGCGTCGAACGCGACCCAGACGCCGACCCGGCACCTCGCCACCCGCCCGGGCGTCGTGCTCGGCACCATCGGTTACATGTCGCCCGAGCAGGTGCGCGGCACGGCGATCGATCACCGCACGGATCTCTTCTCTCTCGGCGCCGTGCTGTACGAGATGCTCACGGGACAGCGCGCCTTCCGCGGCGCCACCGCGGCCGATACCATGACGGCCATCCTGCGCGAGGATCCGCCGGCGTTGTCGGGCATCGACCGCGCCGTGCCCCCGGCCCTCGAGCGCCTGGTGAACCACTGCCTGGAGAAGAACCCGGCCGAGCGCTTCCAGTCGGCGCGCGATCTGGCCTTCCATCTCGAGGCGACGAGCGGCGCCTCGCTGCCGGGGGCGAGCGGGGCCCACTCCGGCGCGATGGCCGCGCCGGACCATGCGGGCGCCGTGTCGCGGCCGCGCCCCGCCCGCGGGCTTCTCCTGGGCGTCGCCGCGGCGCTCGTCGCGGGGGCGGCCCTGGGCGTCGTCCTGGATCGAAGCCTGCGCGCGCCGGCGACCGTCGCTCCGCCTTCGCTGCGGCAGCTCACCTACACGGGGGCCGATTTCGCCCCGGACGCGTCGCGCGACGGGAAGCTCGTCGTCTACACGTCCGAGCGTGAAGGGCGGCAGAGCATCTGGCTGAAGCAGTATCCGGGAGGCGACGAGGTGGCGCTGACCTCGGGCTCCGACGAATCGCCGCGCTTCTCGCCGGACGGGACGCAGGTCCTGTTCATCCGGCTCGCCGGCCCGAAGCGGGACCTCTATCGCGTGCCGGTGGTCGGCGGCGAACCGCGCAAGATTCTCGATGACGTCCTCAGCGCCGACTGGTCGCCGGACGGGCGCGAGATCGTTTTCCTGCGTCGCCGGCAGGAGGGAGACAAGTCGATCTCCGGCATCGGTCTCGTCGATGTGAACGGCAACGGCGCGCGCGAGATCGCCCGGGAGCAGAACCAGGCGCTGGTCGCACCGCGCTGGTCTCCCGACGGCCGGACGATCGCGCTCATCAACCGCGGCGCGGAGAACACGCCGAGCACCATCCTGCTCGTGCACCCGGACGGCACCGGCCGCCGGGTCCTCGAGACCCCTCCCCCCGCGGGGGCCGTCACCCCGGTCGCCTGGTCGGGAGACGGCAGCGCCGTCGTCTACGGCAAGGAGGAGGGGTTCGTGTCCTCGGGAGCGCTGGGCGGATCGGGGCGGGTCATCCGCCAGGAGATCGGCTCGGGGCGCTCGGAGGTCGTCTTGTGGTCGCCCACCAGGCCGGTGGACGTGGCGATCCTGGCGCCCGGCCGCCTGATCGTCGGTGGAAGCACCCAGCGCGTGAACCTGCTCGTCTCCGGTCTCGCTCCGGGGCCGGCTTCGTCGGGCCAGGGCCGCGCGCACCGCTGGGTCACGCGCGGCAACGCCAGCGACCGCCAGCCGACCTTTTCTCCCGACGGCGAGTGGGTGATGTTCTCCTCCAACCGCAGCGGCAACCTGGAGCTCTGGAAGGTCTCGGTCACGACCGGGGCGATCCGGCGGCTCACGGACGATCCGGCCCAGGACTGGGATCCCGCCTTCACGCCGGACGGCCACGGCATCCTCTGGTCCTCGAGCCGCACGGGTCACTTCGAGATCTGGGCCGGGAACATGGACGGGACCGGCGCTCGGCGCCTGACGGACGACGGCGTGGATGCCGAGAACCCGACCATGACGCCGGACGGGGCGTGGGTCGTCTACAACTCCTCGAACCCGGAGAAGAGCGGCATCTGGAAGATCCGCGCCGACGGGACGCAGGCGACCAGGCTGGTGCCGGGATCCTGGAGCACGCCCGATGTCTCGCCCGACGGCCAGTGGGTCGCTTTCCGCACGCGCGCGATTCCCCGTGTGGTGCGTGTCGCGCGGCTTTCCGATGGCCGCCTGGAGCCGCAGCTGATCGGCAGCAACGCGGGGTTCAACAACAACGCGCGGCCGCGCTGGCTCCCCGGTGGACGGGAGATCCTGTTCAACGACACGGACGAGAGCGGGAACGGCGGGATCTTCGCTCAGGCGTTCGTGCCGGGGACCGACACGGCCGGAACGCGGCGGATACTCGCCGGGCTCGACACGGGCCAGCCAATCGACAGCTACGCGATCTCCCCGGACGGAACGCACATGGTGCAGGCGATCGCGGACACGCTCGACAGCCTGCTGCTCGCCGAGGGCGTTCCCGGGATCGAACCGCCGCGTTCAACCGCGCGGCCGTGACGCGGAACCTCGCCGGGGCCGGATGAGCCGGCCGGTTCAGCCGGGGGGCAGGCCGACCTGCGTCAGGATCTCGTTCCAGCGCGGGTCGGTGTGCAGCGGTGACAGGAAGAGGTCGGCCTTGAGCTGGGTCATGAGGGGCTCGCGGATGGACCGGGCCTTGTCGAGCCAGGCGAACGCGGCGTCGCTCTCGCCGCGCCACGCCCGGATCTCCGCGGCGTAGAACGGGTCTTCCGCGGCGAAGCGCGTCTCGAACTCCTCCGCCGCCTGCCTCGAAGCTTCGGCGTGGCCCGCGGTGTGCTCCACGAGGGCCTCGAAATACAGGCGGTCGTGCTCGCCGGAACCCTGCAGCTCGTTGACCCTGCGGTACTCCGCTCCCGCGGCCTCCGCCTGGCCGCGCACCAGGAGCACGGTTCCGAGCTTCTGGTGGGCAAGCGGGCTGTCGGGCCCCAGCTCGACCGCTTTCCGCGCCGTCGCTTCGGCGTCGTCGAGGCGCCCCGCACGGACGTACAGCGAGACGAGGCTGGAATGCGTGATGGCGTTCAGGGGATCGGCGCGGCGCGCCTGCTCCTGGAGCGCGATCGCTTCGTCCAGCTTCCCCAGCATCGAGTCCAGGGTCGAGGCGTTTCCCAGCACGATGGAGTTGTTCGGCTCGGCCGCCAGGGCCCGCTCCGTCGAGCGCTCGGCCGCGGCGAAATCGCCGGAGTCGCGCTGCACCAGGGCCATCCGGGAGTGCGCCACCGCCAGATCCGGATCCAGCTCCAGGGCCCGGGTGAGCGCCTCCCGCGTCCGCTGCAGGGCCTGCTGCGCCTCCTGGGCCGTCAGCGCTCGCTCCTGCTCACGGATGTGCAGGAGCCCCATCTCGGCCCAGGCCGCGGCGTCGTCCGGCGCCAGGCTGAGCGCCCGTTCGAGATCCTCCCGCGCCTGGCGCATCGCCTCCGGGGTGTTGAGGCGCATTGCGTACCGGGCCTGCAGCACCAGGTCGTACGCCTCGGCGTTCGAGGACGTGGCGTTCGCCTTCGTGCCGGCCCAGGTGACCTGGAGCGCCCGGGCGACCGACCTCGTGATGTCGTCCTGCACCGAGAAGATGTCGCCGAGCGTCCGATCGTAAGTCTCCGACCAGAGGCGGATCCCGTCGACCGCCTGCACGAGTGTCACGGCGATGAGGACATGGTCCCCGGACTTGCGGACGCTCCCCAGGAGGATGTTCGCCACCCCGAGCTTTTCCCCGATGGTGCGATCGTCTTCGTCTTTCCCTTTGAATTTGAACGAGGACGTGCGTCCGATCACGTTCAGGTCGCGGATCTTCACCAGGGCGTTGAGGAGATCCTCGGTCAGGCCGTCGGAGAAGTAATCCTGGCCCTTGTCGGGGCTCACGTTCGTGAAGGGAAGGACGGCGACGCCGGTCGCAGCCGGGGTGCCGGGGGACGCCGACGACCCGGCGCCGCGCGCTGACGGAACCGGCGGGTTCCCGAGGCGGAAGAAGCCGAGCATGGCGATCAGGACCAGCACCGCCGCCAGCGCCCCGGCCAGACTCAGCCGCAGCCGCCGGGCGGGTCGCGGCGCGACGCTCGGGACCGGAGCGGGGAAAGATGCGCTGCGGGCGCGCGCGGCGATCGGAACGCCGTGCAGACGGATGAGCGAGGCGATCTCCCCGAGCGCGTCGAGCTCGGCGGTGCAGGACGTGCAGCCTTCGAGGTGGGTGCGGACCGCGCCGGCCTCCTCGCTCTCGAGGCTGCCGTTCACGTACCACGGGAGCAGATCGCGCACGGCGGAGCGGCAGGCGGCGCTCACCGGCCCTCCCCGGGTCCCGGCTGGCTGCCGTCAACTCGCCGGGGATCCCCCAGGAGCTCGCGCCGACGCGCCAGCAGGCGATCGCGCAGCCGCGACATGCGCGACTTGACCGTTCCTTCCGGCATCCTCAGAATCGCCGCCACCTCCGCGTAGGACCGGAAATCCTGGAAAACCAGCTGGATCATCAGCCGATCCTCCTCGGGCAACCCTTCCATCAGCCGCGCCAGCATCCGCCGCGCCGCCCACGCCCGCATCTCCGGACTTTCGGGACCGTCGCTGATCTCCTCATCAACCAGCTCCTCGCCCCCGCGGTGGCGCCGTGACCGGCGCACGTAGTCGATGCAGGTGTTGCGTGCCACACGGTGTACGAAGGTGCGCAGCGTCGAGCGTCCCTTGTAGCCGGAGCGCTGCAGGCAGACGAAAACCCGCGCGCGCGCCTCCTGCTTCATGTCCTCCCACTCCGCGCGGAGGGACAGGAAGCCGTCCCGGAGGACCGCCTCGACCCAGCCATCGACGACCCGGACGGCCTCCGGGTCGCCACGGAGATAGTCGGAGACGACGAGCTCAGGGTTCGCGCCCAGGGGGTCGCTCACGAAAAAAACCTCGAATGGGATGGTGCGTTCAGGCACTGCCCGCGACCTTATGGGCCCGGAACCTCCCCCTGTCAAGATCCGGTCGCCGGCCGGGCTATGATCCGGTCATGAATGCCAAGAGGATCGTCACTGCTCTCCTGCTGACCGGGCTCGGGTTCCTCGTTTTCGCCGGGCCGTCGGGGCAGGCCGCCGGGGGGGACCAGGCATCCGGCGGAGCCGGACACTGCACCCCGTCCCTCCAGGTCTTCTTCGCCAGCGACTTCACCGACCAGGCCTACCAGAAGAAGGCGTACGACAAGGTCGCGTCGCTCTGGAAACGCCCGCCGGCCGATCCGAAGCGAGGGTCGAAGACCGTCGTCATCACGACCATCGCGAAGGACGGCAAGGGCACGCCTCCGATGCTGCACATGAAGAGCGGGTCGGATGCGTGGGATGCCGCCGCGATGCTGGCCGTGAAGACCGCGTCGCCGTTCCCGCCGCTGCCTCCCGCCTACTCGCAGCCGGGGGTCGAGGTCCACTTCCACTTCGCCTGCGGCGGCTAGGCTCCCGCGGCGGTCCGGCGCGTGACGCCGGATCAGCGGGTGCGCATGAGCGGCCGCTTCCATTCCTCTTCGACCTGCGCCGCCTCGGCGGGTCCGACCCGGAAAATCTCGATGGACCAGCCGGCGTGCGCGAAGGGATGAAGCGCCTGGAAGTAGGCCAGGGCGCGCTCGTCGCTCGCCACCGATTCGCCTCCGGGACCGAGGAGCCGGTGCGGCAGGCCATACAAAAAGTTGACGCTCACCGCGTAGACGCCGGGGGGAAGCGTCGGACCGTCGGACGCGACCTCGTGTCCCGGCGGGATCACGCGCGGATCGCGCGGCGGCAGGTGGTAGCGCAGGCCGGCGAGAGCCGGATCGACCGCGCCGAAGTACGCCAGGCCGATCGGCTCGCTCACACCTTGTCGGTCGAGGACGCGCCGCAGCTCGAGCAGATCCTGCCCCCAGTCGATGTTGCTGTCGAGCAGGTGGCGCGCTCCGCCGCCCGGCCCGCCGGCGAGCTCGTTGAAATAGGACAGCTCGTGCGGGTGCACGAGCAGCGTGCCGATCATCATCCAGGCGACCACGGCCCCGAGAGCGGCGCGCCCCGCATGTCCGAGCCACGCCAGGACGTCCGGGTGCGCCACGCGCGCGATGCCGACGAAAAGGAAGGGAAGGACCGGCAGGTCGTAGCGCACGCCGATGTCGAGCCCGGTCATGGCGCTCATGACGGCGAGCAGGACGATCACCGGAGCCATCCAGAAAAATTCCCGGGCGACCGATAACCGCGCGGACGGCACCAGCGCCGCCGCGACCTCCGCGAGCAGCGCCAGGAAGAAAATCGCCAGCGGCAGCTTCACGAGCAGCGCGTACAGGTCGTACCACCACCAGCCGCCGCGCCGGATCTCGCCGCGCAGGGCGAGCGCGTAGCCGCCTCCCGGCAGGCCCGGGTTCGCTTCGAACGCCTGCTCGTCGAGGCCGAGCAGGTACTCGCGCGGCAGCGGCACCGGCAGCGCGCCGAGCCACGAGCCTTCGAACCGGTTCTGCCGCTGCTGGTACAGCATCTGGTAGAAGCGCGCCTCGCGGTGTGGCACCGCGCCGCCGGTGCGTGGCTTCGTCAGCGCGGGGCTCAGGAAGGGGAATGACCCCAGCGCCTGCCCGGTGCCTTCGAAGCGATACCCGACGTTCAGTACGACGAGCGCGATGAGGGGAACGAGCAGGAGGCGCCGGCGCTCGCGCGGCGGCGCGGCCTCGTCTCCGGGCGCGCGCCGCGGCAGCAGCGCGAGGATCACGCCGAGCGGCGCGAACACGAGGGCGGTGAACTTGGTCAGGAGCGCGAAACCTCCGACCACGCCGGCCAGCGTGATCAGTCCGGCGGACGGATCCTCGCGGACGCGGCGCAGGGCGTCGAACGCCCAGAAGAAGAACACCGTCGCCATCAGGTCCGTGGTGGCGAGCCCGGCGTGCGCGATGAGATTCGGCTCGAACGCCCACAGGGCCGCTGCCAGCAGTCCGCCGCCAATCCCGAAGAATCCACGGGCGCAGCGGAACACGAGGCTCATCCCCAGAAGCGACACGAAGACGAACGGCAGCCGCGCCCGGCGGAAGAGGTCGAAGTAACGCGCCGCGTTGGCGCGCATGAAGTCCTCGCCGAACTCCACCTGGCTCGGAGGCTCGCCGCGCGCGCGCGCCCGGGCCCAGGAGTCGTCGTAGTCCACGACGGGGTTCGCCGCGAGCACCGGCACAGCGGCGACGAGCTTCGCGAGGGGCGGGTTGTGGTGGTACAGGCCGAACGTCCCCGTCTGCCAGTAGGCGACTCCGGCGGGAACGTGCGCGAACTCGTCGATGGTCGGCGACGAGCGCCACGAGGCGTGCACCACCAGCGCCGCGTGCAGAAGCATCAGAACGGCGAGGAGGCGCCCTGTGGAAAACCGGGGCCTGCCTTCGACGGGGCGCGGCGTCGCGACCATGGCGGGGCGCATCCTACTCCGTGATACAAGGGCGGCGGAGGATCCCCCCGATGAACGAATCCCGCCCCGGACTGCTGCGCCCCGCGATCCTCGCCGCCGGCATCGCCCTGGCCGGGTGGCTCATCGGGCACGGGTTCGTGCAGGCGCGCGCCTCGGATCGCTTCGTGACCGTGAAGGGGATCTCCGAGCGCAAGGTGCAGGCCGACATCGCCTTCTGGCCCATCATGCTGTCGGCCGCCGACAACGACCTGCACGCGGCGCAGGCGCGCGTCGATGCGCAGATGGAGCAGGTCAAGGCGTTCCTGGTGAAGCAGGAGCTCGACCCGTCGGGGTTCGAGGTGCAGAGTCCGTCGGTCTCCGACGCCTGGACGAACCAGTACCAGGACCGCACCAAGGTCGCGACCCGCTTCGTCGTGAACCAGACGCTGATGGTCTATTCCGAGAAGCCGCAGGCGGTGGCCACCGCCAGCCGCAAGGTCGGAGAGCTGGTCTCCGCGGGCATGGTGCTCAACTCGGGACAGGGGCCGATCTTCATGTTCACGCGGCTCAACGACATCAAGCCGGAGATGATCGCCGAGGCGACCAAGCGCGCCCGCGAGGGCGCCGAGCAGTTCGCGCGCGACTCGGGCGGGCGCCTGGACGGCATCCGGCAGGCGAGCCAGGGAGTCTTCGAGATCCAGCCGCGCGATCCGATCCCCGGCGCCAGCGAAGAGACCCAGATGAACAAGACGGTGCGCGTGGTGACGACCGTGCAGTACGCGCTGGCGGGATAGGGCGGGACGCTTGCAGGACGACCTGTTTCGGGAGCGCCCCGGTCCGTCGGGGAGCGATCCCGCCGGAAGAATGCGCGAGGCGTTGCACGCACGCTTCGGCCTGGATGAATTCCGGCCCGGGCAGGAGGAGGCGGCCGCCGCGGTCCTGCTGGGGCGCGACCTCGTCGCCGTGATGCCGACCGGCTCCGGCAAGTCGCTCTGCTTCCAGCTGCCGGCGCTGCTGCTCGACGGCGTCACGCTCGTCGTCTCGCCGCTCATCGCGCTGATGAAGGACCAGGTGGACGGGCTGCGGGAGCGTGGGCTGGCCGCGGCGGGAATCCACTCGCTCATGAGCGGAGCGCAGCGGTCGGCGACCGAAGCGGACCTCGCGGCCGGGAGACTGCGTCTCCTTTACGTCGCGCCGGAGCG
>Ga0134121_10000564_pt1 | contig 41482 bp, 14 predicted proteins | sample KB301_FD_96463 | JGI IMG/M metagenome (GOLD analysis project Ga0134121, IMG submission 96463) | Terrestrial soil microbial communities without Nitrogen fertilizer from Kellogg Biological Station, Michigan, USA - KB3-0-1 | ecosystem: Environmental > Terrestrial > Soil > Unclassified ...
CCGTAATCGGTCTGCGTTTCTCGAGAGCGCTCGCAGTGCAGACACTCAACGCAGGCACGATCACGCTCAATGGACCACACGGCGCGGTTGCGACCCGAATCGTGCCCGCTGAAGGCGGCAGACTCGCATTCATCACACCGCTGCCCGCGCTCGATCCGGGCACAACCTACACAGTCAGCTTTGCGGGCGCGACAGATTCTGCGGGTGTCGTGTTGCCTTCGTTGTTCAGCTTCACAACAACCGGAAAAGAAAACAGCAATCGCACCGACGACGAAGACTGGATACCTGACGATGATAATTTGCGCGGTAACTGGCGCAGTAAGCCGGTGAACTCCGAAGCACAATCGCTTCCGCCGCTACAAGCTGACGAAGGCGTAACCGCGCTGGCTGGCCAGGTGTTGGCGCTCAACGGGCGTCCACTCGCCAACGTTTCGCTTAGTGTGGGAGCAGCTTCTGCGCAAACTGATCAAACGGGCAGGTTCCTGCTGACCAATCTCACCGAGGGCCATCACGTCATGCGACTTGATGGACGACCTGCCAGCGTCGCAGGAAAGACATACGGCGTATTCAAGATCGGCATCGATATCACCGCCGGTAAAACAAATCTTCTCGGCTACACGATGTGGATGCCGAAGCTCGATACGGGCCATGCAGTTAATATCGGATCTCCAACGACAAAAGAAACAGTCATCACCAACCCGCACATTCCCGGACTCGAATTGCGACTGCCGCAACAGACCGTGATTCGAGACATGGATGGAAACACCGTCACTCAACTCAGCATCACGCCGATCCCGACGAACCAGCCGCCGTTTCCACTGCCGGCGGGCGTCAAGGTGCCGGTCTTTTTCACGATTCAACCGGGCGGCTCGCAAGTGATTCCACCGCGCGCGCAGTTGATCTATCCGAATTTCACGAATGAACCGGCGGGCGGGCGCATCGACTTCTGGAATTACGATGCTGAAGACAAAGGCTGGTACATCTACGGGAAGGGAACTGTCAGCGCGAACGGCAAGCAGATCATTCCCGATCCGGGAGTGGTCCTGTATGAGTTCACCGGCGCGATGATTTCCGATCCGTCGAACGCGCCACCGGAAGGTCCGGAGGACTGCCAGGAATGTAAGGACGGAGATCCCGTCGATCTGGGCACAGGCCTGTTTGTCTATAACCAAACTGACCTCGTGATTCAGGATGTCATTCCACTTGCACTCACCCGAACGTATCGCCCGCGCGATACCGTCTCGCGTCCTTTTGGAATCGGCACGAGCCACCCGTACGAGATCTTTTTGGTCGGTGATTTCAACACCTACGCATTCATCGAGCTGATACTGCCGGATGGCGGGCACATTCGTTACGAGCGATTGTTCCCGGGCATAAACTTCGACACACAGTTTGAGCACACTGCCACTCCAGGCGCTTTTTACAAGTCGATACTGGCATGGAACGGAGGTGGTTGGAACCTCACGCTCAGAAACGGAACCGTCTACAACTTCCCTGATTCCGACGGCATGATCGGTCCTCGTTTCGCGGCGATGACTGGCATGCACGATCGAAACGGGAATTCATTGATACTTAGTCGCAACAACGGAAATCTCACGAAGATCACTTCACCGAATGGTCGTTACATCGAGTTCACCTACGACGCGTCAAATCGAATCACACAGGCAAAAGACAACATTGCGCGCACCGTCAACTACACGTACGACGCAAGCGGTCGCCTCGCGACTGTGACCGATGCGAATGGCGGTATCACGCAGTACACCTACGACACGTCAAACCGTATGACCAAGATCACAGATCCCAAAGGGGTCGCGTTCTTGACGAATACGTACGACACGAGCGGTCGCGTAACAAAACAGACTCAGGCTGACACAACAACCTATCTCTACTCGTACACGATCGGAGGCAACGGCAAAATCTCACAAACCGACGTTACGGATCCGCGTGGAAACGTGCGGCGCGTTGTCTTCAATACCACCGGCGCTGTCCTGACTGACACGTTCCCGGTGGGAAAGCCCGAACAACAGACCATTACCTACACGCGCCAGGCGGGCACCGATCAGCTCTTGAGCATGACCGATGCGCTGAATCGCCGCACCGATTACACCTACGACACGATGGGTAATCTCACCAGCGTTAAAAACATGGCCGGGACGAGCGAGCAAGTAACGACAAGCTATACCTACGATCCAGTTTTCAACCTGTTGGCGACCGTCACCGATCCTCTAAATCACACGACCACATTTGGGCGTGACGTTAAGGGAAACATTACGAGCGTTAAAGATGCGCTCAACCATCAAGCTACTATTTTCTACAACTCGCAGGGCCAGGTTACTTCCGTCAAAGATCCGCTACAAAACACAACGACTTTTGGTTATCAGGCCGGTTTTGTGTCCAGCGTAACTGATGCCGAAGGCCGAACAGTTTCGCGTTTCGTCGATGATGGCGGACGCGTGCTCGCCATGACCAATGCGCTCGGAAATACCGTTCGATACAGCTACGACGCGTTGAACCAATTGACGAAGATCACCGATCCGACCGGTGCTACCACTCTGTTTACCTACGACTTGAACGGCAACCTGCTCACCGTTACCGACGCCAAAACTAACGTCACAACGTTCACCTACAACAACATGGATCGGCTTACGAGCCGGAAAGATGCGCTACAGCGCACGCAGAGCTACGTCTACGACACCAACGGCAACATGACGAAGTTCACGGATCGTCGTGGCAAAGTCACAAACTACACTTACGACAATCTCAACCGTCTGACGTTTGCAGGTTATGGCGCCGTGGTCTCGGGCCAGAACACCACCTACGAAAGCACCATCACTTACACGTACGACGCCGGTGATCGTTTGACGCGCACGGTCGACACGATTGCGGGGACGATGAATCTCGGTTACGACAACCTCGATCGTTTGACGTCGCAGAGCAACCCGCAAGGTTCAGTTACATATACGTATGACGCCGCCGATCGGCGTACCGGTATGACGGTGGCGGGCCAGACGGCAGTTACTTACAACTACGACAGTGCCGATCGGCTCACCAGCATCACGCAAGGCTCAACGAATGTCGGCTTTGATTTTGACGACGCTAATCGCATCACGAAACTCACGTTGCCGAATGGCGTGTTCATGGATTACGCGTACAACCTCGCGTCGCAGCTCACGGGCATTACCTACAAGCAAGGCGCAACGACACTCGGCGATCTCACTTACACATATGACGCCGCGGGCCGGCGTTCCCAACTCGGCGGTAGCTTCGCTCGGCTGGCAATGCCGCCAACGTTAGCGTCGTCTACTTACAACGTAAACAATCAACTAACCCAACGCGGCGGCAGCACGCTGACCTACGACAACAACGGCAATCTCACCGGCGATGGGACCAACACGTACACGTGGGACGCGCGGAACCAGTTGAGCACGATGACGGGCCCGGGGCTGAGTGCCAGTTTTGTTTACGACCCGTTGGGGCGGCGCATTCGCAAGACAATCAACGGCGCCGCTACTGAGTTTCTTTACGACGGCGCGAACTCCGTTCAGGAAAAAGTTGGCGGTACGCCTTCGGCAAACTTCCTGAGTGCCGGACTGGACCAGTTGCTCACCCGCACAGACGCGACTGGCGCCACTCACTTCCTGACCGATGGTCTTGGTTCCACCCTCGCGCTCACGGATGCGAGTGGTAATCAGTCAACTCAATACACCTACGAGCCGTTTGGCAGCACGACAGCCAGCGGCGCCAGCAACAATTCTTCGCAATACGGCGGGCGTGAGAACGACGGCACCGGCCTTTATTACAACCGGGCGCGCTATTACAACCCGCGTCTCCAGCGTTTTATCAGTGAAGACCCGATGGGCTTCACCGCCGGCGATACGAACTTGTATGCGTACGTCGGCAATGGTCCAACCAACTGGAGCGATCCGTTAGGCCTGGAAAAGGATGGTAACTGGCTTGACGATCTGCAAATGGCGCTTGACCTCGCCGGGTTTATTCCCGCAGTCGGCGATGCGTTGGATTTGGTCAATGGACTCATCAGTCTGGGACGAGGCGATTATGTGGGCGCGGGTATGTCGGCTGCGGCAGCCATACCGATCATCGGTGGTGTAGCGAATGGGGCTCGAGTCGCGAGACGCGCGACACGTTTCCATCACGTGTTTCCGCAGGCAGCCGACCTGGCGAGAAAGTTTGCGCAGCGAGGCATCGATATCGACAAGTACACGCTGGAAATTGCAGAAGACGTGCACCGCTGCATTCATAGTGGCAAAGGCTTCGGGCGCGGCGGTAAATGGAACAAAGCGTGGAAAGACTTCTTCGACGCAAATCCCAATGCCACGCCGGAAGAGATCTACAAGCACGCCGGCAAGCTGATCTACGAATTTGGTCTCGATGGAATTCCTGTTGTACCGTATCCGCGTTGATATGAGAGTCTTCGATTGCAACCCGGACGACAGTAGGGATGATTATGAGCTTGACGGAACCAGCAAGTGGGGATTACCGGGAGTAAAGTGTCCGACGTGTGGGTCGACGTGGGGCACTACAGGGGTCGAATATCCCACAGTGGATATTTCCGATGAGCCGTTCGCAGACGAATACACTCGTTATTGGCCGGTGTCTTTGGAAGAGCTCGAGAGATTGACGGCGCGAATCCGGTCACGGTTTCCGGAAGGAGCGCCGTTGCCGCCCGGAACTCTTTTTGGGACTCTTACAGGTAAAGCTTCAGGGCCTTTCCCCGATTTCGTCTGGCTGTCTTCATGGTCACTGCTGATCAAGCGCGATGCTTATGCTCAACTGCGCGCAAAGAATGTTCGCATGCCCGCGGCTATCGCTCCAGATCTGCGCCTTCCGAAGAATCAGGTCAATGATCTGCTGGTACTCGAAATACTGCCGTTAGTCTCTTTAACTTCAGCTTCTTTTTTGCCGGGTGATGAGCCCTGTAAGAGTTGCGGTCGCGAAGGACGGCAGGTGGACGTGCCGATTATCAGCCGCGATTCGATTCCGGCTGACGTGGACATGTTCCGCCCGCGCAACTTTCCCACTTACATTTTAGGAACCGAGCGATTCAAACAAGCGGTCGACGAACTGGGGCTCAAGGGCATGGTGTTTCAGGAGCTCGCTCTCGCCTAATTCGCAGCCTCGTCCATTTTCTTGCGCAGGCTGAGGGGGCGCATGTCAGTCCACACTTCCTTGATGTATGCCAGGCATTCCTCTTTCGTGCCAGTCTTGCCGGCATCGTTCCAGCCCAGTGCGTTCTCTCGATCGGCCGGCCAGATTGAGTATTGCTCTTCGTGGTTAAGCACTACTTTATAGATCGTGTTGTCTTCGCGTTCTTCATCAACCATCTTCGTTGCTCCTCGTCGCTATTATCCACAGATTACACAGAATCTATAAATAAAATCTGTGTAATCTGTGGATAGGTGCAACTGACCTTAAAGCCACAAAAAACACAATGTTTTCCGGTATTCAGTCGCGGTTACGCATTTCCCTTATTGTCAGGACGGTGTGTGTTATTAATACTAGCGTGACTTGCTTGTGATGAATTCCTCCATAATCATTCGGGAAATAGACTCAATTTCGGAGATGAAGGCTCTGGAAAAACTTCAGAAGGACGTCTGGGGTTGGGACGATCTCGACACGATGCCTTTGATGAATTTCATTGTCACCCGCGAGGTGGGCGGCGTCTTGATCGGAGCCTTTGACGGAGAAAGGCCGGTTGGATTCTGCTTCGGATTTGTCGGCTCCCACGACGGCCACATCATTTTTCATTCCCACATGCTCGCAGTTCTTCCGCAATTCAGGGAACATGGCATCGGTCATAAACTGAAATTGGCCCAACGCGAGCACGCCCTCGCAAAAGGATTTAAGTGCATCACGTGGACGTTCGATCCGCTTCAGAGCCCGAACGCCTACCTCAACTTCACGAAACTGGGTGTCATCGCAAACGATTACCGAATTAATTTTTACGGAGAAAAAACCTCGAGCGCTCTGCACCGTTTTATTGGCACTGATCGACTCTGGGTCAACTGGTTTCTCGAAAGCGAACGAGTCAGAAAACGTATCGAAGGCGCATCTGATATCGAACCGTCACCTGAGGAACTCGAAGCACATGTTTCACTTGTGAAGATGGCTCCCGATGGTTCGCCCCGCACACGCGCGATGGTGGATCGAGACTATTTGCTGATCGATGTACCGGCTGATATTGGTGTGTTACAGCAACAGAATCCTGAGCTGGCAGTTGCATGGCGTAACGCGACTCGCGCCGCGTTTACAGATGCACTCGCTGCTGGTTATACGGTGGAAGAGTTTTACCGGATCGAGCGTGAGGGACAAGCAGCAGGCTGCTATTTATTGAATTCAAAAACGCCGAATGGGATCCACGAGAACACAAACTAAACCCGCCTCGCTTTACGACCACCTCAAAGCGCAAACCGAGCGGGCACCCAATGCGTTGGCCATCGCCGCGCCGGGACGGCTGCCTCTGACCTACCAGGGGCTTTTAGATGAGATGGATGAGGTGCGTGCGTCGCTCAATTCAATGGGCATCGGTCGTAACGATCGAGTCATACTCGCGCTCAACAATGGACCTGAGATGGCAGTGGCGTTTCTTGCCACGGCGTCGTGTGTAACCTGTGTTCCTCTCAATCCCGGTTATCGTGCTGACGAGTTTGAGTTTTATATGTCACGCCTGAACGCCGCCGCGTTGATTGTTGATTCAGAAAACGACTCACCGGCGAAAGCGATCGCGAGAGATCTCGGTCTTTCGATCATAGAGCTCTCACCTGTTACAGATGCTGCCGCTGGAGTTTTTAAGTTAGCGGTTGGGCAGCGATTGAGTAACCAGCAAGGCGGTTTCGCGCAAGCAGAGGACCAGGCTCTCCTGCTTCACACTTCCGGAACCACGTCGGCGCCAAAGTTTGTTCCACTGACTCAGGACCAAATCCTCAACCAGGCCAGGAACAATCAAATGTTTCTCGGTCTCACCGAACACGATCTCTGCCTGAACGTGATGCCGCTATTCCATTCGACCGGATTGGTTGGTGTCACCCTGGCGTCGATGATCAGTGGCGCCGGGATTGTTTGTCCGCCGGGATTTTATGCGCCGAAGTTTGTTGATTGGCTCGACGAATTTCGACCGACCTGGTACACGGCGGTGCCCAGTATTCATCAGGCGATCTTGTTACGCGCGGTGGAAGAAAAGGATCGTGTCTCTCAGAATCGATTGCGGTTCATACGGTCCTCGTCTGCACCATTGCCGCGCGCGGTTTTGGAGGAGTTGGAGAACACCTTTAATGCTCCCGTGATCGAATCGTATGGTTTGACGGAGTGTGGAATGATCGCCTGCAATCCGCTTCCGCCGGGCAGGCGCAAGATTGGCTCAGTTGGAGTTCCCACGTTGGTAGAGCTCGCGGTGATGGATGAAGAGGTTGTGGTCCGTGGCGCGTGCGTGATGCAGGGCTATGAGGGCAATCCCACCGCCAACGAAGAGTCCTTTAAAGGAGAGTGGTTCAAAACCGGCGACCAGGGATATATCGACAATGATGGTTATCTATTTCTCACCGGCAGGATCAAAGAGATTATCAATCGGGGCGGCGAAAAGATTTCACCGCAGGAAGTTGATGTGATTCTCATGAGCCATCCGGCTGTGGAGCAGGCTGTGACTTTCGCCGTACCGAATGAAGTGCTGGGCGAAGAAGTTGCCGCGATCGTGGTACTGCAACCGAATTGCGCCGTGACTGAAAAAGAGTTGCGCGAATTTGTTAGAGAACGGCTCGCCGATTTCAAAGTTCCTCGACAGGTGTTGTTTGCAAGCGAGATTCCTCGAGGGCAGTTCGGCAAAATACAGCGCACTCGACTCGCAAAACTGCTCGGTGTCGAGCCTCGTGACCAATTGCCTTCGAAGAGTGAAGCAGCGTACGAGGCGCCGAGTAACCGAGAGGAGTCAGAATTGGCGCAGATCTGGGCGCGCGTACTCGGACGCGACTTAGTTGGTATTCACGACGATTTTTTTCGATTGGGAGGCGACTCTATTTTAGCGACGCAGGTGATCTCGCAAGTGCGCAGCGTATTGAACGTGGAGTTGTCGCCCGCGAGTTTATTTGAAATGCCAACCATTGCCGAACTGGCGCGCAGTATTCAAGCCACTGCCAGAACAACCGGAATGCAACCCATCAAATCAATTCCCAGAAGGTGAGCGACTCGATCGATGGCGAACAGGTTTGTAAAAGTCAGGATCCATTGTTGGACACAGTCAGTACCACCTGCGGTAGCGGGTGGGTGCGCAGCCTTCACGCCTGTGTTGTGGAGGTCAGTCGCCCAGCAGCTACGCACCCACCCGCTACCGCAGGTGGTACTGACTGTGTCCAACAATGGATCGCGACTGTTGAGGCAAAGCGATGCCGAATAACGACGAAGACAATATTGGTTTCGCGCGATCGATCGAGTCGACCGATTCACTGAACGCGAACTTCTACGGGAGATTCCAATTTCCGTGGGCGCCGTCTGCGTTCGACGCCGCGACGGATCCAGAGTTTGAAACCGTCATGCTTAATCAGAGTCTGGGTAGTTGGGATCACTCACTCGTTCCCGCTAATCCGAGGATTTGGGTTGCAGGTTGCGGCACTAACCAGGCGATTTTCACCGCGCTTCGATTTCCTAACGCGAACATCCTCGGCACCGATCTATCGTCGACCTCTTTAGAAACATCGGCTGCCAACGCTCGACAGTTGGGAATCTCAAATGTGGAATTCAGGCGCGAGAGCATTAATCATTTCGAGTCGGAGAATGAGTTTGATTACGTAATCTGCACTGGAGTGATTCATCATAACGCCGACCCGGAGGTGCCGCTGGCTCGGCTCTCCCGCGCCCTTAAGCCGAGCGGGATTCTCGAGCTGATGGTTTACAACCGTTATCACCGGATCGAGACGACCGGATTTCAGAAGGCGGTCAGGATCCTTGCGGGCACAACCGCGGAAGCCAACTTTGAAGGCGAGCTGCAGGTTGCGCAGGAAATCATCGGCGGCTTTAATCTGCCGAGCCGCATGGTTCAGTTTCTCGAGAGTTATAAAGACTGCCCGGAAGCAAAACTCGCCGATTCGTTGCTGCAGCCAGTTGAATACAGTTTTACTGTGCCGTCGCTCGAAGAATTGATTGAGAGTTGCAACCTGGAATTGCTCCTACCGTGTCTCAACCAGTTCGGCGTCGCGAATCGCACTTACCAATGGAATTTGGAGTTCGACGACGATCGTTTACAGAAACTTTACGACGCATTACCTGATTCGGAGCGCTGGACCGTCTCTAATTATCTGATGCTGGAGAGATCGCCGATGCTTTGGTTTTATCTTCAGCGCACGGACTCTAATCGTCCGAGGAAGTCTGAAAAACAACTATGCGAAGAGTTTCTCGAACAGAAGTTCAGAAAGAGCAGTACAAAGAAGAAAGTGTTTATAAGATCTGAGGATGGCAATTACGTGCTGAGCGACAGGCTGCGGCCGTATCCCGGTCTGCACATAGACAACTTGTGCAGCAAAATTGTCGCCGCAATCGACAGTCAGCCTGCGACACGGCTGCGAGATGTCCTGGACCAGCTTGAAGTGGAAAACAGGTTCACGCTCATTAATAAGTTGCGCGTGTTGCTGACGACCAATGCTTTCCCGTTTTTGGTTAGTGTTTCGTAAAACATGGAAGCGCAGACTTACACATTTCCCGTATCGTTCGCCCAGCAACGGCTGCTGTTCCTGGATCGACTGGAGCCGGGCAGCCCTTTTTATAATGTCCCTCTGGCAATCAGTATCAAGGGAGATCTCAATGTTGCGGCTCTCGAAAACACGTTCGCGGAAATCGTTAGTCGCCATGAAGCCCTGCGCACAACCTTTTCAATAGACGAGACGGGTCCAGTCCAGGTGATCGCCAAGAGCCTTACCCTGGAAATGCCGGTCGTCGATCTGACTTCGCTACCGGAACCTGAAAGTGAAGCATTGCGACTGGCCAGGGAAGAGGCGGAGCAACCTTTCAACTTGAACCAGGGACCTTTAGTGCGCGCCCGATTGCTGAAAATCGGTCCTGAAGCTTATGTCCTTCTATTCACGATCCATCACATAGTCAGTGACGGATGGTCCATGGGAGTTTTGTTTCGTGAGTTGGGCGAAATCTATGAAGCCTTCGCTCAGCACCACCCTTCGCCACTATCAGAGCTGCCGATTCAGTACGCCGATTACGCCGTCTGGCAGCGAGAGTGGTTAACGGGAGAAGTCCTTCAAGAGCAAACCGACTACTGGAAAACTAAACTCGCCGGCGCTCCTCCAACACTTGAGCTGCCCACCGACAGGCCTCGACCGGCAATTCAGCAATTTCATGGAGCGAAGCAGGTCAGTCACTTATCGCAAGAGCTAACCGAACGCCTAAAACAGATCAGCCTGGACGAACGCGTCACGCTTTTTATGACCTTGCTGGCGGCGTTCAAGGTACTGCTCTGGCGTTACACATATCAGGACGACATCGTGATCGGCTCTCCGATCGCCAACCGGACGCGTGCGGAAACGGAAGGTCTGATCGGTTTCTTCGTTAACACACTCGTCCTACGGACAAACCTATCCGCAGATCCGAGCTTTCGCGACTTGCTCAAACGAGTCAAAGAAGCGGCTCTCGGCGCCTATAACCATCAGGACGTGCCGTTCGAAAAACTCGTCGAGGAGCTGAGACCGGATCGCGATCCCAGCCGCAATCCACTCTTCCAGGTTTCGTTTGCTCTTCAAAATGCAACGAGAACAAAGCTCGAGCTCCCAGGTCTGACCTTATCGCCGATGGAAGTTCACAGCGGCACTACAAAATTCGACTTGTCGCTTTCGATTCTTTAAGGAGCGGATGGACTGAAAGCGACTTGGGAATATGACGTCGACCTTTTCGATAGCACGCGCATCTCGCGGATGGTGGACCACTCTCAGATACTGCTCGAAGGAATCGTGGCTGATCCGGCGCGCAAGATATCGGAACTACCGTTGTTAACTGCTGCCGAGCGCGAGCAGATTTTGGTCGAATGGAATCAGAGTGAAACTAACATTCCTGAAGATCGATCAGTTCATGAGCTGTTTGAGCAACAGGTCGAGAGAACTCCCACAGCGGTGGCGGTAGAGTTTGAGGAGACTAAGCTAACGTACCGCGAGTTGAATGATCGCGCCAATCAGTTGGCCCATTTTCTAAGAGCCGCGGGTGCAGGCGCCGATGTTTTGGTGGGTGTTTGTATCGAGCGGTCCGCAGAACTGGTTGTGGCGTTGCTGGGAATCTTAAAAGCGGGCGCAGCTTACCTCCCGCTCGAGACAGAATATCCGGCAGAGCGTCTGCGCTTCATGCTGAACGACTCCGCGACTCCGATATTAATTACGCAGAAAAGTCTTAGCGACAGACTTCGGCAACTGGGAACAGATGCTCGAATCATCTGTCTTGACGAGGAAGAGATCGCTGGCCAAAGCAGCGACAATCCGGGTTTCTCAGTAACGCCGGAAAATCTCGTCTATGCGATTTACACTTCCGGATCCACTGGCAGACCCAAAGGCACGCTCATCACACATCGCGGCTTGTCGAATTATCTCAATTGGGCCACGAACTCGTATCCGGTAGCGGAAGGAATAGGCGCTCCCGTTCACTCCTCGATAGCGTTTGATTTAACCGTCACAGGATTGTTTACGCCGCTACTGGTTGGTCGCACCGCGTATGTTCTAAAAGAGAGCCAGGGAATCGAATCGTTAAGCTCTGCACTGAGAAGGGGGCAAGAACAAGGTTTTAGTCTCATAAAGATCACGCCCGCTCATTTAGAACTACTCAGCCAGGAATTAACGCGGGAGGAAGCTGCCGGCTCTGCTTCAGCTTTCATCATCGGCGGTGAAAACCTCACTGCGGACAGTATCAAATTCTGGCAGGATGCCGCGCCCAACACGTTGCTCGTCAATGAGTATGGGCCAACTGAGACGGTCGTCGGCTGTTGTGTGTATACGGTCGGCAAAGAACACCAGTGGCCACGGTCAATCCCGATCGGCCGGCCGATCGCAAACACCCGTCTGTATGTTCTCAGTCCCCATCTGCAACCGCAGCCGATCGGTGTGCCCGGAGAGTTATACATCGGAGGAGCGGGCCTCGCGCGTGGCTACCTGAGACGGCCGGAGCTTACGGCTGAGCGCTTCATACCAGATCCCTTTGGCAACGAGAGCGGTGCGCGTCTCTACAAGACCGGAGACAAGGCAGTTTATTTAGAGGATGGCAACATCGAGTTTCTTGGCCGGCTCGATCATCAAGTCAAGATCCGTGGTTTCCGAATCGAGCCCGAAGAGATTGAATCGGTGATCGAAGCGCATCCATTGATTCGAGATTGTGTTGTGGTTGTCAGAGATGAGGCTGACAAACGTCTGGTTGCGTACCTTGTTCCGAAACTCGAGACGAGTACGACGGAACTCCTGGATGAGAATTGGGACAACGAACATGTTTCGCAATGGCGGCAGTTTTATGACGACATGTACAGCGGTGAAGTTGCTGATCCGACCTTCAACCTGGCTGGTTGGAATAGCAGCTACACAGGTGAGGCGATCCCGGCTGAGGAAATGCGTCAATGGGTTGAGCACACGGTTGAGCGCATTCTAGCTCTCGAACCTCGCCGCGTGCTGGAGATTGGTTGCGGCAGTGGTCTGCTCTTGTTTCGAATTGCCCCGCATTGCGAGCGATATGTCGGCACAGACTTTTCCGCTGCGGCGATCGAGAAATTAAGCAAGACACTGAAGAATGACTCGCACGTACAACTTGCGCACAAGACTGCCGATGACTTTGAAGGCATCGAGCCCGGCTCTTTTGACGCGGTGATCCTGAATTCAGTCGCTCAATACTTTCCCGGCGTGAGTTATTTCCTCGACGTTGTGCGAGGGGCTATTCGCGCCGTGAAACCAGGAGGCGCAGTTTTTCTTGGTGATCTGCGCAGTCTGGATCTACTGAGCGTATTTCACTCGTCAGTTCAGTTCAGCCAGGCCGATGACAAGGTCAACGTTACAGAGCTAAGAGAACGAATCCGCAATCAGGTTCTCAAAGAGGAAGAACTAGTGCTCGATCCGGATTTGTTTCTCGCCCTGCAGGAACGCGTACCCGAGATCGCGAGTGTGCAAATCCAACTCAAGCGCGGTCGCTATCAAAACGAGCTAAGCAAGTTTCGTTATGACGTAGTGATCAAAACAAAAGATGGAGGCACGTCTTCGTTTGTTCCGGAGCGGAAAAGCGATTGGGAAAAACAGGGATTCACGCTCGCGGCTCTCAGACAGTATTTACTGGAGAACCAACACCAGTCGATGCTGTTGACACAGGTGCCTAACGCGCGGCTTCGTACTGATCTAAGAATACAAACTGCGTTGAGCGAGCCCCAGGTCGAAACGGTTGGTGAAGTGCGTGAGTCGCTGGGAGAGCTCAAAGATAGCGGTGTGGAACCCGAGGACATTTGGGATCTCGCCGCCGACCTTGGCTATGACGCTGAGATCAGTTGGGCCAGAAGCGGCGCCGCGGATCGTTTTGACGTGCTCTTTAAGCGAGACGAAGCGATTAACGCCGCGGAAACAAAACGCAGCATCCTTCCCAAACCCTGGACCCACTACGCCAACAATCCGTTGCAGGGACGGCTGGCACGTGGTCTATCAGTTCAACTCCAGCCGTTCCTGCGAGAGCGGCTTCCCGATTACATGATTCCATCAGCGCTGGTAGTGATGGAGAATTTTCCGCTTACGCCCAACGGAAAAGTAGATCGCAAGGCGTTACCCGCACCCGATCACCTAAGACCGGTACTCCAGAACGCATTCGCCACACCTCGCACGCAAACTGAACAGATCGTTGCAAACGTTTTCAGTGACGTGCTGGGAATTGATCGAGTTGGTACGAATGACAACTTCTTTGAGTTAGGCGGACACTCGCTTCTGGCTACGCAAGTAGTTTCTCGTTTGCGCAAAGCATTCGACATGGAGCTCGTCGTTCGCTGGATTTTTGAGGCGCCAACTGTGGCAGAGCTTGCCGCGCGAATTGATAAGACCACGGGCGACATCGATCACTCCAATATTGTTCCCGTCGCTGCAGGAACTCGCGATCGATTGCCATTGTCATTTGCTCAGCAGCGACTCTGGTTTCTGACTCAGCTTCAACCCGAAAGCCCTTTCTACAATGTTCCACTAGCTTTCCATTTGAGTGGTCCTCTCGATGAAGCGTCATTGGCACGCGCGCTCGAGACGATCGTGGCTCGACACGAAAGTCTGCGCACGGTTTTTGATGAAGTCGACGATGAACCGGTACAACGAATTCTTCCAACTCAGGCGCTGAGTTTGAGCTCGATCGATCTAACCAGCAGCTCAGGCGATTCCACGGAAGAAGCCAGAAAACTCCTGAGAGCAGAAGCTGAGCGCCACTTCGACTTCAAACAAGGACCGTTGTTCCGCACGACGTTGATTCGTCTGAATGAAACCGAACACATTTTGTTGCTTTGCGCTCATCACATCGTCAGCGACGGCTGGTCTGCCGCAATCCTCCTGCGCGAGCTCGGCGTGCTTTATTCTCATGGACAGCCGGCATCGTTACCAGACTTGAAGATTCAATATGCTGACTACGCTGTTTGGCAAAGAAACTGGCTCGACGAAGAGCGCATGGCGACACACGCGTCTTTTTGGAAGCGCCACCTGGCGGGCGCGCCTTTGGTTCTGGAGTTACCGCTTGATAAGCCACGACCCGCACTTCAAACCTTCGCCGGCGCTGACGTCTCGCTCAGACTCTCGAATGATCTGACCAATGCTTTGAAAGCATTGAGCCAGCGGGCAGGCGTGACGCCTTTCATGACTTTGATGGCCGCCTTCCAACTTTTTCTCGCGCGCTATTGCGGTCGTGAAGATATCGTCGTGGGCACCGATCTCGCGAATAGAAATCGGGTGGAGTTGGAACCGCTAATCGGCTTTTTCGTTAACCTCCTGCCGGTGCGAATTGATCTTTCCGGGAATCCGACATTCAACGAGCTACTGGCGCGCGCCCGCAGTACGATGCTCGATGTTTACGCTCATCAGGAGTTTCCGTTTGAGAAACTGGTCGAGGAGCTCAGGCCCGAACGCGACCTGCGTCGAAATCCTGTGGTCCAGGTGTTGTTCGTGATGCAGAACAGCATGCAACACGAGTTGAAACTCGCAGGCCTGGCTGTCGAGCCATTTAAATTCCGCGATGCGAGCTCTCGCTTTGACCTCGCGCTTTTCATGGGTGAAGCTGAACGGGAGTTTACGGCCCTTTGGCGGTACAACCCCGATCTGTTCGAAGCGACGACGATTGCGAAGATGGCTGATCAGTTTCAATCGCTTCTGGCAAACGTCGTTGCAGATCCGTCGGCTCATCTGAATAAAGTCAAGACCATGGACCATAGTGAAAGAAAGGAATCACAGATCAAACGGCTGCGTGCGACCCGGCGCAAGGGAGTCGATCTGTCGGAGGTAGAAAGCGTAAAAACTGGTTTCCTTGAAGAGGGACAAACGCTGCCGCTGCTGATCGAACCGGCGCGTGCCGACGTGGATCTGGCAGAGTGGGCGATGAATAACAGGCAGATGCTGGATCAGCACCTGTTGCGTCATGGAGCGATACTGTTTCGCGGCTTTGCGGTGCCGACGGTGGCGGAATTCGAGCGGACGGCTGAGGCGATTTGCGCTGAGTTGTTTGGCGAGTATGGCGATCTCGCGCGCGAGGAGTTAGGTGGTCGAGTCTACGGTTCAACTCCGTATCCTGCTGATGAGACGATCCTGTTTCACAACGAGAGTTCACACATGCATCGTTGGCCCATGCTGATCTGGTTCTATTGCGTCAAAGCGGCGTTGCAGGGGGGTGAATCGCCGATTGTCGATTGCCGGCAGATGTATCAATCGATGGACCAGTGGATCAGGGAACGATTTGAACGCGTAGGTTTGATGTACGTGAGGAACTTTACCGACGGACTGGATGTAAGCTGGCAGGAATTCTTTCACACGAGTGACAAGTCGAAAGTTGAGCAATATTGCCGCACCGCAGCGATTGACTTTGAATGGAAAGCCGGAGGCGGTTTACGCACACGCCAGTTGTGTCCGGCCGTGGTCCGGCATCCGCAAACAAACGAGCTGGTGTTTTTCAATCAGTTACAGTTGCATCACATCTCATGCCTCGCCCCGGCCGTGCGCGAGTCGCTGCTTTCGATGATGAAAGAAGAGGACTTGCCCCGGAACGTCTATTACGGTGATGGCTCACCGATCGAGGATTCGGTTGTAGATTATCTACGTGAGTTGTCTCGAAAGCTGTGCGTGAGTTTTCCATGGCAAGAGCAGGACATCCTGATGCTCAATAATATGCTGGTAGCCCACTCGCGCAACCCGTTCGTGGGCGAGCGCAAGATCGTTGTTGCTATGGGCGATTTAGTCTCTTAAAAGTTTTTTCACGCCTTTGCGTGAAAAAACCTTTATCGCAGCGGACGCAGAGATTGAAGCAGACTGAGAATTGCGGTAGGCTAACCACGCAATACTGCTGCTGTGTGCTCGTTCGCTATGGCCTTCCTCGGATCTGGATTCACATGTCTTCGGGCCAAAACGAATAATCGACACTTACCGAACTGAGATCATTCCTAATCGCATGGACGATCCTATAGATCATCTGCGTGGCCCCGAAACAATCAAGAACTCGGAGAACCAATCGCCGAATCCCTCCGGCCAAATGCTTCCCGTCGGAACGCTGCTCGATAACCGTTATCTAATACTTCGAGAACTTGGCCGGGGCGGATTCAGTTGCGTGTTTCTGGCCTCTGACGAGAAAGTGATGTCCAAGAAAGTTGTGGTCAAGGTACTGCAAGATAGGGAGGTACGAAACGAGTGGACCGTTCAGAAATCCAGGCAGGAGATCGAAGCACTCAGCCGAATTGACCATCCCAGTGTTGTGGGCGTGTTCGACTTCGGAGAACTGCCTTCCGGAAGTCCTTACATCGTGATGAAGTATGTGGATGGGGTCACGTTGCGTTCCTGCATTACCCCTGAAGGGATGGAACTGAAACGCGTAGCGCGCCTGATTAAGTTGCTTGGCTCTGCGCTCGCGGCAGCACACCAAAAGGGTATTTTGCACCGCGACCTGAAGCCCGAAAACATCATGCTACAGTCGTTGAGTGGAGGTGATGAGCAACTCACGATCATTGATTTTGGAGTGGCAAAGGTAAAGAACTCTCTCATCGCACCCAGCACAGTCGAACCTCGCACTTTGGGAACCTACCTCTACATGTCGCCGGAACAATTCAGAGGAGAGTCAGTTACTACAGCCAGCGACATCTACGCTCTGGGCGTTATTGCCTACGAGTTGATTACCGGCCGCCGTCCCTTCAATCCTGAGACGGTGGCGCGGCTTGCGGAAATGCACCGTCAGGGCGTGAAGATCAAGCCAAAAGACTTGCGTCCTGCCTTGCCTGAAAGAGCGCAGGGTTTGATTCTCCAGGCGTTGTCATTTGCAGCAAGCGATCGGCCCACCGATGCGCTCAGATTCGCTGAGGCATTGGAAGTTGCGGTCAAACAACCGGATGCGCTTAAGTTTGAGAAAGAAAACTCGCGTAAGGGAGAGCCTGCAAAAACTGAGAGATTCAGCCGGAAACTTCTGGTCGGCGGTTTAGCGTCGCTACTTTTGATCGCTATTGTGGCGGCAATGGTCTGGAGCAGGTTCTCGTCGACGAGCAAGGTGGTTCTGGAATCGGTCGCTGTTCTGCCATTTAATTTCAGACAGGCAAATGCTGATGCTGATTACATCAGCGGTGGAATTACAGACAGCCTTATCGACGAGCTATCACGGATTCCATCGATGAAGAAGGTCATCGCGCATGCGTCAGTTGCGCGCTACCGCGGGCAGTCGGTCGATCCAATAAACGTCGGACACGAGTTAGACGTTCAAGCAGTACTTATCGGCGAAATCACTCAGCAGGGAGACCTTCTTACTATCAGCGCTGAACTAGTGAGCACCCTCGATAAACGTCATATCTGGGGCACAACCAGTAGCTTTCGGCTCACTGATTTGCTCGCTAACCAGATCGAGATCTCTCGTAAAATAGTTGTCAGCTTGCAGCAGCGACTAACAGACGGCGAGCAACCTCAAACTAACAAATATCCGCAAAACAATGCAGCGTATTTGCTCTATCTCAAGGGCCGCGACTTTTGGTCCAGGCGCGACGTTTATCGGGCCGCCGAATGCTTCCGTCAAGCGATTGATAAAGATCCTGGTTTTGCCCTGGCATATTCCGGCCTGGCGGACGCCTACAGTCTAATGGATGACCGGCCGCCAAGTGAGACTATGCCTCAAGCGAAAACGGCGGCAATAAAGGCCCTGGAAATCGATAACACGCTGGCCGAAGCACACACCTCGCTGGCGTACGTTCTGTTTCGATATGATTGGAAGTGGTCGGGCGCCGAAGCAGCAGTTAAGCGCGCTATCGAGTTGAATCCAAATTACGGAACCGCCCACGAAATGTATGCTCTTTATTTACTGGCGACTGAGCGGCCTGACGAAGCTCTCAAACAAATTAAGCGCGCTCAAGAGCTGGATCCCTTCTCGGCAGGTGTTAGAAAAAATTTGGGCACTTATTTCTTATACACTCGCCAATACGATAAAGCATTAGAGGAATACCGCAAGACACTCGAGATCGACTCAAAAGCTGCGGTACACGGATATATGGGATTAGCTTATCAACAGAAGGGAATGTTCGATGAGGCCTTTCAGGAAGTGCAAAAGATGCGCGCTCCGAAATTGAGCGGCGAACAGATGGAACAACTCAGGCAAGCTTACGCTACTTCCGGCTACAAGGGTGTGGTAACAACAGAAATCAGGTTGCTGAAAGAACGATCCAAGGGACAATACGAATCCGCGGCTGAGCTGGCGAGGCTTTGCGCGATGATTGGACAGAAAGATGAAGCATTCGACTGGCTAAATAGGGCGTATGACGCTCGAGCTGACGCGTTGATATATATCAAAGTTGATCCCAGATATGACAATCTTCGCTCGGATCCCCGGTTTTCAGACCTCCTGAAGCGTGTCGGCTTTGCCAATAATTAGATCAGATGGCGATGGACAAACGTGAAGGGTTCCACCTATCCCCGCAACAAAAAAATGGTTGGTCACTCCAGCAGACTGCTTTCAGCGTGATCCGCGTCGATGGTCCACTGCAAGTACAGTTGCTGGAAAGTGCGGTCAATACTGTCGTTCAGCGGCACGAGATCCTGCGCACCACTTTTCATCTCGCGCCGGGGATAAAGACGCCGTTCCAGGTAGTCTCACCGGCGGCCCAGTTTTCATGGAAGAACGTCGATCTAACCAATCAGGAAAATAGAACTGCGGAATACATAGCTCACGAGCGGGCGCAGCCGTTCGATTATTTTCAGGGGCCGCTGTTGCGAGTGACTCTAATCAAACAGAGTGACACTCGCCACCTGCTATTGGTTTTCCTTCCTGCGCTTTGCGCCGACTCAGCGACGCTCGCGAATTTCATCAGTGAACTCAGCCGTGCGTACGCTGCAAGTCTCGAAGACGACGAGCCTTTGCAGTATGCGGATTACGCCGAATGGCAACTCGAGTTGTTGGACGCTGCGGATGAACAGGCAACCGCAGGCAAAGAGTATTGGCAGAACCAAACCACTTCAGCGCCGGTGCTGCCAATGCAAAGGCGGATCGTCAAGCCGCAGGAGTTTGTGGCAGGTTCGGTAGCCGTTGATCTCGATGCCTTGCTGGAAAAGATTGAAGCTCTGGCCCAGGAACAGGAGACTTCAGTCGCGACAGTCCTCTTTGCTGCCTGGCAAGCATTTGTTTGGCGCCTGACCGGAGCGATGGATTCTGAGTTCGCGCTCTTCAATCTATCGTCAGGCCGCAAACTTGAAGACCTCGCCAAGGCGATGGGCCTCTATGCGAAGTATCTGCCGATTGTCCGTCGTTGTGAAGATGAGCCGTTTGTGTCACACCTGCTAAATGTTCACACGGCTCTGGCTGAGGCTGAAGAATGGCAGGAATATTTCGATCCGACGACCTCAGCGCTTCGCGATTCTGTAGGCTTCGACTTTGAAGACCGGCGGATTACATACGATGCAGCAGGGTTATCCTTTTCGGTAATCGATCAGCACGTCTGCCTGAGTCCTTTTAAACTCAAGCTGTCGTGCGTGCGTTCTGGCGCGACTCTTACTTCCGAGTTGCATTACGACACCCAGGTCTTCGATCAGCAAGAGCATCTCCCCGGCTACTTTCAGCACTTTTTGTTCGACGTCCTCCAGCATCCGGAACGTCGTCTCAGCGAGATCGAAATGATAGACGCGAACGAACTGCTCCGTTCGCTTGCTGATCTCAGTAAGTTCACTCTTGAATCGACCGACAAAACCGTTCACGAATTATTTGAGGCGCAGGCCGCCCGCACGCCTGCGGCGCCGGCGCTTGTCTCGGGAGATCAGGAGCTGACGTATGACGAGTTGAATACCCGCGCCAACCAACTCGCGCACTTGCTACGCCGCCGTGGAGTCGGACCAGACGTGCGTGTTGGACTCTGCATGGAGCGCTCGGCGCAGTTGATCGTGGGATTGCTCGGCATCTTGAAGGCAGGCGGCGCTTATGTGCCGCTCAATCCCGAGCATCCGCACGAGCGATTGGAGATGCAGCTTCGCGAAAGCCAATCGTCGTTGCTCGTTACCAACGGTGACCTGAAACTCGACTTCGGCGGCGAGATAATCGATCTCGAACGCGACCGTGCGATGCTCGCCGCTGAGCCAGGCGACAATCCGCAACCGATCACGACACCTGAGAATCTTGTTTACGTAATTTACACCTCAGGCTCGACAGGCGTTCCGAAGGGTGTAGCCGTCCGCCATCGAAATCTTGTCAATTACACGCAATCGATCTTGCAGCTTCTTGAAGTCGATCGACCACTCGCTTTCGCCACCGTCTCAACCATCAGTGCAGATCTTGGCAACACTTGTATTTTCCCGTCGCTGCTGTCGGGCGGCTGCCTGCACATTCTCAGTTATGAAGTTGCGATGGAAGCTGACCAGCTTCGTGATTACTTCGCGAGACGTCCGATTAATGTTTTAAAAATCGTGCCGTCTCATTTGTATGGCCTACTCGCTACGCAAACTGATGGCGGGATTCTTCCGGTGAAGTATCTCATTCTCGGTGGCGAGGCACTCTCATGGGATCTGGTTCAGCAGATATCTCGTCTCGATCACTCATGCCGCATCATCAACCACTATGGTCCAACCGAAACGACTGTCGGATCGCTGACGTTCGCTGTCGATGAAAGCGCCGCGGATTACTCAGCCACAGTGCCAATTGGACGGCCGCTTGCGAACACGCGCTGTTACATACTCGATCGATGGCAGCGTCCGGTCGTGCCGGGCGTGATTGGTGAGTTGTACATTGGAGGCGCAGGTGTGGCCGCAGGCTATCTTAATCAACCGGCGGAAACGGCAACGCGATTTGTCCAGGATCCACTCGAGCCCGGTGCTCGTATGTATCGCACAGGCGATCTCGCGCGGTATCTGATTGATGGCAACATTGAGTTTCTCGGGCGCGCCGATCATCAGGTAAAGGTGCGTGGTCACCGGGTCGAGCTCGGCGAGATCGAAGCGGTGCTTGCTGCGCATCCCGGTGTACGGCAGGCAGTTGTGATCACTCGTCGCGATGAGTCTGACGATGTTCGGATCGTGGCTTATGTCGTAGGAGCTTCGCTGCCTCACGATGAGTTGCGTGCTTCGCTTAGAAAGCAACTGCCTGAGTACATGCTTCCGTCAGCCTTCGTGTTTCTCAAAGCCTTGCCGCTAACTCCGAACGGTAAAGTCGATCGCGCTGCGTTACCAGTACCTGAGGACGTGCGAGCCGGCGTGCAATCTGATTTCGTCGCGCCGCGCACGCCTGTCGAAGAAAAACTGGCGGCCTTGTGGGCTGGCCTGCTCAAGGTGAAGACAATTGGCGTGTACGACAACTTCTTCGAGTTGGGCGGGCACTCTTTACTGGCAACACAAGTTGTCTCGCGCATGCGCAAGGAATTCCAGGTGGAAATTCCCCTCGTGAGTTTGTTTGAATCGCCGACAGTGGCGGCGATGGCCGAAAAAATCGAGAAAGCCACCGCCGACACCACCGCCCGCCTGTTGCTGGAACTCGATCAACTCTCTGACGACGAAGCAGGGCGCCTGCTGGGACTCGAAAAAAGCTAGCCTGTTGGACACGGTCAGTACCACCTGCGGTAGCGGGTGGGTGCGCAGCCTTTAGCCCGTATTGAGCTTCTCCGTCGCCGCACCGCTACGCACCCACCCGCTATCGCAGGTGGTACTGACCGTGTCCAACAGAGAGCAAAGAAACGGGTGCGAAATCTCATAACACGCCCGTAACCGCTGATTGATGCTCGATCATCCGAGTGTTATCATTCGCCACGTAGCAGTTGTGCCCTCGATCAATTTGCAATCCGTGTGGCTTAGCCGCAATCTCCTCAAAAAGCTGAGGAATACGCACCTGCATTAGTACTTTCTCTATTTATAGCAGGCCTTACCGGCCCGTTAGCGTATCCCGGAGTTGAGGCTGAACGGACGCCCCGATGGAAGAATTAAGCTCACGGATTGCACAACTCTCTCCCGCCAAACGAGCCTTGCTCGAGCTCAGACTCAAGCAGGGCAGCACGCGTGAAGCGCAATCGATCCCACCACGAACGAACCATACTTCCGCGGAAGTCTCCTTCGCTCAGCAGCGTCTATGGTTTCTCGATCAAATCGAAGAGAATCGCGCGCTGTACAACGTTCCGCGTGCGATGCGTCTCAGCGGGGCACTCGACATCCCCGCTTTGCAACGAACCTTAAACGAGCTCGTCGCTCGACATGAACCATTTCGCACCTGCTTCGCTTCGGTCGATGGAACGCTGCGACAGATCATTAGTGAGAAAGCCGAGCTCCCTCTGACACGGATCGATCTCTCCGAAGATAGAGCAGATCGTGCGACAGAAATAATTCGCGAAGAGTCTTTAAGACCGTTTGATCTAGCGCACGGTCCCATCATCCGCGCGACTTTGCTCCGGCTCGGCAAGCACGAGCACCTTCTGTTGCTCTGCACTCATCACATCGTCAGTGATGCATGGTCTGCGGGAATACTCTTCAGAGAATTGGAAGCACTTTACAACGCGTTCTCCACCGGCAAACCTTCACCGCTTGCTCCATTGCCAATCCAGTACGCGGATTACGCCGAGTGGCAAAGAAACTGGTTGCAGGGCGAGGTACTCGAATCTCAACTCTCGTATTGGAAAAACCAACTTCAAGACGTAACCGGTATTCTCGATTTGCCAACTGATCGTCCGCGTGCTGCGGGACAACTATCTCGCGGCGCTTACAAAGTCCATACTCTTTCGAAAGATCTCTCCAGTCGCCTCGCAGAACTGAGCAAGCGCGAAGGCGCGACTCTGTTCATGACGTTGCTCGCCGCATTTCAGACGCTGCTGTGGCGTTACTCTAATCAGGATGACATCGTCGTCGGCTCTCCGATCGCCGGACGCAACCGTGTAGAGATCGAGGACCTGATCGGATTCTTCATCAACACACTCGTGCTTCGTGCAAACTTGTCTGGCAACCCTACATTTAAAGCGTTACTGGACCAGGTCAAAGGAACAGCGGTTGGCGCGTACGCCCATCAGGACCTGCCGTTCGAAAAGCTCGTGGAAGAGTTGCAGCCGCAACGCGATCTGAATCGCAATCCGTTGTTCCAGGTGATGTTTCAATTTCAGAATACAGCACCGCCACAACCCAACCTGAACGGTTTAAGCACGACGCGAGTAAAGCTCCCGACAGAGACAGCAAAGTTTGACTTGCTGCTGTTGGTAAGAGAGCAGGACGACGCGTCGCTTTGCGTTTTGGAGTACAACTCGGATCTGTTTGACGGCGAGACGATCGAGCGAATGTTGAGTAACTACGCGACTCTGCTCGAGTCGATTGTGACTAATCCCGACGCTCACATTGCGGATCTGCCGCTGCTGACAACCGCGCAGCGTAAGCAGATATTGATCGAGTGGAACGCGACTGACGCCGAGTTTCCGTATCAGAAAAGTATTCATCAGTTATTTCAGGAGCAGGCGCAACTCACGCCAGATGACATCGCACTTGTGTGCGACAACACGCGTTTGACGTTTGCTGAATTGAACGCTCGCGCTAATCAGCTCGCACAGTATCTGCGCAAGCGTGGAGTGGGACCGGAAGTGCGCGTCGCGATTTGTCTCGAACGTTCTGTTGAAATGATCGTTGGTTTGCTTGCGATATTGAAAGCGGGCGGGACTTATGTGCCGTTAGAGCCGTCGTTTCCCGCGGAGCGCATTGCTTTCATCCAGGCAGATTCGCAGGCGCGCGTGCTGCTGACGCAACAGCACCTTTCGCTGTCCTGGACCGGAGAAACGATTTATCTCGATAGCGACTGGCCGGAGATCGCACGCGAGAGTCCGGAAGCTCCTACGCAGATAGGTTCGGCTGAAAACTCAGCTCACGTAATTTACACGTCGGGCTCTACCGGCCGGCCAAAAGGTGTGGTGAGCTCGCATCGCGCATCGATCAATCGTTTTGCCTGGATGTGGCGCGCATATCCATTTGTCCCCGGCGAAGTTTGTTGTCAAAAGACTTCGCTAAGCTTTGTGGATTCGATCTGGGAAATTTTTGGACCACTGCTGCAGGGCGTGCCCCTCGTCATAATTCCAGACGACGTGGTGAAAGATCCGCAACGCTTCATCACTGCGTTGGCAACGAACAACGTCACGCGACTCGTCCTCGTACCTTCATTGTTGCGCGTTATGCTCGAACTTAACGAAGACCTCGCGCAGCAGCTTGGCAACTTACGTATTTGCGTTTGTAGTGGCGAGACACTCCCGGTTGAGTTAGCGACGAGCTTTCGTCAAAAGTTGCCGCAGACGTTGTTGATAAATCTGTATGGTTCTTCGGAAGTTGCGGCAGACGTTTTGTGCTACGAAGTGGATCGAACTGAGGGACTGGCCACGATTCCGCTCGGCCGGCCCATCGCCAACACGAGTGTCTATGTTCTCGATTCGAATTTCCAGCCTGTTCCCGTGGATATGCCCGGCGAGATCTGCGTGGGCGGCGAAGGCCTGGCGCGCGGTTATTTAAATCGGCCAGAACTGACGGCGGAAAAGTTCGTGCCCGATCCGTTCAGTGCGGAAAGCGACGCGCGGCTGTTCAGGACTGGAGACATCGGTCGTTATCGGCAGGACGGAAATATCGAATATCGCGGGCGACGCGATCATCAAGTGAAGGTGCGCGGGTTTCGCATTGAGCTTGGTGAGATCGAGGCCCAGCTAGCGACTCACCCGCTGGTTAATCAGGCGGTTGCGATTGCGTCTGAGAATGAACGAGGTGAGAAACAGATCGTCGCGTATGTCGTTGCTGATGGAGACGTATCGACTGACGAATTACGTGATCATTTGAGTCGCAAGCTGCCTGGCTACATGATCCCGGCTGCGTTTGTATTTCTCGACGCGTTTCCTTTGACGGCCAGCGGCAAGATCAATCGGTTAGCGTTGCCACGTCCAGGTCCTGTCGAGAGAAAAGAGTTCGTAGCGCCACGAACGGCCGCGGAAGAGATCCTCGCTGGCATATGGACTGATGTTCTGAAGGTGCCAGAGATCGGTGTCAATGATGACTTTTTCAGACTCGGCGGCCATTCGCTGCTGTTAGCACGCATCGCCTCACGTATTCGTGAAGCCTTCAACGTCGACTTGTCGTTGCGCGTTCTATTCGAGGCGTCGACGGTTGCGGAGCTGGCGAAGAGAGTTGAAACAGCGACACTCAGCGAAGATAGTCCGCTGGTTCGCATTGAAGACGAGAGAGAGCCTACGCTGTCTTTTGCGCAGGAACGTTTGTGGGTCTTCGATCAGCTTGAGCCCGACAGCGGCGCCTACAACATACCGCGAATGCTTCGGCTGCGTGGGCCGCTCGACGTTGCCGCGCTACAAAAGAGCGTGAATGAAATTGTCTTGCGTCATGAAGTGTTGCGCACGAGTTTTATTAACGACAACGGGAAGCCGGCTTTATCGATTGCGGAAAATGCCGCGGTCGAGATTCAGTTAATCGATCTCAGCGGGCGAGACGAGGAATTACAAGAGCTGGCGTCTGATGAGGCGCAACGTCCTTTCGACCTCTCGCGTGGTCCATTACTGCGTCTGAAGCTACTGCAACTGGGCTATGATGATCATGTGCTGCTGGTGACCACGCATCACATCATCAGTGACGCCTGGTCCATCGGTATTTTCATGCGCGAGCTGGTTGCCTGTTACAACGCATTCAGCAACGGGGACCACGCGGCCCTGGCGCCGCTGAATTTGCAATACAGCGACTTTGCGAGCTGGCAGCGCGAATGGTTGAGCGGTCCGCGACTGCAAACACAACTCGATTACTGGCGGCAAACGCTCGCCGGCGCTCCGCCAGTTATTGACTTGCCAACTGACCGGCCGCGTCCAGCGTCACGCAGCTTTCGCGGCGCCCGGCATTCATTCGTCATCGGCAGGGAAACTATCGACAAACTGAAAACAGTGGCGCGCTCCGCAAATGCAACTCTTTTCATGACGTTGCTGACTGCGTTCCAGTCGTTGCTTTCATGTCTGACAAATGCGAACGATCTCGTTGTCGGCTCGCCAACAGCGGGACGAAACCAGTCCGAGACCGAAGCGCTTATCGGATACTTCGCAAACACGATCATCCTGCGTGCCCAATTCCCTGGAGATCCGGCTTTCCGCGAAAGTCTGAGTCGCACGCGCGAGACAGCAATCGCCGCTTTTGCTAATCAGGATTTACCGTTTGAAAAGCTGGTTGATGAATTGAAGCCCGTGCGCATGCCCAGCTACAACCCGCTCTTCCAGGTTTGGTTTGTGTTGCAGAACGTGCAGATCGAACGTGAAGAGTTTCGAGACGTGTCGATGGAGTCGATCGCTATCGATAACGCTACCACGCGCCATGATCTGCAACTGACGTTATGGGAAAGCGCCAATGGACTTGAAGGCGCGTTCACATACAGCACAGATCTTTTTGAAGCTGACACTATTAAAGGCATCGCGGAACAATTCAAGACTCTCGTCGGTTTAGTCAGTGAACAGCCTGATATAGAGTTGAGTGCGCTGCGCACCGCTATGAACGAAAAGCTGAGCGCCGCGACCGAAGAACGTAGCCGGCAGAAACTGAAGTCGGCCAGACGCAAGGTCGTCAATATTAACTCTGCGTGATCTCTGCGCAGAGGACGCAAAGATTACGCAGAGTAAAGAGGGAACTGTGGATCAACCACCATCGATGAGACCAGGCACATCAAGGCGCAAGGCGATCGCGCTCTCGTCGGAGACTCTGATCAAAGAGAGTCTGCTGCGAGCGGACGTGAGTTTGCCCCTCGTGCTGGAGCCGGCTGTCGATGCTCTCAGCCTAACCGAGTGGACCAGCAACAACCGTGATCTCATCGTGCAGAAACTCCGGACACATGGCGCTATCCTCTTCCGCGGATTCAACCCAAACTCAGTCGAAGAGTTTGAGCAGTTCTTGCGGTTGCTGATCGGCGATCTGCTCCCATACTCGTATCGTTCGACGCCGCGCAGTGAAGTAAGTGGTCGCATCTATACTTCGACCGAGTATCCCGCACACCAGTCCATTCCGCTGCACAATGAGATGTCCTACACGCGCGATTGGCCGGGGCTGCTCGGATTTTTCTGTGTCGAGCCCGCGCCTGAAGGTGGTGAGACGCCGATTGCCGATAGCCGTCGAGTTTTCAATTCGATCGCGCCGGCCATTCGCGAAACCTTCGTCAGCAAGGGCGTGATGTACGTGCGAAATTATGGTGAGGCACTCGATCTTTCATGGCAGAACGTTTTTCAAACAACCGATCGCGCGGAGGTCGAAGCCTACTGCCGCAAGTCAGACATTCAATTCGAGTGGAAGGATCAAGACATTCTGCGCACCTCGCAGGTTTGTCAGGCCGTGGCGAACCATCCGCACACGGGCGAACCGGTTTGGTTCAATCAGGCGCATCTGTTTCATGTTTCGAGTCTCGAGTCGGATGTTCGAGACTCGTTGTTATCGCTGGCCGCTGGCGAACCGCCGCGCAATGCTTACTACGGCGATGGGACACCGATTGAAGAGAGTGTGCTGGAACAAATTCGTGAGATTTATACAAAGGAAGCGGTCGCCTTTAGCTGGCAGAAACACGATATTCTGCTTCTCGATAATATGCTGGCAGCGCATGGAAGACGCCCGTTTCGCGGCGCGCGAAAGATCGTGGTTGGCATGGGGTAACGGCGAGTAAACGATGTCGAAGGAAATCATCGAAGGCTATCGGCTATCGCCGCAACAGAAGCATCTGTGGCTGCTGGGGCAGTCTGAGCTTAGTGCAGCGTGCGTCGTTAGAATCGATGGAGAGCTGAGTACTGATCTTTTGCGACAGGCAATTCGGCAGGTTGTCGAACGCGTCGAGATCTTACGGACAACTTTCAAGCTGTTGCCGGGAATGACCATTCCGGTCCAGATCATAAGTAACCGTCCCGATTTCGAGTTTTACACCCGCGATGAAGCTGCGCTTATTCTTAATGCGGCTAAGCGAAAGATCGACTACGAACGACCACCTTTGCGCGCCTTTCTCATTCCCGGATCGTCAACCCAACATACTCTGACTGTCAGTTTACCGGCGATTAGTATCGACGTCGCTTCGTTTCAATATCTGGTGAATGAAATAGCGGCTGCGTACGCTGGAAACCCACGAACTGAAGAAACGATGCAGTACGCCGACTTCGCTGAGTGGCAAAATGAATTGCTCGAAGGTGAAGCTGGTTCAGTAGCCAGACGATTTTGGAAAAACCAGGACCTGTCGGATCTCGGGTCTGTGAAATTCTCGTTCGAAAAACAAGGCGGCGCTTTTTACCCTGCCTCGCTTCAGTTGGAAATATCCGCAAGTACGACCGCGCGAATCAAAGCCATCGCCAATCGCCCCTCATCGTTCCTGCTCGCCTGTTGGCAAACACTGATTGCGCGCCACACCGGAAGCTCAAATCCGGTCACGGGCGTGTTGTTTGATGGACGCAAGTTTTCCGAGTTGGAAAACGCAATCGGATTGTTCTCGACATTCCTGCCGCTGCGCGCGGATGTCTCTAACGTTCTCACTTTCGCCAACCTCATGCAGCAGGTAGCAACGATTGAAGACGAAACACAACGATGGCAGGAGTACTTCTCGTGGGACCAGATCGCTTCGAGTACTCGCTTTTTCCCGTTCTGCTTTGAGTTTCGCAAGCGCGCTGAGATGCTATCTGCGGGTGACGTAAAGTTCTCACTTTATGAACGTGACGCTTGCATCGATCGCTTCAAGATCAAGCTTGTAGTCGACGACTGCGAGGATCGATTCCGGGCCTCGCTCCAATTTGACGCCAGCGTGTTCGAACTCCTTGATGTCGAGCGTCTCGTGAACCAACTTAAGACGCTGATCGAAGACGCGAGCCACAGGCCGGACGCTGCGTTGGGCGATCTGGAGATGTTGAGCGACGAGGAGCGTCAACTCGTGCTCGGCGAATTCAACCCGCCTGAACGGCCTGGCCCAACGCAAACAGTTTGTGAGCTGTTTGAGGAGCGGGTCCGCCTAACTCCTGATGACATCGCTCTTGTTTGCGAAACTGAAACGCTGAACCGCCGCGAGCTGAACGCGCGCGCAAACCAGCTTGCTCATCATCTGATGAAGCTTGGTGTTGGATCAGATGTGCCAGTCGGTTTGTGTCTTGAACGTTCAGTCGATCTCATTGTTGCGTTGCTGGGGATCTTGAAAGCAGGTGGCGCGTATGTCCCTCTGGATCCTGGTTTACCGCAGTCGCGGCGCAGCATGATTTTGGAAGAAGCTGGAGTGCGAGTGCTTGTCAGTCGCGCAGAGCTATCGGCAGGTCTGGATTCGCAACTTGTATGTCTCACTACCGACGCAGATGTGATTGCCGCCGAGAGCGCAGATAACCCTTCCCGTAAGATCTCGGACCAGAATCTTGCTTATGTCATTTTCACTTCCGGTTCGACTGGCCGGCCCAAAGGCGTCGCCGTCGAGCATCGACAAATAGAGAATTACACCAACGCGATCTGGGAAACCCTTGATCTACCCGCCGGCAGCAGCTTTGCGAGCGTCTCCACAATCGCTGCCGATTTAGGGAATACAGCCGTCTTTTCCGCGTTATGTAAAGGTGGAACTCTACATCTGATTGCTGAGGAAGATTCGTCTGACCCGGATCGACTGGCAGAGTATTTCAAGAAGAATGAAATCGATTGCTTGAAGATCGTTCCTACACATTTGGCCGCCTTGCTTTCAGCCGCGGATCCGGCGGCAATTCTGCCACGCCGGTGCCTCGTGCTCGGCGGTGAAGCATGTGCCTGGAGCCTGATCGAAAAGATTGCTTCTTTGAAACCTGCTTGCGCCGTACTGAATCACTATGGACCAACGGAAGCCACAGTAGGAGCGCTCACTAACAGAGTCGGGGATCGTTTGTATAGCTCGGAAACAGTTCCGCTCGGCCGGCCACTCACAAACGTGCGTGCATACATTCTCGATCACCGCATGAAGCCGGCGCCGATCGGCGTGCCCGGCGAACTGCACCTCGCCGGCGCTGGCCTCGCTCGTGGTTACATCAATCGCCCGGATGGGACCGCGGAGAAATTCGTGCCCAATCCTTTCGGCAACGCTGGCGATCGTCTCTACAAGACGGGTGATCGGGCTCGCTATCTTCCCGATGGAAAGATCGAGTTTCTGGGTCGTGTCGATCATCAGTTAAAGATTCGCGGGTTTAGAATTGAGCCCGGCGAGATCGAAAGAGCGTTGTTGAGCCGTAACGAGGTGGACGCGTGCGTCGTTATCGGCAGAGAGGACCAGCCTGGCGATAAGCGGCTCGTAGCGTATGTGGTGCGGCGAGCGGGAGAGAAAGCGGGCGCGAGCGATCTCAGGGCGTTTCTCGTTCGCAGCCTGCCTGAATACATGGTGCCTTCGGCATTCGTATTTTTCGATCGTCTGCCGCTGACGCCGAATGGCAAAGTCGATCGCGCCGCCCTCCCGGCTCCAGCGCATTCGCGATCGGATGAAAAGGTTTACACGCCGCCACGCAATCCGGTCGAGGAGACGCTCGCGCAGATTTGGTCCAGCGTGCTGAATGTCGATCAAGTCAGCGTCAACGATAACTTTTTCGAGTTGGGTGGAGACTCGATACTTATTATTCAAATCGTCGCGAGGGCAAACCGGGCCGGCATCAGGCTGTCGCCACGTCAGATGTTTCAACATCAAACCATTGCGGAGTTGGCTGAAGTTGCAGGGACAACCACGGTCGCGGTGGCACAGCAGGAGGCAGTGACTGGACGCGTTGTTCTCACGCCCGTGCAAGCCCGTTTTTTTGAAGTCACGAAGCACCAGCCGCATCACTACAATCAGTCAGTGCTGCTCGAGGTTCATGGGACTGCAGACGCCGCGGTGTTAGCCAAAGCGGTCGAGAAACTCTTGCTTCATCACGACGCGCTCCGCTTGCGTTTCGTAGCTGAGAAGGACGGTTGGCAGGCGACCATTTCAGCGCCTGATCATGATGTGCCATTCGAAGTTGTTGATCTCTCAGCTTTGGACGAAGCGGAACAGTCGAGCGCAGTCGAGACAAATGCTGCGAGGCTGCACGCGAGCTTGAATCTTCAGGAAGGTCCGTTGATGCGAGTTGCGCTGTTTAATCGCGGCCCGCAACGGTCCAGCTATCTGCTGATCGTGATTCATCATCTCGCGGTGGATGGCGTGTCGTGGCAGATACTGCTTGAAGATTTGCAATCGCTTTACCAGCAACTATCGCTGCCTTCGAAGACGACCTCGTTCCAGCATTGGGCCGAGCGCCTGAGCGAGCATGCACGGTCGGCGGTGTTGCGCGAAGAGTTACCTTACTGGCTGGCGATTGGCGATCATTCACCAGTACGACTGCAGTGGGATAAAGACGGTGGAAGCAACACGATTGCCGAGGCGCGGACAGTTTCCGTTTCACTCAACGCTGACGATACGCGTGCCGTGTTGCAGGAAGTGCCGGTTGCTTACAGCACGCACATCAATGAGGTGTTGCTCACGGCGTTAGTGCGGGCGTTTGCTCCGTGGACTGGTTCTCCCTCGCTTTTGATCGATCTGGAGGGACACGGCAGAGAAGAGATATTCGAAGGAGTCGATCTTTCGCGCACCGTCGGCTGGTTTACGACGATCTTTCCTGTCGTACTCAATAGTAAGGATGGTGAATCGATCATTGAAGACCTGCGCTCGATGAAAGAGCAACTGCGGTTGATTCCCAACCGTGGCATTGGTTTTGGAATGCTTCGGTATGGAAGTGTGGATTCGGGGTTGGAGAAGTTGCCGCAAGCTGAGGTGAGGTTCAACTACCTGGGCCAGGTTGATCGAGTGTTAGCCGAGTCTTCAATGTTTACTGTCGCGCCGCAGTCAAGCGGGCCAACGCAAAGCGCCGGCGCCGCACGTGCCTACTTGCTGAACATCATTGCAATGGTTTCCAGTGGTGAATTGCGACTCGATTGGACCTACAGCACGAGCATTCATCATAAGGAAACTGTCGAGCGACTGGCGCAGAGTTTTGTAGAGGAGCTGGGGAATCTAATCGCGCGCTCTCGGACAGGAGACAAGATTGACTATTCGCCGTCAGATTTTCCGCGTGCAAAACTCAGTCAGGACGAACTCAATAAAGTGTTGGCGAAACTTCGTGGCTAGCTCCCTGTACTGACCGATCCAAGTGCGAATGATCATGCGTAGTACCGTTAGACAAGAGCGACCGACCTTGCCGATCGAGGATCAGTTGGTAGTCGTGGCTCCCGCAAAATCGCGCCTCGAGCCGCGGACTGTCCCGGCGTCGATTCCTCCGCGCGAGGACCGCTCGTCCGTGCCGCTCTCGTTTGCACAGGAACGTTATTGGTTTCTCGAGCAAATCAGTCCGGGAGACGTCTCGCTCAACATCTCTCGCGCCGTCAGAATTAAGGGTGACCTTAGACAAGATCTCCTCGAGCAATCTCTGACAGAAGTGATCAACCGGCACGAATCGCTACGAACAACGTTTGCGATCAACCAGATTCATGCAGGCAGAGATAGCAAGCCGGTACCAATGATAACGGCAAACAGCAGGCTCGAGATTTCGCTCACGGATCTTTCGAGCGAGGCGGCGAATAATCGTGCACAAACAGCGGAGAGTGTGGCGCGCGCAGCAGCACAGCGGCCATTTGATCTCACACTCGGGCCGCTACTGCGTGTGGCTTTGATCAAGCTCGACGAGCGTGAGCATGTTATGTTGCTGAGTGCGCACAGAATCGTGTGCGATGAAACATCCTTGCAGATTTTGTTTGAAGAGCTCTGGTCGTCTTACAGTGAAAACCAGTGGACACCGCCGGCTTTAGCAATTCAATACGCGGATTACGCAGCATGGCAGAGAAACTCGCTCGCCGGCGAAAGCACGGAACTCGAGTTTTGGCGCACAAAACTGCACGGGGCTCCCGCTGTTATTGAACTCCCTACCGATCGCCCCAGACCAGCCATCCGAACCTGGCACGGTCAATCGACTCGTGTACGTTTGGAAAACGAGCTAGTGGATCACTTGCGGCGAATTACCGCCGCCGGCTCATCGCTCGACGTGTTGATGCTCGCCGCACTCAAAGTTGTGCTGAGTCGACACAGCAGACAACACGACATCGTTGTGGGCCAGACGATTTCCAACCGCGATCACGCAGAGCATTTAGTTGGTCCGATTTCTAATCACCTGGCTGTTCGTTCGAGCCTTGAAGGCGAGCCAACCTTCTTCGAGTTTCTTTCGCGCGTGCAGCACAACGTTCTCGAAGCGCATGCTCATACGGTGCCCTTCGAAAAACTGCTCGAGGAGCTACAGCTTCAGCCGGGGTTGAGTCACACGCCAGTTTTTCAAGTGTCATTTCAGTGGCAGACGGATCCGGGACTCGAACTCGATGAATTTGAATTTGATGACGGCATCAGCAGATTCGACCTGATGCTCGAGTTTACCGAGCGTCCGACACATCTCGACTGTCGTTTTCGTTTTAGCACGGACTTGTTCGATGACGACACGATCGCGCGGCTTGCGACTCATCTGCAGGTTGTGTTGGAAGGAATCGTCAGCAATCCCAATCAAAAAATTTCTGTCTTACCTTTACTTGCGCCATCCGAGCGCCGGCAGATCCTCGATGAATGGAACCGGACGGAAAGCGAGTATCGCAGCGAGCGGTTGCTGCATGAGCTGTTTGAAGAACAGGCGGCACGGAATCCGGAGCAAGTGGCGGTGGTCTTTGGCGACGAAGCGCTGAGCTACGGGGAGTTGAACCGCAAAGCGAATCAGTTGGCCCATTATCTGAAAGCGCGCGGCGTGGGACCGGAAGTGCTGGTGGGAGTTTGTATCGAGCGTTCGTTGATAATGGTGGTGGGACTGTTGGGAATCTTGAAGGCGGGCGGCGCTTATGTAGCGCTGGACCCTGCGTATCCGGCAGAGCGAGTGGCGTTCATGCTGGAAGATAGCAATGCCCGAGTGGTGCTGACTGAGGAGAAGCTGCTGGGGTTGTTGGGAGAGAGCGGGGCGGAACACATCTGTCTGGATCGTGACTGGAAACAAATTGAGCAAGAGCGCGAAACAAATCCGGAGCGATCAGCCGCAGGTGAGAATCTGGCCTACGTGATCTATACGTCTGGTTCGACAGGCCGGCCAAAGGGAGTAGGGATCGCACATCGCAGCACGGCGGCGTTGCTGGCGTGGGCGAGAACAGTGTATTCACCGGCCGAGTTGAATGGAGTACTGGCTTCAACCTCGATCTGCTTTGACCTGTCGGTGTTTGAGCTATTTGTGCCGCTGAGTTATGGCGGCCACGTGGTGCTTGTACGCGACGTGATGCAGTTGCTGGAGCTGGATGCGACAGTGAAACTGGTCAATACGGTGCCGTCAGCGATGGCGGAGTTAGTGCGGCTGAAGGGACTGCCGGAAACAGTGCAGACCGTGAATCTGGCCGGCGAACCACTGGCTGGAAGTTTAGTAGATGAGTTGTACAGAACCGGTCACGTGCAGCGAGTGGTAGATCTCTATGGCCCATCGGAAGACACAACGTACTCGACACATGCTGAGCGAGCGGCTGGTGGGCCAGCGACGATCGGCAGGCCGATTGCGAACAGCCGCGTGTACCTGTTGGACGCGAAACTGGAACCGGTGCCGGTGGGCGTGGCTGGTGAGTTATATCTTGGCGGCGCGGGGTTGGCGCGCGGGTATCTGAACCGGCCGGAGTTGACGGCGCAATCCTTTGTGCCGGATCCGTTCAGCGCGCGTGGTGGTGAACGGCTATACCGCACCGGTGATCTGGCGCGCTACCGAGCCGATGGAAACTTGGAGTATCTGGGCCGAATTGATAATCAGGTGAAGGTGCGCGGCTTCCGCATCGAGCTCGGCGAAATCGAGACCGTGCTTTGCAGCCATAACGCCGTAGAGAATGTCGCGGTTGTCTCAAAGCAGGGAAAACTGCTGGCGTACGTCGTTGTGATCCCCGAAGCTCGAACCGACCTCGCGAAACTCTGGAGCGAGCTACGTAGCTTCAGCAAAACGAAACTGCCGGAATACATGACACCGGCGATTTTTGTCGCCCTCGATGCGTTGCCGTTGACGCCCAACGGCAAGGTCGATCGTCGCGCCCTTCCCAACGTCGATGAATCGCGACCTGATCTAGAAGAGCCTTACGTTGGGCCACGCGATCAGATCGAAGAACGACTGACAACGTTATGGAAGAACGTACTGCAACTGAAGTCAATCGGCGTTCGCGATAACTTTTTTGAGCTGGGCGGCAATTCATTACTCGCCGCGCGCCTGTTTGCGCAGATCGCAAACAGCTTCGGCAAGCACCTTCCATTAGCAACTCTCTTTCTGTCTCCCACGATCGAGCAACTGGCAAATTGCTTGCGCGACTCAGACACGTCCAAAACGTGGTCGTCTCTGGTCGCGATTCAGCCGCAAGGCTCGAAGCCGCCACTCTTTTGCGTCCATGCCGCGGGCGCGAACGTCTTAATCTACAGGCCGCTTTCGCGCCATTTGGGAAACGACCAGCCTGTCTATGCGCTCCAGGCTCAGGGACTGGATGGGCGCACGCAGGCACTTACGCGCGTCGAGGATATGGCCGCGCTCTATATTAAGGAGATGCGCGCCGTTCAACCCGAAGGTCCATATTTTTTGCTTGGCGCGTCATTTGGCGGCCTCGTAATCTATGAAATGGCCCAGCAGCTTCTGGCCCAGAATCAGCGAGTGGCTCTGCTCGCGATGTTGAATACAAACTGTCCGGTTTACAGTTTTGCAAAAAGGATTCGTTGCCACGTGGGCCATCTGATGGAAAAGGGTCCGCGGGAATACGCGCAGGAAATCGTAAATCGGAGATTCTCCCGGCAAGTTTCTGAAGCGAAGAATAAAACAACCAGCGCGCCGAACTCGGAGATTCAAAAAGTGCTGGGGAAGGATAGCGGCGCGGATGAATCACTGGTGCGCACGGTCCTGGCGATCATGGCAGCCGAAGAACAATATGTGCCACCGCGCGGAGTCTATCCCGGAAAAATCACGTTGTTCTGGGCCCGCGATATGAAGACTGACTTTGAAGACAATCGTATGGCGTGGCGCAAGCTGGCCGGGGCCGGTTTTGAAGTGCTTGTTGTGCCAGGCACGCACACATCAATGAGAGAGGAACCGCACGTTGCGGAACTGGCAGCGAAGTTGAAAGCTCGCTTGACTGAAGAATAAATGCCACTGAAGACCACCGACAACCTTGAAGACCTGTACCCGCTCTCTCCGATGCAGCAGGGGATGCTGTTCCACACGGTATATGAGCGTGAATCAGGCACTTACTTCGAGCAGTCAGTTTTTACGCTCGAGGGTGATCTTGATGTGAATAGCTTTGAGCGCGCGTGGCAATTGGTGGTCGACAGGCATCCGATTCTCCGCAGCTCGTTCATGTGGGATCTCGAAAAGCCAATACAGGTTGTTCATCGTGAAGTGACGATCGACATTCACGAACAGGATTGGCGACACCAACCGACATCTCTCGACGAGTACCTTGCCGAGGATCGCCGTCGCGGTTTTGACCTCCGCACTGCGCCACTAATCCGCCTCGCTCTTTTCCGCACCGCTGACACAACTTACAAGTTTGTATTCAGCCGTCATCACATTGTCCTCGATCGCTGGTCGCGCTCGATTGTTCTCAAAGAGGTGTTCGAGTCTTACGGAGCACTCACTACCGGAAGTGCGCCACAGCTCAGTCGGCCACGTCCCTACGGCGATTACATTTCGTGGGTTTCCGATCAGCGACTTGAAGATGCCGAGTCTTACTGGCGGGCCGCGCTTGCGGGTTTTACAGATCCAACTCCGCTCGCAGTCGATCAGAAATCCGTCAACCCCGCACGCCAGGGCAGAGAATTCGCTGATGAACGAATTCAACTCTCCGAAGAAAGCACAGCTCGGCTGAGCGAGTTCGCACGCGAGCACAAACTTACTTTGAGCACTCTCATGCAGGGCGCGTGGGCTCTGTTGTTAAGCACGTACGCGCGTGAAGAGGATGTGCTCTTCGGTGTAACTGTTTCCGGTCGATCGGCGCCGCTCAGTGGTGTCGAGTCGATGGTGGGGCTGTTCATAAACACGCTTCCACTTAGAGTAAAGCTGAGCGCCGATAGCAAAGTCTTGAGCTGGTTACAGAGCTTACAGGAGCAACAGTTTGCTCTGCAGCAATATGAGTACTGTTCTTTACTGGATATTCAGAGTTGGGGAGAGGTTCCGCGCGGCACGCCGCTGTTTGAAACGATCCTTGTGTTTGAGAATCTGCCTGTCAACCTCGGTTCCAAAACTGCAAACGGCAACCTGCAGGTTCTGAGCGATCGCGGTTATGGATCGGCAACCGGTTATCCGTTAACGCTGCTCGCGATGCCGGGAAACCGGTTTGCTCTTCAGCTTGTGTACGACCGCGCCAGATTCGACTCGGAAACTGTTGCGAGGATGTTGACCCATCTTCAGACAGTCCTCGAGGAGTTGGTGGTTGATCCTGAACGTCAGCTCTCAGAGATCTCCGTGCTTCGTTCCGAACAGAAGCAACGACTGTTGTTTGATTGGAACCAGACCAGCACGGACTATGAAAAAGAAACTTGCGTCCATCAGTTGATTGAGCGACAAGCGACCTTACGGCCCACGGCCATTGCCGCGACCTTTCAGGATCAAAAACTCACTTACGCAGAACTAAACGCGCGCGCAAATCAACTGGCAAGACACCTGCGCTCGCTTGGTGTTGGACCAGAGACTCTGGTTGGTATCTCCGTTGAACGATCTCTGGAAATGCTCGTTGGCGTTCTCGGAATATTAAAGGCTGGCGGTGCGTACGTTCCTCTCGATCCCACGTTTCCATCAGAACGTTTGGCCTTCATGATCGAGGACTCGAATCTTGCAGTTCTCGTGACGCAAGAGAGCCTGCTCGCGGAGCTTCCATCAACGCGAGCAAAGATGGTTGTGCTGGATACAGAGTGGAACTTAATCACTCAGAACAGTAGTGACAATTTCGCTAGTCCTGTTACCGCAGACAACCTCGCCTATGTCATCTACACATCCGGATCGACGGGAAAGTCGAAAGGCGTGGAAGTTGGTCACCGAGCGCTAACGAACTTCCTGTTCTCAATGCAGCATGAACCTGGCATTGGTCCAGATGACGTTCTGCTGGCCGTAACGACGCTCTCCTTCGATATTGCCGGGCTCGAGCTCTATTTGCCACTCATTAGCGGAGCTTGCGTTGCGATCGTGGAGAGTGAAGTTGCAGCCGACGGAATTCAACTGAAACAAAGAATCTCTGCCGCTACCGTGATGCAGGCGACACCGGCGACGTGGCAGATGTTGATTAATGCCGGCTGGCAGGGCCAGACGGGTCTCAAGGTTCTTTGCGGAGGCGAAGCGCTCTCACGCGAACTTGCGAACGAGTTACTCGCAAGAGGGGTGACGCTTTGGAATATGTATGGGCCAACCGAGACTACGATTTGGTCGACTATATGCAGGATCGAAGGAGATAGTCCGATTACCATCGGGCGGCCGCTGGCGAACACTCAGGTTTACCTGCTCGATGAAAACCAGAGACCGGTACCGATTGGTGTAGCTGGAGAGTTACATATCGGCGGTGATGGACTGGCGTGCGGTTATCTGAATCGACCGCAGCTCACCGCCGAGAAATTCATTCCAAATCCTTTCAGCAAAGAGCCCGACGCCAGGTTGTACAAGACGGGAGATCTCGCCCGCTATCTTGGAAACGGAGAGATCGAATATTTAGGACGCATCGACCACCAGGTGAAGATCCGTGGTTTCCGGATCGAGCTCGGCGAGATTGAGTCTGTTTTACGCCAGCATGCGTCAGTGCGTGAGAGCGTCGTGGTCGCGCGCGAAGATGTGGAAGGCGAACGGCGCCTCGTGGCCTATGTGGTTCCGGATCGTGGTCACAGGGATGTCGACGCCTCACAAACCGAGCAGGTCAGCCGTTGGCAACACGTCTGGGACAGCACCTACAAACAGACCACGGCGCCACTCGATCCGGACTTCAACATAGCAGGTTGGAACAGTAGCTATACGGGAGAACCGATTCCTTCGTCGCAGATGCGCGACTGGGTGGACCAGACAGTTGAAAGAATACTGTCGTTGGGACCACGACGTGTTTTGGAGATTGGTTGTGGAACCGGTCTACTGTTGTTTCGGGTCGCACCCCATTGTGACAGTTTCCACGGCACCGATCTTACTGCGGCGTCGATCGAGTATCTGAAACATCAGATTGCGTTGGCTGAGTTTCGGAATGTCACGGTTTCGCAGCAGAGTGGCGACGACTTCACCGGTATCGAGAAGGGAAGCTTTGATACTTTGATTCTGAACTCGGTGGTCCAGTATTTTCCGAGTGTCGAATACCTTCTCGACGTCTTGAAGCGAGTCATCGAAACCGTGCGGCCTGGCGGGTCAGTGTTTTTGGGAGATCTGCGGAGTCTGCCGTTACTGCACGCCTTTCACGCCGCAGTGAACTTGCAGAACGCTGCTTCATCGCTCGACACAAAGACGCTTTTGCAGCGAATCGAGAGTGAGGCGGAGCAGGAGCAGGAACTGCTCGTGGATCCCGCATTTTTCACCTGGCTAAAGGATCAGTTTCCGCAGATCAGTGACGTTGAGATTCAGCTAAAACGTGGTCGCTACCGGAACGAGCTGACGCAGTTTCGCTACGACGTTGTGCTGCATCTCGGAAAAGAAAAACCATCACCGTTCGCAGGCCAGCGATTTGATTGGGGCGACATTGATCTTACGAAGCTACGCCGGTTCCTGAACAAGGAGCAGCCGGAATATGTGTTAGTCACCGGTGTTCCAAACGCGCGCATTGAAAACGAAGTAAAGGCACTGGAACTTCTCCGCGCCGGCACTGGACCACAGACCGTCGGCGAGTTGCGCGAAGCTTTGGAATCAGAACAGAGTGCTGAGGATCCTGAAGAATTCTGGTCCCTCGCCAGTGATTCCAACTACTCTGTTGACGTTACCTGGTCTAAAGAAGCCGGTAGATACGATGTCTTAATCCGCAAGTCGCATACGCCACGCGTTGAAATCTCATCGCACAGTCAGAAAACCAATTTCCGAGAGTACACAAACAATCCCGTGCGGGAGACTAACTGGCGCAGTCTAGTGCCCGAGCTGAAACGGCATTTGGAAGAGCGACTGCCGGAGTACATGGTTCCAGCGATGTACGTGGAGTTAGACGAGCTGCCGTTGACGCCGAACGGAAAGGTAGATCGGCGCCGCTTGCCGGCTCCGCGTCCCGAGGCGCAAAGACTGGACGAGTTCGTGGCGCCGCGCAGTGATCTGGAGGAGTTGTTGGCGGGCATCTGGGCGGAGGTACTGAAGGTTTCGCGCGTCGGCGTCAATGACAACTTCTTCGAACTGGGCGGCCACTCGTTGCTGGCGGTCTCGATGATCTCGCGCGTCCGCGATGCACTCGGCGTTCAGCTAAAGGTGCGTAGCTTGTTCGAAGCGCCGACTGTGGCCCGGCTGGCCCGTACGCTCAGCGAGTTACACGGAGGCGCCTCAATTCCACCAATCACGCGCGTAGAGCGACAGGACTATGCGCCGCTTTCGTTTGCGCAGGAGCGGCTGTGGTTTCTGGACCAGCTGGAGCAGGAAAGCGCGTTCTACAACCTGCCGGCGGCGTTTCGCGTAACGGGGGCTTTGCACGTGGGGCATCTGCGGAGCGCTTTCGAAGCCCTCACGCTGAGACACGAGGTGTTGCGGACGAGGTTCGCGGTGGTTGAGGAAAAGCCTGTCCAGGTGATTTCTCAAAGCCCGGCCGTGACGTTCACTGTTAGCGACTTGCGTGGTCTGGATCGCGAGGTGCGCGAAGCTGAGATACGGCGACTGCTGGCCGCGGAA
>Ga0134121_10000565_pt1 | contig 41470 bp, 64 predicted proteins | sample KB301_FD_96463 | JGI IMG/M metagenome (GOLD analysis project Ga0134121, IMG submission 96463) | Terrestrial soil microbial communities without Nitrogen fertilizer from Kellogg Biological Station, Michigan, USA - KB3-0-1 | ecosystem: Environmental > Terrestrial > Soil > Unclassified ...
GCGAGCTCGTGCCGGGGAACAGCGTGACCGTCGCCCCGGTCAAGGGCAGCGCGTCCACATTCTGATACTGCGAGCCCGGCCCGATGATCGGCGGGTCGATCTGGACCGTCGCCGCCGAGCCCACGCCCACGGTGTCCTGCGTGATGCGGAACTGCTTGAACTGCGCCGTGGTCGTAACGCGGCGGGTTTCGGGGTTGACGGCATAGACGCCCGTGGTGCCGGACCCAATCGCAATGACGTCGCCTGTTTTGAACGTATCCCCGGTCGTGCAGGTCAGAATCAAGCTCGAGCCCGACTGATTCGAGCCGTTCACCGTCACCGCACCCGCCCACGTGCCGGCCGTGTGCGAGTAGAGCGACATGGACTCATACCAATCGAGGCCGCTGTTGCGCCCGATCGAGCCTTCCCGATACTGCTTCGAGATGTCCGAGGCGGGATTGAAATACTGGATGGCGGCGTTCACGAGCGAGGTGTTCACGCTCGGCGGAATGCAGCAGGTACGGTCCTTGGCCGTCGCCCAGCCGGCGAGCTCGACCAGCCGCTGACGGGCCTGGCCGAACGTCTGGAACGAGGTCGGGTCCGTGCCGAGCACGCCGACGATGTTGTTGGAGTTCTGATACGCCCAGAGCGCGGCGCGCGAGTCGATTTCCTGCGCGATCATCTTCATCGCCGGATCGATGTAAATCTCGGAGATGTTCTCGCGCTCCATCCTGAGCACGGCGTCGATGTCGTCCACCTCGAAGTCGATACCGAAGGGCTGATCGATCGCGACGGTGGTATACGGCCGGCTCAGCGGCTGCGGGCTGTAACCCATGCCGTTGCGGATCGTGTAGCGCTGGGGCAGCGGGACACGCACCGTATCCCCGACCGCCCACGGCTTCTTGTATTCCTTGTTGTAGCTGGTGTTGAACCCCGACGCGACTTGCAAGCGATTCAGCAGGAGGCGCAAGCCTTCCATGCTGATCCAATCGACAACATTAAACGAATTGGCCACAGGGCCGCTCCCCGCGCGAGCCTAGCTCAAGCGCGTGCCGCAACACTCCGCGCGTTCGCCACGCGCCGGAACCGGCTAAAGTCTTCCGACTTCACGGCACTTTCCAGATCGTCCACTGGGGCAGTTGGTTTCGTGCCCACGGTCGGTGGCGGGGTGGGTGCCGAAGAAATCAGTTTCGGGGCAGGCGCCCCAGCCGTAGCAGCGAAGCCAGGATCAAGACGGGCTTCGAGTCGTCCAAGCGCGGCCACGGCAAAGCCGGGGGCCAGCGAAAGAATCCGGGTGAGTTCGTCCGGGGACTGCCCCAGGGCATAGGCCAACTGCGGACCAAACTCGGAATGTTTGACGTGCTGCAGGACCGAGGCCGCGGTGGGCGTGGCCGGCTGGCCGTTCACCATCGGGAACTCGATCGCGTTGATCACGTCGTGAAAGTCGGGCGTGGTGGACGCGAAGGCTTGACAGCGCTCGGCATAGGTCTGTTCGACCTGTTGGGCGTATTGCTGGGCTTGCCACTGCTGCTGCTGGACGCCTCGGAAGCGATCCTCGCCGCGTCGGACCCACTGATTGCGCGCGTCCACGAAGTGCTCATACTGCTGAAAGCGCGCGACGTCTGGTTCGGGATCGGCGGGGTCAAGAATGACGTTCTGGAGATGCGAGGCTGGCGTGTTCTGTGCGTTCGGCTGTGCCTGAGGCTGGGGAGCCGTGCTGCCAGACCGTTGAGACTCATAGGCCCGCTGCTCCGCCCGAATCGCCTCAATCTCGCGCCGGGCCAGTTCCCGGTCGCGCACCAGCGCATCGATTTCCTGCTGGATCTGACTCTTGCGGGTATCGAGGCGCGTCGGCTTCTTGTTGGGATCGCCTTCAACCGGCGCGGGCGTCTCGGCGGGTTTCGTCTCAACCGGCGCTTCGGCCGTTTCGCCAGGAAGCTTGCCGGTCAACTGCCACGAGGATCGCTCGGCTGGACTCAGCCCTGACAGGGATGGCGGCGCGGCAGGTTCGGCGGCGACGGGCGTCGTCGGTTCAGGCGCGGCAACGGGCGACTGTTCCACTGGCCGATGATTGTGGGGCATCGCCCCGGAAGTTGTCAAGTGTCAGCGTCCTTTTTTCGGGTGCAGATACTTCCCGAGGTTCTTGTGGGGATGCGCTTTGCCGACATGCACGGGCAGCGATTTCGTCCGGGTGGCGGCGAAGTCGTGCATCTGCTGGGGGGACAAGGCCGATCGGATCTTGCGCGCCATCGGAAATGTCGCGCCATGTTCGGCGGCGGCCATAAGATGCTGTTGGGCTTTCGATTTGCTCGGCATTAGAGGGTCCTTCCAGCACTGACAATCTCGACGTGGCGTCCAAAGCGATTCACGAGGCCGCGGCCCGTGAAGTAGGCCTTCGGCTGACGCGCCTCTTTCCCGCGATACGTGCTGTCGATCGGCACGCTCACACGCACCGTCGCCCACCGCGACCACCGGCCCCGCGTCTTGAGCGCCCACACCTTGCCATCCTTCGCATGGTTCTCAAAGCAGAGGACGAAGGGGGCGGGGCGTCTCACTGCGGCGGTCCCTGCTGGGGCGGCGGCTGCAACGCCGCCTGTTGCACCGACTGCTGTGACTGAATCTGTGCGCCTTGCTGGGCTTGCTCGAGCGCGTGCTGGTGCTCAAGCCCGGCCATGCCCACGTCGTGCGCGTGGTCGGCATGGAGGGCGATGCGCTCCTCGATGAGTTCGGCCTGCGCGTTACTCGCTTCCTTCGCGGCCGAGATGCGGGCCGCTTCGATCTTCGCCGCATTGTCCATTTGCTTGAGCATAATCGCCAGTTGACTCTGGCCCTGCATCTTCATCTGCTCAATCTTGAACTGATTGTCGGCTTTGACCTGATCGGTCTGAATCACCTGGTGCTGCTGCTGGAGTGTCTGTTGCGCCTGCTGCATCTGGTGCTGCATGTCGGCCAACTGCTGTTGGAGCTTCTTCGGATCGGGCGCCTTCCCACTTTCTTGTTCACGGAGCGCGGGCGGCTGGAGGATCTCCAGCTTCTTCGCAATCGTGTCGCCAATCGGCCCGAGGTTCTTCAACCGCACGACATCAGACGCAATGAGCGGGAAGACTTGCGGATTCTGCACGAGTTGATCGGCAAAATCGGACGCGGCCTCGCGCTCGCTGTCGTAGCTCGGCCCGGTCGACAGCGTGACGTCGTGATCTTCGGTCGGGTCCAACTGGGAATCGGGATTCTGCGGGTCGTTCACTTTCACGACTTGCGTTTGATCGGTGTCGGTTCGCACCGTCACGTCCCGCTGCGTGTCGTAGTAGTGCGGAATCAGGTCATTCGCAACCGTCGCCAGGCGCGTGATGGCCATCTCGTAGTGATCCACGAAATGGTAATTCCCTCGCTGCGAGACGTCCGAAATATGCCGCAAGGCCACCCCGGACTTTTCATTGCTCCGCTGTGCCTGACTCGGCAACGGCATGGAGCCCATCGCGCTTTGAATCGCTCGCCGTGCGCTCTCCGCGCCAATCTCTAAGGCTTGAATCGGCGGATCATAGGGTTGCCGTTCCGGGAGCGGCAAGAGTTGGCCGCCTGTGCGCTCCGTATAGGGCTCCGCCTCGAGATAGGGCGCCGGCTCATGGTTGATCTTTTGCCACTCGAGTTCCATGCCGCGGAACTGCCCCTTGTAGCCGATAAACGGCGTCTTGGGCGTCATCCCGACGATCTCGGCTTCCGTCGTCCGGTAATAGCAGTAGAGCATGTAAGGGTCGCGCGCCAGCCGCACGAGCGACAAGAGTTTGCGCTTGGAGCCTGAGCCCTCATCGACGTAGAGCACTTTCCCGAAACAGGCAATGAGCGGGATGAACCGGCCCGGCCAGGCCGTTGTCTTCAGGATCTCGACGCCGTTCGTAAAGTATTGAGTGATGCGCGGGACTTCGACGTCACGGGCTTGGAGGATCTTGCCCTTCACCTTGCCGTCGTCATACTCGGATTGCAGCACCTTGACCGGCTGCGGTGGCGGGGGCGGCGGCTGGCCCGGCATCAGACGCTGCTTCGGCGCGTTCGGCTGCACCAAGAGCAACTGATCCTCGGTCGTCTCGGTCGTCCAATACTCCCCGACATAGACCCGATGCTCATCGAGCCAGTCGGGCACGCTGGCAATCATCTCAGCAGTGAAACTCGTGAACTGCGCCTTCGGCCACGCCCGCTTAAAGTCGTCGTGACTCCATGACTCCCGAATCACCGCCCACTTGATGTCGGAGGCGTCCGGCTGGATGAAGTCCGGATCGATCGTCACCATGTCAGGATTGACCAATGGCTCGATGATCAGTTCCTGATCGAAACTCCGCTCACTGACATACTTCGGCTTGATCCGCAGGTAGCCGTAGCTCCGCTGGACGGCGTTCTCGAACATCGTCGTATACGCCTGCTGGGCGTTACTGCGGTATTCGATCTGGCGAAAGAGATTGGCGCGGAGTTCCGCGCGTTTGTCGTTGGCGCCGGCCCCGATCGGCGTCACTTTGACCGCGCGTTTGTTTTGGCGGATCTCGTTGATGAGCTGATTGACGTATTGGCCGAGTTCATCGAGGGACAGGACCGGCCGATTCGCATCTTCCCGCTGCTTGCGATCGTCGTCGTCCCACGGATCGCCCGCCACGCACCGCATGTCTTTCTGGCCTTCTTCGCGGGTGTCGCGCCATTCGTCGGTGCCGTAGGTAAACCGGCGATGCAGTTCGTCCAGGATGGCCTGGTCGGCTTTCGGGATCTTATCGGAGGGCTTCGCCACAGGCTAAGCGGCGTGCTGCCGCGGACACGCTGGGAGTAAACCATCGCCCTGCGCTTTGACTGGCCGGCTAGAAGGCTGGCTCACGGCGTGCGGAATCCACTTCAGTTCGATGAGTCGCGCCTCTTCGGCATGAACGGACTCGATCGAAGGCGTCTCGGTTACGGACACGATGCCCTTGCACTGCGGGCAGACGCCATACGTCCACCAGTGCGTCTCAGGAGCAGGGCGATCCGGCATAGGAAACTTGGCGTCAGAGTGTAGCACGGTCAGCCCCACCGACTGGGCGGGCGATACTTTGGCCCCGCGCTGGCTGAGATGAGTTCTCGGGGCACACTCCCAAAGTTCAACTCCAGGTATTCCGCGCAGTTCTGCCCATGCTCATACCAGCCGTCTTTCTTGGGCTTGCGGACTTGTTTGTTCCCCACGCTGACCATGTGCTCATCCCAGACGTAGCCCGCTTCAAAGCCATCCGCGAGGAAGCGATCGACCAGCGTGGCCTCCGCACTGATGGTCAGCCAGCGGTCGGAGTTCGAGACGATGAAGGCTTCCTGTCGATCGGCCGCCCGTTTCCGCATGAGCGCGGCCAGGCGTTCGACGGCGGCCAGGCGCACGGCGGGCGAGTTGCTGTCCGGTTGACTGAGCGGATGCAGGCCTTTGACCGTCAGCGTTTGGACGGCTCCCTTCGTGCCGTGGGAGGTGTCGGCCGTGCCGGCGGGGTCGCAGCATTCGCGGATCTCGCAGGGGTTGGGGAACCACTCGGCCCGGTAACGCAACACGATATCGAGGAAATCGTCCAAGTAGAGCTGTTGGCCCAAGATGCCGCCCAGAAATCTGACCTGACCGAGACTGGAGGTTTGCCGGAAGACGACGCAGGGATGATGTTTGCCAAAGTCAAGCGCCATGTCGAGCGGGAGTCGGGGGTCATACTCAGCTTGTCCTTCGTGAATCGCCCGCGTGAAGGCGCCAGCATAGACCGGAATCCCGGTTACGTTCATGCCGCGCTTGCCCAAGATGACGCTGCGATACTTCGCGTGACTCTCAGGGAACGCGAGGAGCGCGGCGCTCAAGAGCTCAGGCGGCAAATTGTGCGCGTTGTCGTGAATGCTGATGCTGTAATACTTCCGTTGCGAATGCCGGTTGTCTTCAGGGAACTGCTGCGCCAGCCAGTGCGTGCCGTTGGGCGGGTTCGGGCTGAAGATCAGCTGATGCCTGTAGCCTGGCTGCCGTAGTCGGAGCCTGAGCTCAAGGCTAAAGTCTTCTGGGAGTTCTTCCGTCTGGTCGTTGTAGATGCCCGAGACGCCGAGCCCGCGGAGCTTGCTGTAACGGCTGAGCGCGTCCGGACTCTTCAGGCCGTAACTGAAACACTTCGAGCCGTTGGCGAACTCGTAGGCCAGCTCCTTCGCGTTCCACGTCGGGATATCGCCGCCCAATTGACAGACGGCTTCAAAGGCCGGTCGCACTTTGGTTTGCGTCTCGCCGTCGCCATAACGGCCGATCCACCAATGGATGCCAGGATGGGCTTGGAGCGACGTCCACACTTTCCACAAGCACGCGGTGGTCTTGCCGGAGCTTAACGCGCCTTCGAGGTCGATCTCTTCCGTCTCGTCCTGCATGAAGGCCGCAATGGGGCCTTTCCAGCGCATTTCGACGACGCGCTCAGGCATCGGCACCTGGCTTGAGTTCGGCCATGCCCCAGACGCTATCGGAGCGATGTAGCGTGTCGGGCTCGACGCTCCATCCATGAGTGATCAAGGTCCGCCCGGTGCTCCCAGGTAAGCGACCCTGGCGCACATCACGCTGAAAGGCGCGCGCTTGCTGTTTCCGCCGAAAGCGGGCCTTACTTGGACTGAGACGCTTCATAGATGTGCTTGACCACGGTCGGCACGCGGGGATCGGCGCCGCCCTCTTTGACTTGTAAGGGGAGGACTTTGCCCACGAGCGCCAAGAAGTGGCCGGGGTTCTTTTTCGCTTGGGCGGTCAGGTAGGCTTGGCCGCCGGCATCCGCCAAGGCCCCGAGGATCATGTCCTTCAGCGCGGTCGTGAGCTTGTTCCGGCTGCCTTTAGGTCTGGCCATAGAAGTCGATTCTTTACTGTGCGCCTACCGCACACTCTTTGACGCCAAGAACTGCCATTGCTCCGCAGTTAAAGGGGGCAGACTTTCGTCGAGGCCATGCCAACTTCGGCGCTTTTCACACAAGGGCCACGGCTGATCGGCACAGTGGGGGTGCATGGGCACCTCATCAGGCAGCGTCTCAGGCTCGAACATCCAGACGACGATCCCGGTAATCGGCTGCTTGCAGGCCCAACAGTCCATGATGTCGCTCCCTACTCTAATCCGCTTGCGTGTCACGCGCAACCTATTATATCGTCACGAGCAATGACCAAGGACCTCAGACGCGCGCCAGGCGGCAAAGCCAGGTGGGCGCACACCTCGAAAGCGGAACGCCGGGCCTACATGAAGCGGCTGGCGGCTCGACGCACGGAACTGATGCAGGCCGGGAAGCGCATGATCGCGCTCGATGAGGCTGGTAAAAATAGTTGAAAATACTTGTTGACTTGCTCGTGACGTGCATGTAGACTCTGCTCATGCCAATCACACACGCTTACACCGACGGCCCGCGACTCTGCTACAGCACGAAGGAAACAGCCGCCGAGATTCGCGCGGCGCTGAAGAAGTCCTTCCCGTCCGTCAAGTTCTCCGTGCGCGTCAAGACGGCCTCCATGTATTCGGCCACCGAAGTCTTCTGGACCGCTGGCCCGGCGCAAGCGGATGTGCACGCGGTCACGGACCAGTTTTCATCAAAGACATTCGACGCGATGGATGATTCCACCCACTATCACTCGCAGACCCCCAACGGCGTGCGCGTGCAGTATGCGGGCTGGATCAATCTGCATCGCTCCACACAGGCGAATTAGCCATGTCAGACGCCTTGGACGTGTTCGTGTGGTCGTGTTGCTGGTTCGTCGTGCTCGGCGTGTTGGGCTGGCTGGCGGATCGGTGGGCACGACGACAGGGGAGGTATTGAGATGAGCCGAGACAAGACTTACGAGACGACGCGACAGGAACAGCTTGCCGTTGAACAACAGGCGCTCGCGGCCTACGGCGTGGGGCTTAATGGCGCAGGCGGCTACAGCGGCCCCGAACCCCTCTCGCCCGCCCAAGAGCGCGCACTCCGGCTCGCCCACGTCACCGCCCGGCGCTGGCTGGAAGCGCACGCGCACGGGCCGCTAGCGGTCGCGGAATTTGAAGGCACGCGCGAAGCGGCCCTCGTGCGGCGCCTGCTCAAGAACTTCATTGACGATCTGCTCGTCGGCGTCGGCCCGAACCTCGTCACGGAGATTCTCGACACCTACTTTCACGAGATGGGCATGGGCCGCCGTGGCTCGCCGCGCTCGGCCATGACGGATACGTTCGGAGGCTCGCGATGAGCGATCAGCCTCAAGCCAAGTTCGAAGGATGGGCGGTCGTCGAAGTGATGGGGCATCAGTCCTTCGCCGGCTACGTCACGACCGAGGCGTTTGGCGCGGCCATTCTGTTTCGCATCGACGTGCCGGCACTTGAGGCGCGCGAGCGGGTCACGAAGGCGCCCGGCTACATCAACGACCAGTACGCGCCGGCCGGCACGACAGTGCAGGAAGGCGCCACGCCTGGCTACACGAAGTTGTTCGGCGCCGGCTCGATCTACTGCATCACGCCGTGCTCGGAAGACTTCGCGAAGAAGGCCGTGGAGCGCTCACAGCCCCGACCGCTCATCAGCCTGCAGTTGCCGACGGCCGGAGCGCTGCCGGCGCCGATCGAGCCAGACGATGAGGACGACGAGGACAACCTCGACGGCGATGACGCCGAGACGTTTGGAGGCCCGCAATGACGGCCGGCGTCAAGGAAATGGCGCTCGTGGAGCAACCGCTGCCGCCGACCGGGCTCGTCCAGGTGATCGAGCGCATGGCGAGCGATCCGTCCGTGGACATCGACAAGTTCGAGCGGTTCATGGCGATGCACGAGCGGATGGTCGCTCAGCAGGCGCGCGCCGAGTTTTTTGCGGCATTCTCCCGGCTGCAGGGTGACATCCCGCAAATCACGGTGCTCACCGGCAAGGTGACGTCAGGGCCGATGAACGGCCAGACCTACGCCACAAACGAGGATATTCAGCGCGTCGTGCGCCCGCTCCTGCAGCAGCACGGATTCGCCCTCACATTCCGCACGGAGTTCCCCACGCCAACGAGCGTGAAGATTATCGGGCTCCTCGCGCACAAAGGCGGCCACGCGGAGTCCACCGAGTTCGTCAGCGCAGCCGACACGAGCGGATCAAAGAACGCGATCCAGGCGCTCGGCTCCACGATCGCCTACGGCATTCGCTACACAACGCGGGCGCTCCTGAACATCACGAGTGGGGAAGTGGACGACGACGGGCAGCAGTCAGGCAAGCCGGAACCGCCAGAGGACTATCAGGCGTCCCTCGATCTGTTGTCGAAGGCAGCCGCCAACGGACAGAAAGCCCTCCGTGCTGAGTGGGAATCCACCTACAAGGTGCGCCGCGACATCTGCGATTACATCCTCAAGCACGACAAGGCCAAGCATGAGGCGATGAAGGCGGTCGCGCAGGGCGTAGACAAAAAGGCGGTGCGTTGATGGCCTTCACCGTCATTGACGCCCCGCAACGTTCGCCTGAGTGGTTCGCTGCGCGCGCTGGCCGACTAACAGGATCGTGCGCTGGCGCGATGCTCTCTGAGCCGCCGAAGGGCAAGACGGAAACCGTGGGACGGCGCGATCTGCGGTTGAAACTGGCCTTGGAGCGCATCTGCGGCCGGTCCCTGGAGCGCGACCAGTTCACCAGCAAGGCGATGCAGGATGGCCTCGATCGAGAGGATGACGCCCGCGCCGCCTACGAACTCGCGACGGGCAATGTCGTCTACACGACGGGCTTTCTGGCGCATGACACGCTCCAGGCCGGCGCAAGTCTTGATGGGCACCTTGGCGAGTTCGACGAACTCGTCTCGATCAAGTGCCGGCAGTGGGCCGCGCACTGGGACTGCGTGCAGGACGGCAAGATCCCGAAGGCGGCCCTTGACCAGATGCGCCATGAACTTTGGCTGACAGGTGCGACCGCACATCATTACGTGTCGTGGAATCCGGACTTTCCGCCCGAGTTGCAGTTGCGGGTCAAGACATTAAAAGCGAGCGATCTTGAGTTGTCCGCCTACTCCCTCGCGGCGAAGTTGTTCCTGAACGAAGTAGAGGCGCAGGTGGTCGCCATGAACGCGCTGCGTGGCGAGGCGGTGCCGGCGTGAAAGCCGACTCGCGCGACTTTCTAGCCTTCGTGGACGATGACGGCCGGTTAGGGGTGTCTGACCGCACGGGCTTTCGCGCCTATCTGCGGCAGTTCGCCGGGAAGAACGTCATCGTGTCTGTGAATGAGCCGTCGAAGAAGCGCAGCCTCGCGCAGAATCGTTGGCTATGGGGTCAGGCGTTGCCGCTCATCGCGGAGCATTGCGGATATGACCGGCATGAGCATGAACGGCTGCACTATGACCTGTTGTCCGTCCGATTCGGCACAACCGCCGTAGCGCCATTGATTACCGGCGCTCCCCCTCGTATCGTGCCGACGCGGACGAGTTCAGAGCTTACCACGGCGGAGTTTTCAGACTACATGGACTGGCTGACACGCTACGCTGCCGAGACGTTTGACGTGATCTTGCCGCTGCCTGATGAATCGAGAGTTGCATGACGCGCCTGATTGCTGCCCTAGATCAAACCGTCCAGATCGGCCCGCACGTCCTCACGATCGAATGGGACGTGGACGGCCCGACGATCCTCTTGCCCGCCGTGCCCACCGAGGAACCGCGCTGTGTCTGCGGCGCCGAGCTCGACACGATCGGCCGGATCGTGCATGGCCTGTCCGTGCGCTTTGTCGGGCCGGAGCGGTATGAGGTGGTGACGGACTGTTGCGAGTTGGCGCTGCCTGTGCAGGAGGCGCGCTAATGGCGAACGATCCGCGCTTGCATGTCGATGCTCGCTGGGCGCCCATCGCCCACGACTGGTTAAGCGATGCCGGGCTGCCCGACAAGATCGCGATGCGCTACACGTCTCGGCTCGCGCAGATCCTGCACGACCAGGCCGAGCAGTTCGTCGAAAGCGATCTGCCCGATCTGGAACGCGACCGCGACGAAGCGGCACGCGATGCCCATATCCATCGGCAAATCGACGAGGCGAGAGGCAAGTGATGGACGCCCTGATCCGCAACGCCAGCCAGGAAGAGGGGCGCTAATGGACTGCCCTAGATGCGAAGGCAACACCTACGTCGAATGCGAGTGCACCGAGTGTGGACATTGCCACACCCGCCAGTGTCCTCGGTGTGAAGGGACAGGCGAAGTGGACGCATTGACGCCTGACGATGTGGAGGACGCCGAAGCGGCCTCCTTGGTTGACGACGACATTCCATACTGACATGGCCCACATCACCTACCCTAAGCCGCTCAAGGGCGAATACCGCCTCGAACAGAAGAAGAACGCCCGGCATCGCAAGGCCATCGAAGAGAAGGTGATGGCCGAGGCGAAGCGGCGGGATCGTGGCCTATGCCGGTGGACTGGCTGCGAGTTTAAGGATCTGCGCGTTGAGGCCGCTCACCTGGAACATCGCGGCATGGGCGGGAACCCGGCGCTCGATCGCACGGAGCGGCACAAGTTGATCGCGCTTTGCGTGCGGCATCACCAACTGTTCGACCACACCAAGATCGACGTCGTTCCCATCGAGCCGCGTGGCGCAGACGGCCCCTGCGAGTTCTACACGCGGATGGACACGGGCGGGTGGGCGCTGGTGGGACGCGAGCGATCGATTCATGTGCCAGAAACGCGAGGAGCGTAAATGACCCGACAGATTCTCAATCGTTGGACCAACGCCGTGATATGGAGCGGCGAAGCCGAAACCGTCCGAGACGCCATTCTGGCGGCCTATGCCAGTGGCGCGAACCTCCGTGGCGCGAACCTCCGTGGCGCGGACCTCGGTGGCGCGGACCTCGGTGGCGCGGACCTCCGTGGCGCGAACCTCCGTGGCGCGAACCTCTGTGGCGCGGACCTCGGTGGCGCGAACCTCGGTGGCGCGGACCTCCGTGGCGCGGACCTCCGTGGCGCGAACCTCTGTGGCGCGGACCTCGGTGGCGCGAACCTCGGTGGCGCGGACCTCCGTGGCGCGGACCTCCGTGGCGCGGACCTCCGTGGCGCGAACCTCCAGCCCATTCGCGACGACCTGTGGGCCGTGCTATCGAGTGCGCCGGCCGAAGTCCCGGCGCTGTTGGAGGCGCTGCGCTCGGGGCGCGTGAACGGCTCGACCTATGAAGGCGAATGCGCGTGTCTCGTGGGAACGATCGCGAACGCCCACGGATGCGCCTACGACGCACTGCCCACGCTCAAGCCGAACGCCGGCCGACCGGCCGAACGATTTTTCCTTGGCATCAACACGGGCGATACGCCCGCGACGAATCAGTTCTCTAAGCTCGCGGAGGAATGGATCATGGCCTGGCACACGCGGATGGTCGCGGCCTACGGGCAGAAGGCGCCAGAGGCGGCGAGCCTGTGATGAGCCCCTACCAGCGCGACACCTATCAGTGCTGGGCCACCTTGGCGGCTATTGGGCTCGCCAGTCTGGCCTTTTACGTGAGCGTGCTTGTGGGCCTTGTGCATCTGGTGGCGAGGTGGCGATGAACGCCTATCGCACGAGCCGCGATGACGAACGGAGCGCCGCCGTGATCGCCCTGTTGAAGCTGGTGGACCCGCCCGACTTGTGCCGCGGCTATCGCTACGTCCAGGCGCGCGATCCGAAACGGAACCCCGACGAGATCAAGCGGCAGCTCGGCACGGCCTACGTCGAACGGCGCCGGCAGGCCCACGCGGATCTCTCGACTATCGTCTCGTTGCGACGATCGGCCAAGTTGCGGCTCGTGGCGGCTGAACAGGGAAGGCGGCAGGCGCGATGACCGACTTGGAATTACAGCAAGCGAAATGGCTACGCGAGCAGATTGACGACTGGCTCAGAAATAGCGAGCAGTTTGGTATCATCGAAATTCTTCATGGAGACGACGATTCGTTTCCTGGGTATCACCAGAAGCACAAGGGCTTTGCGATTACGCGGATTCTTGATGCCTTCATTCAATCAGGCGTCACGCCGCCGACGGGAAAGGCGGGGCAGTGAACCCGCAACCCGACCTCTTCACCCCACCCGCCGTGCAATCGACTAGTGCGGAGAGCTTGGAGAAGTCCAAGCCGCACATGAAAGCGCAACACGACATGGTGTGGACCGAATTGCGTGAGGCGAATACCGGCATGTTCCCAGTGCAGTATCTGCTGGCCTATACCAGCATGGAGCTCGCCAGGCGCTGCGACCTGGACCGGATGCTCTGCTCCCGCGCCTTGCACTATCTCGAGCGGGCCGGGCGTGTGCGGGTTGTGACTACGCGGCCCTGTCGGATCACGGGACGCCGGGCGAAGGCGTTTGTGGCGGTGAAATAATGCCCATTAAAGGCGCAGAGACCCGCACCACCGGCCAGCATCGCGCCCCGCGCGACCTGAAAGTCTCGCTTGAGCCCAAACCGCCGATGGGCGCCAGCGGCTCCTGGTGGCTTGTGAAGCCCGAGGAGTTCGCAGAGACCGCAGCCAAGCAGCAAGAGCGCCTGAGCGGCACAAGCTCGACTTACAAATGGTTGCCAGCCGAGGGCGGCGAGGTGTAAACTCTCGACCAGAAAGAACGAAGGCCACGAGGCGGCGAGTCCTCATGGCCTTCAGCGACCCGTTGTAGCGGGAACGCCGGTTGCGAACCTTCCGGCATTTTACCTCCCTCCGCCTCGGACACGCAAGCCTTTCACTAAAGCGCAAGCTCGCCCGGATAGTTGGGACGGGACAACCACACTAGCAACTATCTGTTGGCACGGCCGCTACTAGGGGATGCACAAGCGGCACGGGTGGCGCGTGAGAGCCCGAAGCGGGCGCGGTATGACCGCGGAAGAGTCTGACGCCATGATCGCCTGGTCATATTCGGGCGGTCTGCCTCGAAAGGGCGGCTCCATGCGGCTGAACTCTTTCACGGGGCGGCGGATTCCCTAGGGGGGAGTGCGTCTGCCCCGTGGGCTCACCATCGGCTGATCTTAAGATCTTAGGGCGAGTAGACGCTGATTCAAGATACCTAGGTCCCAAGGGTTGGCGGCTGAATGGCTCTGTATTCAGCCGCCAACCCGCCACACGGAGAGGATTGTTTCATGGAGAAGCCAGCACGCCGCACGAAGCAGGAGACAACTGGGCGAAAACCATCCGGCGCGCGACAAATGTTCACGCGCGGCGCGACAGCGCTCGAGGTAACGCTCTCCCTGGAGTCGAACGCGCCGAGTGAGAAACGCGCCTGGTGGGTCGGAATGGCGCGAAAGGCTATTGACAGCCGTAACGCGGATTGATACAGTAGGCGGCATGAAAGAAGTCGATCCCCTCCTCGCCTTGCGCGCATTCGTGCAGCGCACGGGCACGCAGCGGGACGCCGCGCTCGTCTTGGGCGTGAGTCAGCAGTTCTTAAATGACATGCTCCATGACAAGCGGGGCATCAGCGACAAGATTCTGACGCAGTTAGGCTTAAAGCGCGTGACGGTGAAGGCATGAGCCGAGGCCGCGTCGATACGAATCACGGCGAGATCGTGCGGCAGTTGCGCGTGGTGCCTGGGGTCAGCGTGTTCGACCTCTCGCAGATGGGCCATGGCTGTTCAGACATCGTAGTCGGCTGGCGCGAGAAGAATTGGCTGTTCGAGATCAAACGGCCCAAGGCGCGCAAGAAGTTGTCACCCGCGCAACGCCGGTTTCGGGATAGTTGGACGGGGCAATACGGCGTAATCGAAAAGGCGGCCGAGGCGCTGCTGGTAATGGGCTTGCTTCGAGAAAAGGACGCGCGATGACCCTCACGCCTGACCAGCGACAACTGCTCGACGCAATGACTGGATGGATGCATTCGTTCACCGCAGACGAACGTGATGCCCTTCGTGCCGCCCTAGCCGACGCCGATCGCCTGGCGGAGATGGGGACGCAGACGACATGGCAGCCGATTGCGACGGCCCCGAAGGACGGGACCAAGATTCTCGTTCACAGAATCGGCTGGCATGCGCCCGAAATCGCGCAATGGTCGAGTTACTCGCATGCGTGGGTGTTATTTGAGGGCTCGGTTGAGCCGACGCACTGGATGCCATTGCCCAACCCACCCGCAGGAGAGACGACGTGACCATCGACTACGACGAGATCGACCCAGGTATTCGTGACGTCGTGCGCCGTCTGCGCGAAGCCGGATACAACACAACGGATAGTGGCGATGGCGTGACGAAGTTCGCGGAGGGCGGCGAGGCGATGGACTGTGCGCTGCCTTACGCCCATGTCTTGGATTGATCTTGGCCGAAGGCGTATCTGTTTGATCGCAAGGACAACATGACACGACGATCATTCTTCGCGAGGCTGAGCGGCGCTGTGGCGGTCGGCGCCACGCAGACGCCACAGAAGCAGAAATACTACGTCACCGGCGGACGGCTGACGACGGACGGCACGCCGAGAGACGACTGCAAAGTTCCGGCGTTGATCTGCGAGGGCCACAGTCGGCTGGATGCGCTGACCAGTTCCGGCATCACGGTCTGGACGGCGCAGGAGTACTACGAGGGCCGCGACGGCGTGCAGGCGAGGTGCGGACAGAAGCGATGACCCTCGGCACCCCACCCGCAGGAGAGACGACGTGACCCTAACGCAGTGCTGGCTTCGCGTGGTGTGCTGGCGGCGCGGGCACGATTGGTCTGGCTGGTGGAGTCATCGCGAGCGCACCTACGAGACGCGAACGTGTTGGACCTGTGGCAAGACAGAACGTCGTTGAGAGAGGCAGAGGAGCCGACCCCATGAGCACGCAAGCCGATCAAAACCTCGCGCGCGTGCTTCTCGCGGCAATGAGTGCGGAAGTCCAATCCTTACAGGACGAGGCCGATGTCGCCAGCGTGGAAATCAAAACGGCGGCTGAGTATCACCGTGGTCGCGCGAGCGCATTCGCACAGACGCGAAGGATCGTTCGAAGATTCGACATCGCGGTTCGTCGCTATGGCGATGCGGCGATCGGGCCAATGAAATACCACACTAGCCAAAAACTGGCGAAGCGTCGGAGGCCCCGATGACCGCCCCCAAGGCTGAGCCGAACGTCCTGACGGATTCTCGGCAGGGCACGGACGCCGCGGCGCCGAACGACCGCACGTGGGTCGAGAGCGCGACGATCCTGCGCTGCGAAGTCGGAAGCAGCCTGCACGGCATCGCGGACGGCACGCCGAGCGATCGAGACGAGATGGGCGTGTGCCTGGAGCCGTATCAGGCGTGCGTCGGCCTTCGCTGGCAATTCGAGCAGCACGTTCACCGGACAGCAGCGGCGCGCGAGGGTCGTCATGACGCGCCGAGTCAGCCGGGCGATCTCGACCTAACGATCTACAGCTTGCGGAAATGGGCACGGCTGGCCCTCGACGGGAATCCGTCCGTGCTCCTGCTGCTGTTCGCGCCCGACTCGCACACCGTCAAGTGCGATACACGCGGGCAGGCGTTGCGCGACCTGGCGCCCGCATTCGCATCCAGACAGGCCGGGCGGCGGTTTCTTGGCTATTTGCAGGCCCAGCGTCAGCGGTTGCTTGGCGAACGGGGACAGAAGAATGTCAACCGCCAAGACTTAGTGGACCGTCACGGATTCGACACGAAGTATGCCGGGCACATGATGCGCCTCGGCGTGCAGGGTATCGAGTTCTTGGAAACTGGCCGACTGACGCTGCCAATGGCCGACCAGTGGCGGCTGCGCGTGCTCGCGGTGCGGCAAGGTCAGGTCGCGCTCAATGACGTGCTGACACAATGCGGCGAAGTCGAGCAGCGGCTGAAGGACTTGATCACGACGTCGCCGCTTCCAGACGAACCGGATTACGCGACCGTCGAGCAATGGGTGCTCGAAACGTACTGGCAGCACTGGCAGGCAACCTACGGGCACGCACTCGTGCTCGAAACCAATCGAAAATGGGCCGATAGGAGAGCGAATGGCTAACCCCCCGCCCGAGACGCCGAGACACCCCAGTCACGATTGGCAGGCGATTGATTTCAGCGGGCGCACCGATGCCGCTCAGTGCCAACACTGCATGATCATCACGGGAGAGAACGGCGCAGACTCGCGGTGTCCGCTGGCCGACGAGATGCCGAGCCGCCTGACCCTCGACCAAGACCTGGCCCTCACGCGCCAGCGATTCGGCACGACGCCACGCGAGGTGATGCCAGAGACGCCGCCGCTGACGCCGTTGACGATGACGGCCGAACGCTGGAATGTAATAAACGAAACGGTCATCCCGTTTACCTATGCCTACCTGGCAGACGAACTGATCAGAGAAATCCATGCCCAAGCCGCCCGCGCCGACGCGGAGGCCGCCGCCCGCGTGAAGGAACGGGACGACGCGCGGCACGAACTCGAACTCCAGACGACGCGCGCGACCGAAGCCGTATGCGCTCGCGTGAAGGCGGAACAGGAGCGTGACGAGGTGCTGACGGACCTTGAAGCTGCGCATCAGTATCTCGACGGCCGAACGAGCGGCTTGGGCGCTGGCTTCAAGATTGCCCAACGCGTCCAAGAGGAAATTGAGCAGTCCGAGCGCCAAGCCAAGGCGCTTCGGCAGGAACTGGACAAGCTGAAAGCTCGACGATTCCCCGGTCTGGCAGGTTCTCCGTCCGTGCCTTGGTCCATCATCGCGCCGTGGGAATCAACGGCTCAGCGTAACCACAGCCAGTCGCTTGAACGGCTCGCCGAGCGCGGCGGTCTCTGCGCGACAGAAATGCTGCACGTGCTGAATGGCGTGCGGTGGGGCTACGGAGAGGCTGAGTCGCAAAAGATTCAGAAACTGACGCCAGCCGAGGCAAATGCCGCGGTCACGGCAATCGTGAAAGAGCGGGACGCAGACGCCGAACTCCTCACCCTGCGCCAGCGGGTGCAGGCGCTGGTGCGGCAATGGCGTCAAATGACTGCGAATGCGAACGCCGACGGCCCAATAGCCGGGGATGAAATCGGACACCCGTCGCGTTGGACGGCCGTAGAGATGTGCGCCGACGAACTTGACCGCATGCTCGCGACCCCGCCGAGCGGCGCGACGGAGGAGGACAAGTAATGCCACGCTTACTGAACGGCCGCAGCTGTATGGGGGTAGGGTCCACGGGAGTCTCGGTAGACGATGCCCTCGTGATTCCAGGCGCCGGATCGCCTGGCTGGGTGTCCCCGACACAGTTGGTCTGTAATGGCGCTGATGCGGGCAATGCCGTGCTCGAGCTCCCACCCGAAGGCCCACCGACCACCCTCTGGACACCAGGCGCGGATCTCGTGAAAGCGGGCGCCGGCACGATCGCGGCCGGCTTAACGAACGTCGGGACACGGTTGCGGAACGACGCCACGCCCCAGCCCTACACTGAGATTGCCACGCTCTTGCCGCTGGACGTCGATCGCGTGACCGGCACGGCCTTGCTCTATAACCAACAACTCGGCACGGGGTTCGGCCTCTGCTACCCGACAAATCCCGGCACGGAGCCCTTTCCCTGGATCGATACCGGCCCGCTGTATTCCGCGCGGATCATCGGCGGGATCGTCTGTTGGGCGCAAGGGACGGCGGCGGGCATCAGCGCGGCTGGGTTCAATCTGAATATTGGGGAACCCGTCCCGATTGAAACCTGGGTGACGAACATTCAAGATCCGCTGTTGCTCCCGAACGTGCGATCCTCCGGCGACACTTGGATCGTCTACTGTGACCGGGAGACAGGCACGCTCTACGCGCATCCGGCCAGCGACAAGAATTGGGGCTTCTCCCTGCCCGCGGGCTTGTATTTCGGACTGGATGCGGAAGTCGGCGCTGGGCTGCTCGTGGCCTCCTGCGTGAATCAGGGCGAAAGCGCCGGCAGCCTCCGCACGGATCTCTTTGATCTGCAACGCCTGCAATTACTGAGGGCGCCCGTGGTCGCGCCGACGTTGCCGAAGATGCAACATGCCGTTTCGACAGGTGTGTTTTTCCCGTCGCGCGAGTAGAATAAGCGGAGCCAGAGCATGTGTCATGCACGCCCTGACTCCTGTCCACGCACCGCGCCTTGGGAGGGCGCCGCGTCATGGCTGAGAAAAAGTCTAGTCCAAACGTCGGCCTTTTTTGCCTGTTTATGCTCCTTCTCACGACTGGCATGTATTGGCTATCTGAGATGACCGGCCTGAGTCCGGTTCGTCTCCTCGCCGTGACGACCGCGCTAGGAATGATCGAGTGACCTCTTCGCCTGGCGCTTTTTGCGTCGTCGCAAACGCCACCGATTGGAGCACCGTGACGCCTGACGTCTGCCGCGTCATTCTGGACTTGTCGTCGCTCTCTGTCGCACAACCGCCGACGGATCGCTTGGAGGGCATTTACGCCTCCATGAGCCCTGACAATCTCGATTTTCAGGATGAGGCGTTCCACGCCGAACGATTAGGCGTCCGTCTCTACGTCGCGTGGGACAACTGGAATACGTTTCCGCTTGGTGCGCTTAAAGAGATGCCCGCGTCGGCGGTGCCCTTACTGGAGCTCTACCAAGCGCCGCGGCAAGATCCGACCGAATCCTTGAGCGCGGCGATTGCGAGATGGACCCGCAACGCGACGGTGTTGGAGGCGATGTGGTCCTGGTATTGGGGCGTGATTCCCCAAGACTACTTGGGCGGCACAACCCTCGATCGCGTGCTGGCCGCGCAAGTGCCGAGCGTGGATCTGATCAACGCCCATCCACGCTGTAAAGTGTCGCTGAGCTTCGCGTGGGACCGTTCCAACGGCGGGCAGATTCCCGTGCTCGCGCAATGTCAAGTCAACCTGTGTGCCGCCAGTCCTGGGCCGGCGACCCTACTCCCCGTCACGTCGGCGGGGCTGCCGCAAGCGCATCTCTACGGAGGACCGATGAACGTCTACATGAAGCTCGGGAGTAAATACATCGGCGTGGACCCGGCGAAGCCCACCGTCGTCTATGCCGACCGCGACGTCGCCAACGGCTGGGAAGCCATCACGCTGACCCAGCTACCGGATAAACGATTTTCTGCCAAGTTCGATGCGGCGGGCGTCTATCTGAGCATCACGGATCTGAACGAGCTCGAGACGCGCACGGCGGTCGGGCCGTGGGAATCGCACTGCGCCATCAACCCTCCCGTCGAATACAGCACGACACCGAGCGAACTCTACCAGCCGACGCATGGCGTGATTCTCCAAGTGGAGCAGCAGTGATTCCCGGTCTACCCACCGCCCGCGTTTACGGGTCATCTGTGCTGCCGGTCGCGCCGTCTCGAGACGCGCTCTGCGGCGGGCAATGCACGTTCCAGGGCCTAACCTGTCAGACGCAGCAGTATGGGGCGCTCCCGATGTTCGATCCAGCCGTGCTCTGGCTGGACGACCAGGCCGACCGCCTCGCGTGCTATGCCGTGAAGCGCGCGGCCGGCGACACGATCGCGAATTTCACGCTGAGCGGCCAGTATCGCGAACAGGGCCAAGCCTACCAGGACATTCCCGGTAAAGACTTCTCCTCCGACGCCGGCCTGGAACAGCTGCGAGCACTCATCATTGAAGCCTTGACCCTCGGCGGCATGTCGGGCATCTGGCTCATGCTGGCCGGCGACGGGGAATCCGTGAAGGTGGACGGCCATTATGTCTATAACGACCCGCAGGGCATGACCTGGGGGAAACAGTGGCTGATGGACAACTTCGCGCGCATCTGGGCAGCCCTCACAGGCGGAGACGTGGATCTGACGCCCTACCTTGTGCTCGTGCCTGGCTATGACGGCGTGGTGCCCGCCTGGCAGCCGCCATCGAGTGTGGGGGACTATCTCCTGCATGCGCGGGCGATCGTCGGGTCTGGGGGCTACCTGGGGCTGGAACTGAGCGCCGGCTACAGTTCCTGGGGCGACGGAGGCGACAACTGGACCTCGGACGCCGGGAAAGCCGTCGATCTGATCCTGCAAGAGTTCCCCGAGCCGATCGGGCCGCCGATCCCGGCGCCGCCGAACATCTGCGATCTGCCGAACGACCAGAAGGCGCCCTACTACCAGGTCTGGCAGATTCTGGCGCGGATGCTTGGTCCGGCGTATCGCTGGCCGGCCGATGAGCCGAATTGCGCCGACAACCGAAACCCGCCGTGGTATCTGTCAGGCGGGACGCCGCGGGGGCCGTTCTTCTACAATGGATTTGAGTTTGATGCCTATTTCTGGGTGCGCGGCTATCCTCCTGCCATGGTCGAAGCTCATCGGCAAGCCTTGCGCGCCCTCGGGTGCGCCCACGTCGGATAAGGAGCCTCTATGCCTCTCCTCCAAGTGATGATCGTGCTCATTGTGGCCGGCGTGCTCTTGTGGCTCGCCAAGGCCTACATTCCGATGGACCCCGCCGTCTCGCGCGTCTTGACGATTGTCGTCGTCTGCGTGCTGGTCTTGTGGGTCTTGTCGCTCTTTGGGGCGCTGGACTATTTCAGTGCGATTAAGGTGGGGAGACGATGACAACTATTCTGCATATCATGGCTGGCATTGTCGCTGGGTTGGCGTTACTGGCGATTGTGCCGCTTCTAAAAAGGGCGAAGCGCGCAATGCGCCCGCGCCAGTCAGCCGCCGAGCAAGAGACGCAATTTCTCGCGATGCGAGATGCCTCACGCGCCTATTTTGCACACTGCACTCAGCAGATCGAAACGCAGAAATATCAATACGAGCAGGTGAATCGATAATGGTGTTCTGTGAACGATGTCTTTGTGCCCACACATGTCGCCAGTGCATCCATCCGGACGAAAAAGGGATGCATATGGCAGATTGTCCTAACAGCACTGACGTCCAGTTCAAGGCGCAACTCGCGTTGCTAGAAGCGGAGCGTGCCGAGATTATCCGGAAGTCCTCTCCGCGGCTGTTCGAATCACATGCCCAATGCAACTGCCACGAATGCACGCACCTTCGGGCCTATGGGCCTCAGTGGCGTTCGATCGCTGGGCGTCAGACATGAAGCCGCTCGAAAAGCTCGTGCTGATCCTGGCCGGGTTCGGCATTATGGCCGTGTTGTTCGTGTGGGCGCTGGTGAAGTGGGGCTAAAGCACCTTACTATTCACTTCCTGCCTTCTCATGAACAGAAGGCGTGGAATGAGTTCATGAAGGTCATTGGGAAGCGGCGCGTAGTGAGTGGCTTGGACCATCCGACCGATCCGGGTCTCGTCGTCGAATGGCGGCGCGCCGATACCCAGCGTCTTCGAGAGGCGCCAGCCGTGCGCCTTATCTTTAGCATCGCGCAGAGGTCAGACGATCCCACCGATCTCGAACGCGTCGGGCGCTATGATGCGCTCGTCGAAGACTATTAGCCCGCAGCGGGCGGCGCTTCTGGGCGCTGGTGAAGTGGGTCTGATAGACTAGTCACGGCCGAAACTGACCAATCCATCGAGGGAGTAAGCCTAGCCGTGCTCAGGCGATGGCGGGGAGTCGGCCTCGTAACTCCCCGCCTCCAATCTATGCTGTCGGCGCTTCCCCTGACGCCGAGCGTGCGAACGCCAGCCGCACGGCATCATCGGCCAAGATCGCATCGCACAGCGCCGTCCGGTCGGCCGGCGTCATGTCCGGATGGACCGCGGCGATCATCGCACCAATCTTCCCGGCGACGTCCACGCCAATGCCGATGAGCACCTGGGCAATCTGAATCCAGGCTTGCGCGCGTGATAGGTCCATTACTGGCCTCCCAACTTGAGCCGGGCTCCCGTGACTTGGGCGCTCAACTGTGCGGCGGTGCGATCGTTCAGGTCGAGTTCCAAGACGAGCGATTGCAAGATCGCCACGGCATTCAAGAGCAAGGACAGGTCCGGCTTGCCGCCCGCTTTGACGAGTTCCGTTGCGGCCGTGTCTAACGTGAACGCCACGACGAATTGCCGCTGGATCGCCTGATGTCTGGCATCGGTCAGTTTCGCGACCGCCGCCAAGGGCGCCGTGCAGTGGGTGTGATCGGCCGGAGCCTTCGTGATATCTGCCACGCCCCAACAGAGTTGCGCTTCCAAGTCTTGGGCGACGGCGAGGGAACCGTGGGTGTATTGGATCACGCGGATCGGGCCATTGGCGCTACAGCCCGGCAGCAGGAGCGATGCGGCGAGCAGAATCCCCACACTGCCCGACGCCAAGGGGAATTTCTTCTCGAGCCCGCTAAAGATCGTCGCGAAGTCTTTCACTGAGCCGGCCGCCGCGCCCGCTGCCGCGATGATGACTTGGGTTTTCAGGTCGCCATAGTGCAGAAAGATGTTCGCCGTGATCGCGCCGGAAAGCGTCGTCAGAAACGCATACATGAACCGGACAAACACAGCCACGAGCGGCGACACGACTTGAATCACCACATTCGGCACACCCGAAGGGGTAATGCCGGTGGTGCCTTGCACAATCGCCCCATTGCCCGTCCCGCCAATCACGGTCACGGGCACAGGTAGCATCGGCTCAGTCTTGATCTCATCGGCCATCACGGCACTCCCTTATGCAAACTTGAAAAACGTCTGATGCCCCAAGGTGCAAAGCGGCGTCTGCCCCTGCAGCATCTTGACCGTGCCCGAGAGCCACAGCGCCGTCGTGACATAGTGATTCGCGCCGCCCGTCGGGTCTACCCCGACCCCGCCGCGCACCTGATCGACCAGGGCGAGGAGTTCTGTCCTGTGGCTTTCTTCGGCCCCCTGGGGTGGCTCGGTGAGGAGCCGTTCCGCAAACGCATACGTCTCATCCGTGTTTGGACTGCGTTCCCACCAGCAGGAGAACTGCCAGGGCGTCAGACAGACGCTCCGCCAACTGGTGCCCCACCAGGCCGGATGCATCACCCGGTTCCGGATGACCCACAAGACGCCCAATTGCCCCGCTAAGGGTTCCCCGCGGGCCTCGCCATAGAGCGTGCCGCAGGCCGCCGTGCGGTCACTGAGCCGGCTGCGGATGTCTTCGGATGTCATGCGTGCCCATTGCCGTTCTGCACTTCTTTCGTGAGCGCGCGAAATTGCTCTTGCTGCCAGCGGTGCCGGCGTCCTTCCCGCAACCATTGAAAGAGAAAGCCCACCACCGTGGTGGCGAAAATGAACAGGTGGCCCCACAGGGTTGGATGATCCATCAGAACCGGCGTTTCGTCGTCATCTCATGCGCTAAGGTTTGGAATTTCGCTTCCATCATGTCCATCCGCTCAAACAGGGTGGCGCCGCCGTTGCTCCCGATGAGCTTTTCAATGCTGAGGATCACCCGTTCAATCCGCTTGAGCCAGCGATAGAACCAGACGAGGCCCCGCCAGGCGATCCCCACAAAGAGCCCCATCCCCGTGAGCGCGGCCACGACTTGCCCCGAGGTAGTGATCAGCCCCAACAGAGCAGGCATACCAGCCCCAGTCCGACCGCGTGTGGTTGCCGCACCCGCCATACTTCCCTGGGCGCCCAATATAACCGGCCCCCATCCGCGGGCGGAATCGGGATCAAGCTCATGGTCGTGAGCGCCCAGCCGACCCACCCCGCCACCATGAGCGGGTGCCACGCCCGCCCCTGCGTCAGCAACCGCACGATGCCCGGTTGCCAGAACTGCCCCATGACATGCGCGCCCGCGAGCGGCACCGACCACCACGCGCCCACGACCGTGCAGATAGCCGTGACGGCAAAACCGGCCATCAGGCCCGACCAGGCCACATCCCATCGCGCTAAGGGCGACGGATACGGCCCGCGCACACGCAGGACGGCGCCAGCCAAGCCCAAGGCCGGCAACCAGAGCCAATGCACGGCGTGCGCGAGACTGATCGGCACGGGCAAGAGCCACGGGCCACGCGTCGGAATCTGGTAGCGTCGGCAGGCCCACCAATGGCCGCCTTCATGGGCGAGGATAATCGCAAAGACGGGCACGGTATACCAGAGGGAGAGGCGGAGATTCGCGCCGCCCCACGCGACGGGCCGCACGCCGTGGGCCATCGTGAACATCGCGGCGTAAATGACGCCCGCGCGCCCAATGGTCAGGACGCCTGTGCCCCACAAGACCGCGAGGATGAGGCGTCTACCCGCCGTCACCATGTTTGTCGCCAAAGCCGTCGCACTTGATCCCTTGCGGGCCACAGGCCGCCTGCCGTTCGTCTTCCGTGAAGCCGTTGTCCGCCCACCACTGGGCATCGTTACAGAGGTCACAGGTAATGCCGCCCGGATCGGCGTGAGGGCCACCATGATGCCGGTAAAGGGCTTCGGCCAAACGCTGCTGCAGATCGTGATCAGGACGATCAATCGGGGACATGGGTCGCTCCTATCCGCCCTTCTTCGGGGTGGCCGTCAAGCTGCCCGTGGCGGGGTCAAACGTGAAGCCGGGGTGATTGCCTTCAATGAAGGCTTTCGTGGCGTCGATTTCCTGCCGGATGGTTTTCTCGTTCGCGGCTTGCTCGAGCGGTCCCAAGGCCGTCTGACACTCGCGATTTTTGCGGATCGTGTCGATCAGTTGCGTCTTGAGGGCATAGTTCTCGACGCGGAGCCGTTCCAAGTCGCTCAGCGCGGGAGGTTCGTCGGCGCGGACCATCGTAAACGCCGCCATCAGCAGCAGAATGATCAGGAGAAATCCGAGGGCTTGCAGCGCCGCCTTCACTGTTTGTCCTCCAACTTCCGAATGCGCGCCTCTTGGTCCTGCACGACTTTCAACAGCGCAGCTGTCACGCCGTCGTAATGGATGCCGTTCAGTTCGCCGCGGTAGAACGTCGAGAAGGCATTGCGGTTGTCGCCCAAGCCGGCCGCCGCGGCATAGACGTCATCCGCAATCAGGCCGGCGTGGAGTTCTCGGCTCGTCTTGTCGAGGAACGTCACGGGCTGGAACTGGAGCACCGTGCGCGCCGTGTCGAGGCTCATGGGCGTAATGGCGTCCTTCAACCGACGCAATGAGGAACAGGTCGTGAGCGTATCTAATCCGCTAATCGTCGTCGTGTCGTAACAGAGCGTATTGGAGGTGGCCGAAGCGAGCGTCTTGACGCCATAATGCCCGCTCGTGTCCCATGTCGCCTGCGCCACGCTGGCATTGAGCAAGGAGAAGACGGTCGATCCGGACGGCAATTGGATCTGCCAGGTAGACGTTGTGCCGCCCGTGCGTTGGAAGTTCACGAGGAGATGGCTGGTGCCGCTCTGCTCGAAGTAGGCCAAGACCGACGTCGCCGCGTTGTAACTCGCGACAAAGGTCGCATCGATCGTCCCGGTCACGCGCATCGTGCCAATCACGTCCAGCGTTTTGCCAGGGGCGGTCGTGCCAATCCCGACCGCCCCTGTAAATGCGGCGGCATAGTTGTTACTGGCGCCGGAGGGGGCCTCGATCGTTATGCCATAGCCGTTCGTAACCGTGCCGCCCAGCACGATCGTCGGCATCCGCAACCCGATCGCATTCGTAATCGTCGCGTTGGTCCCGGCCGAGGGGGCACCGGCAATGTTCAGCGTGGCCGCCGTCGTCAGGATGGACGCCCCGGCAAAGGCATAGGTCGGAGAGGTGATGCGATAGGCCCGCTGTAAGGCTAAGGCGCCGGTCGAGAACTGCACGACGCGACTAATGTTGAACAAGACATCCGTAGCCTCTGTGCCCGCGGCGAGTGTCGTATCCGCGGGGCCGGTGAGCGAGAACAGCGACGGCGATCCAGAGGTCGATCCGGCCGGCGTCAAGACGACTGGCCCAGCGGCAATCCCCCCCGTGCATCCCGTAGTCGTGCCCACCGCACAGCCAATTAAGGCACTCGCCGCGGTCGTGTCCGTCGTCGTGAGGGTCGAGACGGCGAGCGGCCGCGCAGCCACTTGGGCCAGCGCCGCGGCGGGCCAGAGGAGCAAGGCGAGGAGGATCAATCGCTTCATGACAACCGTTTCAGGCCAAGGCCCCAGGCATACCCAGCCCCGCCGCCCGTGACCTTCAGCTTCACGCAGTAGCTTTTCGGCGTGCCCGCCGCGGCAAAGGTGATCGTGCTGGAGGTGACGAGGGCGCCCACCGAGCTCGAACTTGAGATCGTGACCAGCGCCGTATCCGGCGAGCCATCGCTGAGATTCACGAGCGCCGCCGAAGTCGTGCCGCCGCCCGTCGCGCCCAGCATCCCCTGCAAGGCATAGGTGCCCAGCAGATTCGCGCTATCGATCGTGACAATCGACGAGCCAGCGTGGCACTTGTCGAACGTCGCGCCACTCGGGTAACTCGATGAAACGACGTAGGCATCAGCCGTGCCAAAGAACGGTTGGGCCGTGACGCCGATCAGGATGTTCGCCAGCGCGACGGACGAAATGTTGTCCTGCGACCAGACGGTGACGCCAGCCGACGTCTTCAAGATAAACAAGTAACTGGCCGCTTGGAGGTAGACGACCGCGCGCCCGGCTGAATCCAAGACGATCGGATTCGCGTTCTGATGCCCCGGCGCCAGATCGACGTTGTTGTAAGTCGCCAGGGGCGTCGTGGTGCCCGCGACGTAGGTGTAGAGGAAGCCGCCGGCCAGCGGCACGCCCGTGTTGCTGAAGAACTGGACCACCGGAATTGGCATGACCGTGCCCTGGCCGTGGGCCGGGCCGATCGCCAGTGCGGCGAGCAGAAGGGCGAGGAGCAGGCGCTTCATTGTCCGCCTCCGCTCACGAGCGCATTCATGGCCGCTTGCAGGACTTCTGGCGCCACGCCGCTCACTTGCGAGGCCATCTGATACATGCCGCGGGCCAAGAGGGATTTCACCATCGGACTCCGATCGACGAGCGCCGAGAGAAACGTCAGCGGCTTGTGCGTGACCCAAGCAAACCCCACGGGATCGCGATTGCCAGCCACGGGCACGCGCCGGCTGGCGGCATCGGTCGCGGCCATGAGCGCCGAGTCTTGGGCGTTCAGGGCGCTCACTTCTGGCACCTGAATGGCGATTTCTTCCTTGAGGCCACGCGCGAGCGCCTTTTGCGCCTCTTTCGAGGCGGAACTCATCTCGCCGTAGCTGTTCTTGAGGGCCTGATACGTGCCCGTCTTCATGGCCTGCGCCTCTTGGACCGGTATCATGCCACGACTCGCGCTGCCGCCTAGCTGCAAAAAGTCCGATACGCTGTTCCCGACCGCTTCGAGTGGCGCCGTGGGATTGACCTGTTGGGCTTGCCGGGCCGCGACGGGGAGCACGCGTGCCGCGACGAGTTTCGGGTCAATCTCGGCGCTGGAGGACCGAATCGCATCCCGAATCTGCCCGTTTGTGGCATCCAAGAGTGATTGGAGCTTCGACAGCCCGCTTTCGGTCACATTGATGCCGTTATCAAGGAACGTCTTGACCAGATCCGGCGCCGTCGTGCGGTATTGGTCGAGTAATGCTTTCGAGGGCTTCACGGCGCTCTGCATCAGCCGCTGACTCGCCGCGGAGGCGAGCGCATTCACGCCGCGCCCGACTCCTTCGCCGGACGCGGACGCTAACCCTTGCTCCCCGATTTGTTTCGCGGACTCCATTGGCGTCGGAATGTTCCCTGGCGTGTCGGCGTTCGCCACGTCATGCGCCAAGAGGCCCGCGCTGGCCCCACCCGCGCCCATCAGCCCGGCGAATCCAATGGCGGGCGCGGCCGACATGCCGCCCGTCAACGGCGCCGTCGCGAGTCCCGCGGCAATCGCGCCCGCCGCGGCCGGATGATCCAGAATCGTCTGCGCCAGCTTGGTATCGAGGCCAGTCTTTTGGAGGAGCCCGCCCAACCCTGGAATCGAACGAATCGCGCTCTCGACTACTGCGCGGGTATTACTCTGCGGATCGGGCTGCGAGGGTTTCGGCGCCTCAGATTTGACGTCCAGCCCAGACGTCCAATCTGTTTTGACGTCTAGGCCGCTCGTCCAATCGGATTGCGTGGGGGCCTGCACCTGACCGATGGATTGGATGACGGGATTGAACGGCATTAGCGCACCACGACCGCCCCGCGCGCCTTCGCCTTCTCGACGTCGCTATTCGCAATCGCCACGACACGACCATCCGGCCCACGCATCATTGTGTAGCCGGTCGGCGCCGTGCTGACGGCTGGCGCCGTCGTCGGGGCGGCCGGTGTCGGGGTCGAAGGCTGCACACCTTCGGGGATGCGCGATTCAATCGCCTTCTTCTGATCGGCCAGCGAGCTATGCACGTTCGCCATGTCTGTCTTGAGCACTTGGGCAACGGCTTTCGCTTGCCCGAAGGTGAAATCCTTCGCGTTGAAGCTGGACACTTGCGCGCGAGCGGCGTCCGTCAATTGGCCCGAGAGTTTCGGATCGTTCGTGACGCGCGCAATCTCGCGGTTGGCGACGTCGCGCGCCGCATTGACCGCGGCCATGTTCGCGCTCCCGACCATCTTTTCGTCCAGCATCCGCACGGGAATGTTCAGCCAGGGCACGCCCGTATCGGGAATCTTCGAGGCCAGCGACAGGAACTGATCGAGGTTCTTGTTCGCCGTGCTTTCGAAGGCCGAGAGGGTGTCAAGCGTGCTCGTGACCTTGTTGAGCGAATCCTTATTCGCCTTGTAGATGGCGGCATTCGAGGCCAGCGTCACATTCGGAAACAATTCCGAGGCGCGGTTGATGATCTGGCGCCGGTCGTTCGCCGCGGCCTGCCCCATGCCGAGCGGCGGCAACTGGCCCGTCGTCGCAAACATCTCCGCGACCTTATCGAGCGATTTCGGCGTGAGGCTGGAGCCTTCTTCGGCGCCGGTCGCAATCGGCTTATTCGTCTGGCCGCTGAAGCGTTGATTCCCGAGCGTGTAATCCGCGGGCGCCGGTTCTGGTTTCGGATTGTTCGCGATCTGCTTCCCGCTCGCGTCGAAGCGGGTCTGGCCCTCTCCGAGCGTAAACGGCGCGCTCGGCTGCTCAGGGCTCGTGAGTTTTTGGGCGAACTTCTTAAAGCCCTCGGGATCTTGCTGCCACAATTGCTGAAATGGCGCCACGTCCTGCTCATGGCTTTTCGCGACTTCAAAGAGCCCATTGACGATCATGGGGTTGAAATCGGCCGCAATCGCGTGGCCCGCCAGCGTGCGCGCATAGCCCAGTTGGGCCTGCTGATACGCTGTCTCCGCTTCCTTGAGCTTGAGATGAGAAGTGTTGGCCTCATCCAAGCCCTTCATCAGATCAGGCACAGCGGCGCCCAAACCCATCTTGACCAGATTTTCACTCAGTTTGCTCTGATCGACTTGCTTCTTCTCTGGATCCCAACTGGCGCGATAGGCATCGGCCAGCATGGTGCTTTGCTGCTGTTTCTGTTGCGCTTCGACCACCTTCTGGCGGCGTTCGTCTTCCAGGGCCTGCTGCTGCTTCAACTGCTGCTGGCGATATTCCTGCTCCTGCTGCGCCGTGGCGCGCGACTGCTGGAATTGCTGCGCCTGCTGCAGCACCGCCCACGGGTTCTGCGCGGGTTGCGGCTGAAAGACCGAAAGTGGGATCTGTGGGTCGATCATCTAGGCATACCAGCCCGGCGACACCGGGGGCGGATTCGAGTAGCGAATGAACGGATTACTCGGCTGAGCGGCCGGCGCTTGCGGCACGCCGCGGAGCCCATAGTAGGCGCCAATCCCACCCGCGACGGTGCTCGGAATGCCGCCCGCGTAGTTGATCCAGGGGTTCGCGGCGCCCACTTGGCCCGAGGCGTTGATGTTGCCGATCCCCGTGTAGAGATTGCCCACGTTGCTGCCGTAACTCCCGAGGCCCGCGTTAATCCCATTGACCGCGCCCGCGCCCAAGCCGGCTAGTGCGAGGTTGTTATTGAACGGCTGCTGATACTGGGCGTTGTAGTTGATCCCGTAAGTGTTCGCCGCCTGATTGTAGGCTTGATTCTGCGCGCCCAAGCCGAACTGCGACCAGGCGAGGCCATTGTTCGCCGCAAACTGGGCCTGCTGCACTTGGCTCTGATAGGCGTTCCAGGCCTGATCGTAGTTGAACTGCGCGCCGAACTGATTGGCGTTCTGGTTGAGGGACGCGGCATTGTAGTCGGCCTGCGAGTTCGCCTGAAATGCGCCGAGATTCGCGGCCGAGTTCGCCTGATAGGCCCCCAGTTGGCTGTTCCAGTTCTGCTGCCAGGTGTTCGCCGCCTGCCCATAGCCCTGCCCCTGGTAGGCGAGTTGGGTATTCGCGTTCAGCCCGTAGGTGCTGGCGGCGTTCTGATACTGCTGTTGGGCCAACTGCGCGGCGTTGCCGTAGTTGGTCTGATAGGCGGCGAGGCCCTGATTGAACCCCTGCTGATTGCCGGCCAGTTGGTTCTGATAGGCGTTCGAGCGGAAGCCTTCATTCGCCTGCGTCGTCGCGAGCTGATTGCCGAAGTTCGCCTGATTCGCGGAGAGCGCCTGTCCGAACTGCTGGTTGTTGTAGGCCAGCCCGGTTTGCGCGTTGGTGTCGTAGGCGTTCAGCCGGTTCTGCGCGTCATACTGCCCCGCCCCGAGCGCCTCGGAGAAGTTCTGCGCGTTGTAGAGCCGCTGGGTATCGGCATTGGTCTGATAGGCCGCCAGTCCTTCGGAGGCATTCGTCTGATGCGCGCCCAAGGCTTCCTGATAGCCGGCCGTGTCGTAGGCCAACCCCGTCTGGGCGTTCGTCTGATAGGCGTTCAGCCGGTTGCCTTCATTGAACTGTGCGGCGTTCAGCGCCTGTCCATACTGCTGCGCTTGGGCGTTCTGCTGCGTGGTCGTGTTCAGGCCGTAGGCATTCGCCGCTTGGCCGTATTGCGTGCCCTGCACGGCTTGCCGGGTCGCTTCGTTCGTCTGAAATGCGCCGAGGTTGGTCGCGTTCTGTGTCTGGTTCTGCGTGAGCGCCCGATTCCAGAGGTTTTGGAACTCGTTCGAGGCGTAGTCCTGCCCGTAGCCCTGGATGGCTTTGGCAGTGTCCCCGGTGAGCAGATTCCCCCGCGCGGCGGCACTGGCTTGGAGGGCTTTTTCGCCCTGCTGCAGTCGGAATTGGTAGCCGGGATCGTTCTGTTCCGTCGCGCCGGTGGGCGCCTGGAACTCGGTCGGCGTGAACGTCTTCGCGTCCGCCAACGTGTTGTAGTTGAACGTCCCCGGCGTCTGGAGGCCGCTATAGGTGAACTGATTCGCGCCCTGATACGCCCCCGGCTTCTGCAACGCCTGATACGTGAAGTCCTGTGGCTTCTGGTAGTTCTGGATGTTCCCCAGGGCCTGATAGTCCAGCGGCGCTTGCGCCTGAAAGGGGTCGGGCGTCTTGAGCGCCTGATAGGTGAACGGATTCGGGTCGTTCAGGTGGGCGGCCGGACCGTAATCCCCAGGCGCGGCGGCGCCCGTGGCGTTCCCGCTCGAGGCATCGGGCGCGGCGCCCTGCGACTGCGGATTCCAGTCCGAGCCAAACGCTGGCCCTTGCGGCTGGGGGACGCCAGGCAAGGGGCCTTCGGGGTTGGCCGGCTTCGCCTGTGAGGGCGCGGGGGTATCCCAGACCCAATCGCCTGTAGACGGGTCCGTATGCGCGCCTGGGGGCGGGGCGCCGTGATGGTTCGGATAGTTCGCATCGCGCGGGTCCGGGCCGGCGTCGGCGGGCTGTCCGTTCGTCGTGTCTGTGCCAGGGGCGCCAGCCGGCGCGGCAGTGAGCGTGGCGCCTTGGCTCCCGTTCCCAGGTTGATTGTAGGTCGGCCGATTGAGTTGGGAGAGATCGCCGCTACTCGTGCCTTGGCCGGCGAAGTTGTAGCCGCCGCTCGTCGGATTGGCGTTGTAGGTCGGTTGGTTCAGTTGGGACAGATCGCCGCTGCTGGTGCCTTGGCCCGTAAAATTGTAGTTGCTATTTTGAGGCACGCCCCACGGCTGCCCGTTCACGGTCATGCCGCCAGGGCCATTCCCGCCGGCCATGAGGGCGCCCGACTGGGGACCGAGTGCCATGCCGGTCTGACCGCCGAGCGTGTTGGGGCCTTGCGGAATGGGGCCGAGATTCGGATTGCCGTTACCGGGATTTTGTCCCGAGAAGTTGTAATTCCCGCCCTGACTTGACCAAGGATTCCCTTGTGCCGACTGCGGCACTTGGGGAGGCGGACGCATCGCCCCGTTCTGCGGCGTCGTCGGACTCGCCCCGAGCGCCGGGCCCCCGTTGTAACTGAACGGCGCCGCGGGTCGAAAGCCGGGCGGCGGCTGGAACGTCTGCGGCTGCTGCAGTGGCGCGTAGGAAAACGGCGTCGGCGCGTTCAGCGTGCCCGGCCCGGCATACTGTTGCGGCTTGTATTGGGACGGGCTGTAGCTCTGGCCCTGGAACGGCGCCAACGGCGTGAAGTTGCCCGAGCCGCCATAACTCCCCCCGCCGCCACCGCTCCCGCCCCCACCAGGGCCGCCGAGAATCCGCCCCGTCAGATAGCCGGTATCGCCCCCCGCGCCTTGCAAGGCTTCATTCTGCCAATACTGCCAGTCGCCCGTGCCCGAGCCACGACCGCCCGGCGTAATCCCTCCCTGGACGAACGCTTGCGCGACCCACGGCTGCATGCCGGGATTCGCGGCGATCATGCGCTGGACGGCATCGGAGTTCGGCTGGGGCGCCCCTTGCGAGGGCGATCCGCCCCCATTCGGATTGAAGGCGGGCGGCGTGCCGCCTTGGCCGCCCCCGCCGCCAATGAGTCCACTCAAGCTCGTGCCGGGCGCGGGCGTGGGGATATTGAACAACTGCACCCGCTGGGCGGGCGTCAGCGTGGCGTATTCGGCCTGCTGTTCCGGCGTGAGAGCGGCCCAGTTAAAGGCCCCTTGGAGCCCGGAACTGCCGCCCTGGGTGTTGTAGGTGCCGACACCCCCGCCGCCCATGTAGCCGGTGAACTGGCCGGCGTTGTAGGTAGGCGCGGGCACTAACTCGCCCTCCAGGGATTCGGCGGTGCCGTCTGATAGGGGTTGCGCGGCGCAAACGGGTTCGGCGCCGGCTGCCCGGTCCACGGCTGGATGTTCGGCGGCGGCAGATAGGGCTGCGTCGGGCCACCAGGCGGCGTCATCTGCGGCGCCATCGCCGGGCCATTGAACACCGGATTCCCGCCGTTCGGATTGAACGCGGGCGGGCGCTGTCCGGCCATTTGCCCCAACGCAGTTAGCCCCTGCTGCCCCAACTGCTGATAGGGCGCGGCGTTCTGCTGCTGCTGCGCTATGATCTGACGTTGCAAGGCGATGGCCTGGTTACTCGCGTCTCGCTGCGAGTTGGCCGCCCCTTGGGCCGTCTCGGAGGCTTTGTGGGCGGCATAGGCCCCCACCCCGGCCTGCACGCCCGAGATGATTAGCGGGATGGCGACAGCGGCGGGCATGGCTCCTCCTGAATCGGCATGACGAAATGGGCCGGCAAACGCACGGCGCCGACCTTCTCGAGTAACGTGCGAATGGGCTCCCCGATGCAGGCCGTGAGCACGGCGCGATAGCCTGACGCTCGAGCCTGCTGGCGCATGGCCCGAAGCAACCGCCGGCCGACGCTCGGCCGCTGCCGGAAGGCCGGCGCAATCCACAACCCTTCGGCATGGAGCGCCGTCAAGAGCGCCCAACAGCCGACGATCGCCCCGTCCTCTTCCACGACCATGACCGTCGTGTGCGTGGGCGGCAAGAGCGGCCACACCGTCTCGAGCTCGGTGCCGGCGAGCCGATGCCACTCCTCGGGCGGCAAGATCCGCGTGGTCACAGCGCCTCCAAGACGACACCCAAGGCATACTGCATCGTCGTCACGCCCGTGGAGGCGTAGGTCGTGGCATACGTGACGTTCGTGCTCGCATCCACTAGCATCGTCACGCTTTGGCCCTCGTGCGTCGTCGTCAGGTTCGTCGTGAGGTTCGTGCCGCTAAACGACTGCGCGACCCCGCCCGACGTCCACGCCAAGAGCACCTGAATCCCGCTCGTGGCGGATGAGGCGCGCGTCACTTGGACCGCGTAACTGGCCCGATAGAGGCCCGCGGCCAACGTGCCTGGATTGAGCGCCGTCGCCGCGATCGACGCGGCTTGCGCGGTGAGCGCGGCATCGCCCACGATGCCCACGGCGGCATTCACCATCTGTCGGAGCCGGTTCAGCCACTGATACCAGACCTGTTGCAGCTGCCAGAGCTTCGACTCGGCGGCATTGATTGGCGTCGTGTTCGGGACGGGATCGAGCGCCATTAGCTCACCGCCCGATAGGCGCCCGGCAGATCGGCGCCCAGAATGCTCCACGGCACGGGATCAGAGACAAACGCCTCAAACACGCGCCGTCCGCCTCGCGCCGCCCCGGTGGGGGTCCAAAACACGCGGGCATTGTATTGGCCCTGCTTGCCCATCGGCGTCAGGATCGGCCCGACAAACGTGTGTCCCGCGTCGTTGGAGTAGCGCATCGCGACCATCGGATCGCTGCCCTGCCCGGTTTCGATGCCCACGCCCGTCTCTTGCGTGATCTGGAACGTCGGGAAGAAGGTGTAGCGGTCGAACCGGCCGCCGTCCTCCCCCGTCAACACTTGCGCCCGCCGCAACCGGCGAATCCCGGTGCCATCCACGTCGGTGTAGAGGGTCGTCGATGCCTCGTAGGTGTTCCCCGTGGAACGATCCAGCACGAGGTGCTTGTTGAAGGCGTAGGCATGGAACATCGGCCGATAGGCGTCAAAGCGATTCTGGGGGCCATTCCAGAAGCCGCGCTGATGCCACAACTGCTCGGTCGCATCAAAACACCACGTCACATTGGCGGACGGGAAGGTGACGAGGTAGAACTGATGGCCCTGATCCTGATAGCTCCAGCCCACGGCATCCGTCACCGTCGCATAACCTTGCAAGGCGAAGTCGATCGCGTCGGTGCTAATCTTCTCCAACGCCACGCTGCCCTCTGGCGAGCGCACGACCATACGCGAACCTTGGGCGTTCTCTTCCACCCACACGAGCGAGCCGCCCACGTTCGTGACCGAAAACGGCGCCGATGTGCCATGACTGAGGAATCCGCCCGCAATGGGCGCAAACGGCACGCCTGATCCCGCGCTTGGGTCCGGTGTCCAGACTTCGGACGTCTGAGAACCAATGAGATAAATCAGGCCGCCCACTTGGTTGACCGAGAGTGCCACCCAGCGGTCCGACCCTTGTAATCGCTGCGCGACATTGGCGGGATTAAAACTGGTCCCATCGAGCAAGTCGGAGACGCGCAAGGTGGACGTGGCGGCATCCAAGACGAGAAAATAGCCCCCGATATAGGCCACGACGGTCGCACCAGAGGTCAGGGACGTCGTGAGCACATTCGAGCCCAAGTCGAGAATGTGGAGTTGATCCCCGCTGCAAATCGCAAGTTGGCCCCCAGCATCGCCATTACTCGCAAACGTCGCTGGGTTCGCATCGCTGCCGACCGTGCCGCGATCAGTCAAGGAGCCGTCCGACATGAGTTCGTAGAGAATGGCGCCGACGACTTCGAAGCAACGACCGTTCTGCGCCCAAATGTTTCGGCCGGGCGATTCCGTCGCAGAGGCAAAGGTGCGGAAGCCTGGACAGGAATACAACTGTGCCGGGCTGTTGGCCGCCGATCCCATCCGCTCGAGATAGAGATTGATGCACGCTTCGCAGTTCGCATTGAGCGAGCGCGTCCGATAGGCCGGGCCGACGAAGTTAGCGAACTGCATGGACGTTGTGGGCGGCGAGCGCCGCCCCACTCCCGGCCACGGCGAGACTCAAGCCGATGGCCCACTTCGGATGCGTGTCGCGCAAACGCCAGATCAAGGGAATGGCCGCGGCCGTGAATACGGCCTTCGCGCCCAAGACGAGCGTCGGCCGATTCCCAAAGACGGGATTGGCTTCATAGCCGCCATGACGCACGCCCCAGACGGTGGTCGCGGCATCGGCGGATTGTCCTGCCACCGAGGCGATGAGCATCCCCGTCAGCACGCGATGCGACACGGGACGCGATTGGCCGAACGCCCGATCGACAACGACGCCGGCCACAAACGCGAGGACCAGCGCGAGGATCAAGAGCGAGCGGCGAAAGAGTTTGTAGGACATTACTGAATCCCGATGCAGTGATAGGCGTAGATGTCGCCTGTGGCTGGAGCGGTGCCGTTCGTCACCACCGTGATCGCCGTCGTGCTCGTGACCGAGGTGAGCACGGTCTTACCCACCGCCATGCCGGCTTTGTTCATCCACACGGTGCAGGCGGGGGCGGCGGCCCACGTGGAAGCAAAGGTGATCTGAAAACCAGACGCAGGCGTCGTGCCAAGCGTGACTGAGCCGGCCGTGTCACTTGATCCCGTCGAGAACGTGCCGTTCCCCGTGCCGCAACTGTTCGCGGCGGTGCAAGTTGGGGTGCCCGTCATCTGGAACTTGACGAGCGAGGAGTTCGCGTTGTTAGCAACCGCCAAGACACCATCGGTATTCAGATTCATCTGCGTCTTATTGGCGGCAGCCCCTCCTCCGACAATGACGTTGCCGACTAGGATGTTGCTTGTCGATTGGATATTCGCCGCCTGCAACGTGACCGCGACTGCCAAGCCGCCCTTCTGCACATAAAACTCATCCGTCGCGCCGCCCGCGCCGCCGAGGATTTGGAAGTAGCGACTGCTCGAGGCGCTGGCGGTTTCGGTGAAGGCGTAGGAATTGCCGATGAACGAGACGCCGCCTGCGTTCCACGTCTGGGTGCCGCTGATAAGGGGGTTCGATGTCGTGACCGTGCCGCCTGTCGCGGTATAGAGTGGCGACACCACCGACGTGCCGAAGTAGCCGGTGCGGAAGGCTGTGCCGGACGCGCCGAGATCCCCAGCGTTATTCGACGCCGCCGACAGGCTCGTCACAGTCGGTGTGGCGGTGCAGGTGGGAGGGGCACCGCCCGCCAATACGGTGCCCGCCGTGCCGCAGACGACGGTCGTCGGCGTGCCCGTCGTCGTCGTGTTGTAGACCAAGCCCGTCGCCAGCGCCCCGAGGACTTTGGCATTCGGCAACCGGACATCGGCCGTCGCAATCCAGTAGGTGGCCGAGAGATCCGGATGGCTCACGCCACTCGGGGAGAGGCTTTTCCCGGCCGTCGCGCTGAGCGTGGCTGTTCCGCTCGTATAGGATGTCATCCGCACACGCAGACCAGTGATGCCGCTATTGGCGATCGAGAACTGGCCGCCCGCGGTCGTCGTGCTGCCGGCCGTCCAATCAGCCAAGTTGATGACGGACGTGGACACCCAGGTCGAAGAGGTCGCCCCCTGCGTCTCAAACGTCAGTGTGCCGCTGAACGTCCCAGTGATCTGAACCGTGATGCTGGAATACTGCGTCACGTCCCACACGGCACAGTCGGTGTTCTGAATGCAGGCCGAGCCTGAGGCTGCCGCGCCGGCCGTCTGCGGACTGGGCGCGATCTGATTGGGATTCTGCGCTGCGGCCAGCGCGGGCCAGAGCGCCACGAGCAGATAGAGAATCAAGCGTCGTCGCACGGTGAGGCTCCTTAGAAGCGCCGAGGCACGGTCAGCCCCGTGCGGTAATTGAAACTTGGCCGACTGCGCGCATGCGCCGTCATCCCGCTATCGCGCGTGGCAAAGAGCGGCACGCGGTCATTGTCGCCAAAGATGATCGCACGGGCTTGCCGCGCATCCCAGTCCAACTTGGGCGGAATGGCCGCCCCATACGCCCCCGCCAACCCTTCGGCTAAGGTGAGCGTGAGGGCTTCCTGCCAACCAGGCGGCACGTCCAGCGTATCGCTAATCGTGAGCGTATCCGACAGCACGTTCGCCACGACCAATTCAAGGCCATAGGCGATCGTCGGCAGCGGCCAGAGATAGATCGAGCCATTCGGCCAGTCCGGCGAGTAATAGAGGTCGGTCGGGAACGTCGTCGTCACTGCCTGCACGCTCTGGAGTTGCCACCATTGCCAATCGCGCAGCGTGAGGGGTGTGCGAATGACCGGCGAGACGTTGTTCAGAATGACGTTCGCGCCGTAGAGCTTCACGGGCCGTTGGGCGACCGTGAACGTCGCGCCACTCGGCCCGATCGTGCTGGGATTCAGATTCGGGACGATCGTTTCTTCAAGAAACGTGAGCGCCCAGACGGTTTGGCTATCGGCGTTCCAGAGATTCAGCAGCCGCTGGAGCTTACGAACCGCCCAATCAGACGTGTCTGCATCCGGCGTCTGACCGACGCCGAACACCTGGATTTCCCGATAGGCGTCGGTGACGAGGGTATCGACGGCAACACTCATGCGCGCGCACGCTTACCGCTCCCAATAGCCGACTTCGCAATCGTAGGAGTCCGCGCCGTTCTGCGTGACGCCCCACTTCACGAAGAGGAAGTTCCCGCCCGGCGCGATCACGATCGGCGCCATTGGCACGACCGCGACCAACTGATTGGTGCCCGTGGTCGGCAACGCGGCATTGGGCGTCTGGACCGCCTGCCCGAAGGTGAAGATGTATTGGTCCTCCACCACGGCAATGACAGATCGCACGCGCGAATGGCCGCAACGCTTCGCGTTCACGGCGGTCCCGGTCACGACGGCGCCGAAGTAAACCACGCCGCTGGAACTCGAGCCGTAGAAGTCCGACCGGCAATTGACCGGCGTCATCGCCGTGCCGCCCGAACTGTAGCGGGTCGCGCCCGCCTGGTCATACCACGAGTCGAAGTCGGTCGTGGACGCCGAGGCGCCGATCGCCGTCATGCGGACCTTGATGAAATCGAGCGTGATGTTCTTCGCCCCGCCGTTGTAAATCAAGATCATCGGCTTCGTGGACAGATCCGCCGCCACGGGGGCCACATGGCCCGCCACGCCGGTCCCAGGCGTGGTCGTGTTGACGAGGTAATAGGAGCCCTCATCGGCGTAAAACGTCTGCTTCGAGCCCATCGGCAGCGTGTAGGCTTCGCCATACGTGCCGGTGCGGGACGGGGTGGCAATCGCTGTGCTGTCGGCTGAGCCAGTCGGAAGAGAACGGGCAATCGCCATGCGACACTCCTGTTAAGACGAGGCGGTCGGCGCGGGCGTCAACGTCGGGACGGGCCGCACCCCCAACGAGGCGATCGTTGGCGTCGAAGTCTGCGGTTGCCACACGCGATCGCCCGCGTTCGGCCCAACCTGATCACCCACGGCAAACCAGATCGCGCCTGTCGTCAGATTGATCCACGGATTGGCGGGCGGGTCACTCACCGGCACGCCCCGCGGATTCACGGTGTAAAACTGCGTCGGATTGCCGCTGTAGACCGTCGCGCCGTTCGTATGCGTGACGGCCTGCGTGCCCTGCTGCCCGCGCAACACATAGACTGTGGAGGTTTTCGGCGTCACGCGCACGCGCATGGCTTCCCCATCAATCACGAGCAACTGATCGACGAGAATGCCGGTCGTGCTCGCCAACTGGACCTGACGGTCCATCGCGGTCAACGGCATGGCGAGGGTCGTGCTGGCGAGGTTAGGCATTCGTCTCTTTCTTCGGACGGCCCGGCCCGCGTTTGCCGGGCGCTTCCATTGGCGTCAACTGCGCCTCAGGCAGCGCCAAGAGATCGACCGAGGCCGGTGCCTGCACGGCGGCGGCTGTTGAGGGCTCTGTGGATACCACAGGGATCAACAGCCAACCCGCCTTCAGCGCCGCATCCTTTTCCGCCGTGTCGTAGACGATGCACGTCTGTCCATCCGGCGCATGCAGGATGCGCGGAAATTCCTGGTAGACATATGGCGTCGTCGGCAGTCCCTGCATACGGAAGTCTCCCTCGCTCATCTGACGATTCTACCCAAACGTCACGTTCCGGGTGCTCTGCACCCACCACGTGCCGGCGTTCGCCCAGAGGACCATGTTGTCGCCAATGGCCCCGCCGTAGGTCGCGACGTCGCGGGCGGTCGTGCCGCCGTTGAAGCCGGCCGTATACGTCACGGTGTGCGCGGAGGCATTGACGGCATAGATCGTCATGATCATCCCGTCCTGCGCCCGCGTCGGGTCAATGATCGTCATCGCCAGCGTCGTGCCGTTGATGCCGACAAACCCCGGCTGAGTCGCAATCGCGCCGAGCGAGGTGTAGATCGTCGGGCCGCTCGCCGGATCGCCCAGGATGCTATCGGTATTCGCCTGATAGCCGTTCTGCGACAACATCTGCCAGCGTTCCGTCGTGGACGATGCGCCGTTCACGTCGAAGATCGTGATGCCGCTGTCGTCAATGACGATGCGCGGCAGCGCCAACTGGGACGCCGACGTCGTGACGTGCGCGGCCGGCTTGACGCCCGAGAGGTTGACCGGGGCGGCGAAGTAGACCAAGGCGCCGGAGGCATGGAAGGTCGCCCGCGTGCCCAAGGCGCCCCGTGTCACCTGGACGTATTTCGTCGTGGTGTTCACTGAGCGCACCCACATGGCTTCGCCTTCGCAGATGGCATAGGTGCCCGCCAAGGCGTCCGTGGTCGCGGTGACTTTGATTGAGAGCGCCGCGGCATCCGTGACCGCGGCGCTGAGGGTGGTCGGCGTAAGAGTCGTGGCAGCAGCCATGTCTGTTCTCCCGTTAGGCGCAGAGGACGCGCACGCTGCAGTTGTCGTTGTAGAGGTTGCCGAAGCCGATCACCGTATCGAAACGGTTGATCATCTTCGCCGTGATCGGATCCCACGCGCGCACGAACCGAACCCCGAGGCCCGTCTCCGGGTCGCGCATGATCGACGCCATCTCGACCGCCTTGGGCTTGTCGAGCGTCACGCCGACGAGCGCAAAGGCATCCGTCGTGAAAATCAGCCCCTGCTTACCCTGCTTGCCGTTCGGCGAGCTCGTGCCGGGGAACAGCGTGACCGTCGCCCCGGTCAAGGGCAGCGCGTCCACATTCTGATACTGCGAGCCCGGCCCGATGATCGGCGGGTCGATCTGGACCGTCGCCGCCGAGCCCA
>Ga0134121_10000566_pt1 | contig 41399 bp, 28 predicted proteins | sample KB301_FD_96463 | JGI IMG/M metagenome (GOLD analysis project Ga0134121, IMG submission 96463) | Terrestrial soil microbial communities without Nitrogen fertilizer from Kellogg Biological Station, Michigan, USA - KB3-0-1 | ecosystem: Environmental > Terrestrial > Soil > Unclassified ...
CGCCCCGCCCGCGGCCTGGTCTCGATCGCGATCGCCACGACGCTCGCCGCGGCGACGGCGCCCGTGTCGTTCGCCGCCGCTCCCGCGTCATCCGCATCACCCGCATCACCCGCGTCGCCCACGTCGCCCGCGGCGCCGGCGTTCGACGCGACGGTCGCGGCGCACTTCGCGCGGCTGGCGCTCGACTGCGTCCACCGCGAGTATCCGAACAAGATCGCCCACGTCATGAACGGCGACGGCGACGCCCGCCCGCCGCGAGAGCTCACGCCGGCCTTCTACGGCTGCTACGACTGGCATTCGTCGGTGCACGGCCACTGGCTCCTGGTCCGCCTGGCCCGCACCTTCCCGGACGCGCCGTTCGCGCGCCAGGCGATGGCGGAGGTCGCGAAGAGCCTGACCGCCGCCAACGTCGCGGCGGAGGTCCGCTATCTCCAGGGCGACGGGCGCGTGTCGTTCGAGCGGCCGTACGGCCTGGCGTGGCTCCTCCAGCTGGCCGCCGAGCTGCGCGAATGGGACACCGAGAGCACGGCGAAGTTCTCCGCCGCCCTCCGGCCTCTCGAGAAGGCGGCGCGCGACCGGCTGGCCACCTGGCTTCCGAAGCTGACGCATCCGATCCGGATCGGCGAGCACGATCAGACCGCCTTCTCGCTCGGGCTCGTCCTCGACTGGGCCCGCGTGGCCGGGGACCATGACATGGAATCGCTCGTCGTCTCGCGGACGCGCGATTTCTACGCCTCCGACCGCCAGTGCCCGCTGGCGTACGAGCCTTCGGGTCAGGACTTCCTTTCGCCCTGCATCGCCGAGGCCGACCTGATGCGCCGCGTCCTCGACCCGAAGTCGTTCGCGACCTGGCTTCGGGCGTTCCTGCCGGGGATTCCGGCCGACGGGAGCGGCGCGTGGCTCGCTCCCGGCGTGGTGACCGACCCATCCGATCCGAAGCTGGCCCACCTGGACGGTCTGAACCTGAGCCGCGCCTGGATGCTGGAAGGGATCGCGGCCGGCCTGCCTGCGGGCGACCCGCGGTTAGCCGCCATCCGGGCCGCCGCCGCCCTCCATCGCGAGCGCGGCCTGGCCGCGGTCACCGGCGAGCATTACGAGGGCGGGCACTGGCTGGGGAGCTTCGCGACCTACCTGGCCACCGGCCGGGGACTCGGCGGCGCTAGGCCCAGCGAAAAATCTTGATCGACCGGTTGAGGACGTAGACCCGGGCGTTGTTCCCGTCGGCGTCGGCGGGTATCAGGAAGAATCCCTGGCTCGCCGGGTTGTAGCCGTTGGTGAACCCGGCCATCTCCTCGCCGTCCTGGAAGGTGAGCCAGACCCTCCGGCCGTACCCCTGCGTCGCGGCGAAGTCGTATCGATCTTTCCGATCGACGGCGCCGGAGAAGTCCTTCACGAAAAAGACGGCCTTGAGGTCGGCCATCTGGACCGTCTCCGCCTTGGCCTTCTCGTTCCCGTCGACGTGCAGGTGGAAGGCGGACTTGCCCGGAAGGAAGTCGTAGGTCGTGCCCTTGAGGATGCGGCCGTCGACGTACCGCGCGACGATCATCTTCCCGGCGGCGGCCGACGCGGGTCGGCCGGGACCGGCAGGTGCTGCGAGGCTCATGGGCCATCCCCCCGGGCCGAGCCGGGCCCGCGACCAGAAAATAGGGTCGCGGCGGCCGATCCGCAACCGCAACGGAGCTGGCGGGCCCCGCGCCCGGGCGGCGCCGCGCGATCTGCTTTACACCCCGTTGACATTCGACACCTCTTTTTACTCCTTCGAGGCGAACCTTTACGACACCTCGCCGTAGATTCCCGGCGGGATCGCTCGACGGACCCGCGACGGGAGGAGAGACCGATGGCGACCAATCTCTGGCGGGACGTCGACGCGCTGATGCGGCTGTCGCGATCGACGCGCGACCTGGAGCCGGACGGCGTGGCGGGGGCCGACGCCGGTGACGGCGAGCCGGACCTGCTTTCCGCGGGCGGCCGCGGTCCTTTTCAGATCGCCACGCGCGATCTGCCGGCCCGCGTGGTCAGCGGCGACCTCGCCGACGCCTTCGAGCTGCCGGGCGGCGAGCTGGCGGTGGTGCTCGCCGACGTCTCCGGCAAGGGCGTTCCGGCGGGCGTGCTGCGCGCCTTCACCCGCTCGATCGTGCGTCACGTGGCGCACTGCAGCGCCACACCGGGCGAGACGCTGGTGCGGGTCAACGGCATCCTGTACGACGCGCGGCTCGACGCCATGTTCGTCAGCCTGTTTCTGGGGTGGCTCAATCCGGCAACCGGCCGGCTGCGTTATGCCAACGCCGGCCACCCCTCGCCGCTGCGATTTTCCCCCGGCGTCCCGCCACGGCCGTTCGCCGCCGCGACCGGACCGATTCTCGGCATCCTGGGTCTGCGCGCGTTCGCCACCGAGGAGACCCGCCTGGAGCGCGGCGAGTCGATGCTGCTCTACACCGACGGCGTGGCCGAGGCGCGCAACGCCGCCGGGAGATTCCTGGGGACGCGTCCGCTCGCGGCCCTGCTGATGCGGCACGCTTCGGACCGCCTCGACGATCTGTGCGGCGAGGTGGCCCGGGCGGTCGACGGCTTCCAGGGAGGGCGCCGTCACGACGACGCCACCATCCTGGCGCTGCGCTGGCTCGGCGCCGGCGCTCAGGCCTGAGCCGGCGGCCGGACCTGCACCGGTCCGGCGAGAGCATCCAGGATCAGGGAATCGGGGCGCCGCAGGTAGTCGGAGCGCAGCAGCGCATCCCAGTCGGCGTCGCCGGCATACGGCGGCCCCGCCTTCAACGGAAAGCGTCCCAAGAGCGCTCCCCTGCGATCGTAGGCGCGCAGCGGCACGACCGTGAACCCGGCCAGCTCCAAGAGCAGCGTCAGGCTGTAGACGTTGAATCTCGTCTTGTGGACCGCCGGGTCGTTCCAGCGCGCCGCGTCGGTGGAGGTGCGCAGCCGGCCGGCGTGGAAGGCGACCGGCTCGGGCAGGCCGGGGCGCAGGTCGGCGTCCGGCACCGACACCCGGAAGACGCCGCCCGGGGCCAGGACGCGGCGCACCTCCTGCATGACCCGATACGCCTCGTGCAGGAAGAGGTGCTCCAGCACGTGCTCGCTCAGGGCGAAGGTGAAGCCCCCCGACCGCAGCGGCAGGAAGGACTTCTCGTCGAGCCAGAAGGGCAGGAAGCGCCAGCGCAGGCGCGCGTCGTCGCGCTCGCGCTCGGCGTGGGCCCGGCGCTCGCGCGCCGACCGGCTGAACTGCTGCTTGGCGCTCGAGGCCAGGCGTCGCAGCGACGGCCGGCCGCCGGAGTCCGCGGTCTCGCCGGGCGCGTGCAGGTGGACCCAGGAGCCGTCCCCGAAGAAGGCGCGCGCGCCGGGGGCGTAGCCGAGCGGGTCGCCGGCTCCGACATGGACGCGATGGATGGGACCGGGCATCACCCCTCCCCCGGCCCGGCGGCGCGGCGCCACGAGCGCAGCGCGCGCAGGTCGCCGTGCCGCGAGAGGTCGAGGAGCGGGCAGGTCACGATCCAGACCGCCACGACCGCCGCGCGCAGCGCCGGCGCCTCAACCTGGGTCAGGACGGCGAAGGCGAGCCCGGTCTGCGCGGCGACGTTCGCGAGACGTCCCCAGGCGTACGGCACGGGATAGCAGCGCTGCGCCAGGACGAAGCTCCCGGCGAGGTAGAAGGCGTAGGCGGCCAGGGTCGCGAGCGCGGCTCCGGTCCCGGCGAGCGTCGGGATCAGGATCAGGTTCAGGACCAGGTTCACGCCCGCCGCCGCGGCCATGATCCCCATCTCCTGCGTCAGCTTGCGGCGCAGATGGATGCCGGCCGAGACGCAGTACTGCAGACCGTTGCAGACCACCGCCAGCATCAGGAGGGTCACCACCCCGCCGGCGCCGGCGAATTTCCCGCGCCCCAGGAGCTCGAGGATCGGCTCGCGCGCCGCCTGGATGGAGAGGAACAGCAACCCGAGCAGCAGCGCCACCGCCTGGGTGACGCGCGCGAAAGTGCGCGGCGCCTCGTCGTCGTCCGAGAGCGAGTAGAAGAACGGCTGCCAGGCGTACAGGAACGGCACCAGAAGGAGGGCCTCGACGATGGCGGCGACCTTGGCTCCCATCACGTAGATCCCCAGGACGTCGAGCCCATGGTACCAGGGGATCATGTAGCGGTCGGCCACGTCGAGCACCTTGCGGCACAGCAGCGACGGCAGCATCGGCAGGCCGTAGGCCAGGAGCGGAGCGAGGCGCGCGAACTCGGCGTTCAGACGGATGGAGCCGATGGTCCGCGACCAGAGAATCGATCCGATCAGCGCGTAGGCCGCCGCGTTGGCGATCAGCATCCCCGCCAGGCCCAGACCGCGCCCCACGATGAGGTAGAGGTTGCCGGCGACGATGGCGAGAAAGGTCGCGATCGACCAGGCCACGTAGCGCCGCGCCTGGAGCCGGATCTTGAGCAGCTCGAGCGGCAGCTGGTAGAGCGACATCGCGAGATAGAGCGCCGCCCCGAGCGCGATCCAGGCCGGCTCCCCTTCGCCGTGGAACACCATCCGCGCCAGCGGGGCGCGCGCCAGGAGAAGCCCCGCAGAGACCACCAGGGCGACCGGCACCAGGAAGACGATCAGGGCGCCGATCATCCTGCGGCGCTCCTCCTCGTCGCGCGTCTCGAGGTGCAGCCCGCGCACCAGACCCTGCGGCAGGCCGAGGGAGGTGAGGAGGATCAGGATCAGCGTCCCCTGGACGATCTGATCCATGGCGCCGAACTCGGCGCGGCTGAAGTACCGCGCGTAGAGCGGCACCAGCAGGAATCCGACCCCGCGTTGCAGCAGGTTCGACCCGGCGTAGAGCGCCGAGTGGCCGAAGAGCTGCCGCAGCCGCCCCGGCGCGGCGGCCGTCCCGGCCCCGCCCCCGGCCTCCCGGCCGGGCGCAGGCCCGAGGCCGCTCACGGCGTCGCTCCCGGGGTAGCCGCGTCGCCGTGGCTCCGCAGCGCGGTCTCGATCATGATCGCCGCCCCCGCCCAGGTGAAGCGCTCCAGGACGAAGGCGCGCCCCTCGCGCCCGCGGCGCGCGCGTCCGTCGGGATCGGCGAGCAGCCGTCTGATCGCCGCCGCCAGCGCCTCGGCGTCCCCGACCGGGAAATAGTCGAGGTGGTCGCCGTAAAGGCTCCGGAAGACCGGCAGGTCGGAGGCGAGGCAGGGCCTGGCGAAATAGAGGGCCTGCATCGGCGGCATCCCGAATCCCTCGAACGACGAAGGGCAGACGACGAGATCGGCGCCGCGATAGAGGGCCCACAGGTCGGCGTCGCTGACGAAGCCGTGGAAGTGCGCGTCCCTGCTTCCCCCGGCCTGGGATTCGAGCCGCCCGCGTTCCGGTCCTTCGCCCACGACGTGCAGCTCGGCAGGAACACCCAGACGCAGCCAGGCGGCGACTAACGTGTCGAGCCGCTTCTCCTTCGCCAGACGGCCGACGGCGAGGATAAGCGCCGGGCGCGCCCTCGCCGGCGCCGCGATGATTGGCGCCGCGACGACCGGCGCCGCAACGGCAGGCGACGTCCGGCCGGGCGCGGCCTCCTCCGCGAACGGCATCTGCGCGGGATCGACGCCGGGCGGGACCGGCTCGCCCACCGGGCGGCCGCCGAGCCAGCGCGAGCAGTATCGCCCCGCCATCGCGGAGTTCGGGATCAGGAGATCGGAATCGAGATAGGCGCGCCGCGTCCTCTCCCACAGGTCGCGCACGTAGCCGCGGTTCTCCCGTTCGTAGGCCTCGCGTCCGTGCATCTCCTCGAGCCACCCCGGGGTTTCGTAGACGAAGTTGGCGACCCGCGCACCCTGGCGCCGCCCGAGCGCCGCCGCCTTGATCGCCGAATGCGTCAGGACGCCGAAGACCCAGTCGGGGCGCAGCCGCGCGATCTCGCGCCGCACGATCAGCCGGTCGCAGGCGGCGGCCAGCAGCTTGTCCAGCTTGCGCAGCAGCCGGTTGCGCCGCGGGATCGAGGGGCGGAACCGCAGACGGAGCCCGGGCGCCTCTTTCACCCAGCCGAGATCGTGCACGGCGCAGATCGTCACCTGGTGCCCGCGCCTGGCGAGGAACTCGGCAAACTTGAACGGCGCATAGTAGCCGCCGCCCGAGGCGTGCGGCTCGTCGTTGTCGACGATGAACAGGAGCCTCATGGCCGCGGCCGCGCCTGCGCGGCACTCCGGCCTGCGCGCGCCAGCGCCCGGGCGCACGCCGCCTCGACGACGGCGGCCCGGTGCGCCCACGAGTGCCCGGCTTCGATCAGGCGGCGCCCGGCGGACCCGATCCCCGGCGGCAGCGCCAGCGCCCGCGCGAGAGCGTCGGTCAGGGCCCCGGCGCGCCGGGGATCGTAGAGCACCGCCGACGGGAGTCCCTCCAGGAACTCGGCGACCTGGCCCTGGGCGGGCGCCACGATCACCTTCCCCATGGCGAGCGTCTCGAACATCTTCATCGGCGAGAAGTGGAACAGGTCGAGCGCCGGGTACGGGAGCGCCGCGACGTCGGCGGCGTCGAGCCAGCGCGGCATCTCCTGATAGGCCACCGGCCCCGTGAAGACGATTCGATCACGGACCAGATCCTCGCCGATCTCGGCCAGCCGGAGCGCGGCGGGAGTCTCCATCTGACCGATGACGAGGATTCGCAGATCGGGGTCGCGCGCCAGGAGCGGCGCGGCGGCCGCCAGCAGGTCCCCGACTCCGTGCCAGGTACGCTGGTTGCCCGAGAAGGCGATGACCCGGCCCCCGTCGAGGCCGAGCGCCCGGCGCGCGGCGCCGCGCGCCTCTTCGGATTGCGGCCGGAAGACCTCCGGGTCGGCGCCGTTCGGGCACAGGAAGAGCCGGTCCTCGGGGATCGCCTTGCCGCGCCAGAGATCGCCACAGACGCGTGACACGTGGAGCAACGCTCCGGCCGAGCGCGCCCGCGCCAGATCGAGTGCCCGGAACCAGCGCGATCGGATCCCCCAGTAGAGGTCGAGCTCCTCGACCGGCCCGTCGGTATCGAGCACGAGCGGCGTCCCGGTCAGGCGGCACGCGACGGGGAACGAGAGGATCTGATCCGGCCGGCCGATCACGACGTCGGGTCGCAGCTCGCGCAGGAGAGCCAGCTCGCGCGGCAGATAGCGCAGCGACGCCGCGGCCTGGCGGGCCAGCCCGAGGGCGCTCGGCCGCGCCGCGGTCACGGTCCCCGGCTCGGCCCCCGGCCCGGACCCCGGCCCCGCACCCGGCCCCGCCCCCGGCCCGGCCCCCGGCCGAACCGCCGCGGACGGCTGGCGCGGTGGGAGACGCAGATCGAGTCCGGGCGCGTCGAGGCTCTCGAGGTGCGTCCTGAACGACTCGGGCGGGCGGAAGCGCTCGTGCATGAAGACCAGCGTCACCTGGTGCCCGCGCGCCGCGGTGGCGCGCGCCAGCTCGAGCGATCGCACCATGGTCGCGAGCGACGCGTTCATGTAGTTGAGCGACAGGATCTTCATCGGGTCCGGTCCGCCTCGAGCGAGCGGCGCAGCAGCGCGTCGAAGTCGGCGACGCGATCCGCCAGCCGGAACGACGCCACGGCTTTGCGTCGCCCGGCCTCCCCCATCCGGCGACGCATCTCCGGATCGCGGCGGGCGGCATCGATGGCCCGCGCCAGGTCCTCGGCCGAGCCGGGGAGGAACAGGATCCCCTCGACGCCGTCCCCGACGATCTCCGGGATGCCGTGCAGCGCCGGCGCGACGACCGGCAGGCCGCACGCCATCGCCTCGAGCAGCACCACGCCGAACCCTTCGCTGACGCTCGACAGGACGAACAGATCCGCCGCGCCGAGGGCGTCCGCCACCTCCGGCTCCGGGAGGGCGCCCGCCAGCTCGACCCAGTCGCCGAGACCAAGAGTGGCCTGCAGCATCGTGAGCCGCGTCCGCTCCGGCCCTTCGCCGACGATCGTCACTCTCAGGTCGGCCCCGCGCGCGCGCAGGCGGAAGCAGGCGTCGAGGAGGAGATGATGCGCCTTCTCCCAGACCAGCCGGCCGACGCTCACCAGCCGCAGCGGCCGCGCCGCGTCCCGCGCCGGCGCGCCGCCGGAAACGCTTCCGGCGGAAACGCTTTCCGGGGACCGCCCCGTGGAGGGCGCGAAACGCTCCGTGTCGACCCCGAACGGCATCACCACAAGGCGCCGCTCGCCGCCGTCGAACAGCTCCTCCAGCCGGGCCCGGTTGTACGCCGTGCCGACGCGGGTGAAAACCGCCCCATCGATCTTCTCAGCGAGAAGCACCTTCTCGACGAAGATGTCGGCGCCGTGCGCCGTCAGGCTGTACGACGGGCCGTCCAGCGCGCGGAGAAGCCACGCGATCGTGGCGCCGCCCGACAGCGAGTGCACATGGAGGTGACGGGCTCCCCGCGCCGCGAGGATCGGGCGCAGGGCGATCGCCTCGGAGAAATGCAGAAGCGTCCGCAGGCGGTCGCGCCGGGTCAGGCGGCCCCGCGTCAGCGCCCGGGCGAGAGCGCGGGCGTAGCCGACCGGGTGCGCGGCCACAGCGCAGGCGTGACGCCAGATCGCCCGCCCCGTTCCGAGCGGCAGCAGGTACTCCGTCGCCCCGGCCAGGTCGGCGGCGTCCCCGGGAACCTCCCCGGGTGGCGGCCTGCGGATCGACACCAGCGCCAGCGGCACGCCGCGGCGCTGTAGCTCGCGCACCTCGCGCGCGATGAACGTGGTGGAATAGAGAGGAAAGGTGTGCGTGAGGATGACGATCGTCCGGCTCACGCCGCCCACCGCCACGACAGGCGCTCGATCCGGGTCGCCACCTGTCCCGCGGATTGGCTCGCGATCACCTTGCGCGGCAGCAGGAGCGGCGCGTCGCCGGGCGACGCGGCCCGCTCCTCGGTCGTGACCGCCAGCGTGAACCCGGCTTCGGCGACCGCCCGGGCGCCGTCCTCCCCGCCGGCGTCGCCGTAGGGATACGCGAACGCGCGCGGCTCGATCCCGGCCGCCCGCAGATCGTCCCGGCAGCGCGACGCCTCGTCCCTGCGGGCGGCGGGGTCGAGGGCCGGGAACGCGGCATGCGTGACGCCGTGGCCGCCGATCTCGAAGCTGCGGCGCGCCAGGTCGCGCACCTGATCGAGCGTCATCAAAAGGTCGCCCGGCGTCCCGCCGGAGCCGGGGAGCAGCTCGCGCAGCGAGTCACGCAGACGCGCGCGCTCCTCCTCGGGAGCCCACTTGAGGACGGCGAGGATCGCCGCGGCGGCGGCGCGCCGGCGGCCGGCCGGCGCCGCGACGAATTCCCGGAGCAGCCGGCGCACCGGCTCCTCCGCGCGCGCCCCGTCGACGATCCGGGGATCGTCGCAGCGCTCGAGACGCGCGCCGAGATCGTCCCACCAGAACCCTTCCCCGCCGCGCAGCCGACCGGTCGAGACGAAGAAGGTGGCCGGCATCCCGAGCCGCTCGAGGATCGGGGCGGCGTGCTCGTGATTGTCGGAGTAGCCATCGTCGAACGTGACGACCAGCGTGTCGCGCCGCAGCCGCTCGCGCCCGGCGAGCCAGTCGCCCGCCCGCCGGAGCGGCCAGACGTCGCGCCGGCGCGCCAAAAGCGCGAGCTGGCTCTCGAAGTCGCGCGGCGGCAGGCAGAGCGGCGAGAACGGCGCGGCGGCCGGCGCGACGCGGTGATAGCAGAGGATCAGGAGCGCCGGGCGGCGCAGCAGCGTCACGCGCGCGGCGCGCGCCGCCGACAGGGCGCCGGTGGCGTTCAGGATGTCAGCGGCGATTCTCTTGGGTGATCGCTTCAACGGCGTCCCGGTCCCAGCTTTCCATCGCGACGACGAGCCCCGCCACGATCGTCACCAGACCCACGATCGGCTCCTTGCGGAGCGTCACGTCGAGCAGGTTCGCGCACCCGACGCCGGCGATGGCCACCAGGCCGACGACGCCGGCCACGAACATCGCCTCCTCCGGCCGCCGCATCAGCCGCCAGGAGCACCCCGCGAGCAGCGCTCCGATCACGATGAACGCCACGGCGCTGGGCAGCCCGGTCTCCGCCGCGACCAGCATGAAGACATTGTGCACCGGCTGCTGGATGATGTTGACCGTCCCGCTCCGATCGTAGAGCGTCATGTTCTCTTCGAACGAGTTGAGCCCGATCCCGAGGACCGGATGCGCCTCCACCATCTCCACGGCGATGCGCATCAGATCGAGACGCGACTCGGCCGCCTTGCCCGGATCGTAGGCGATCCGCGTCATGATGGTTCCCAGAACGCCGCTGTCGGGGCCCTGCCGCACCAGTCCCCAGCCGCGCAGCGTGGTGGCGTCGAGCCCGAACCCGAAGACCAGGAGCACGCCGGCGAGCGCCGCCATCGCCGCGCCCGGAACCAGAAGACGCGGCAGCCGCCCGGTGCCGATCGCCAGGAGCGTGATCGCCGGGACCAGCAGCCCGGCGACCAGGTAGCCGTTGCGCGAGAAGGTCAGCGCCAGCGCCAGAACCGCGAGCGCGAGCGGCGGGACGACCGCCAGACGCCAGGTCCAGCGCACGCGCGACGCCAGGACCGCCAGCGCCATCCCGATCGGCACCAGCAGGTAGGCCGCGAAGGTGTTGCTGTGCCCCAGGAAGCCGGTGACCCGCTGGATCACCTCGCCGCCGACGAGCTCGAAGGCCGACTCGGAGACGCCGCCGACCGCGACAGGAAGCTGCAGGAACAGGAAGTACTGCGCCATTGCGACCAGCCCCTGGAGGCAGACCACCGCGAGGCTGATCCCGACCAGCATCCAGAGGTACAGGGCACGGTCGGCGTAGGTGCGGATCATCCAGTAGAGGGCGAAGTACTTGAGGTAGCGCAGCATCTCGCAGGCGAGCAGTCCGGGCTCGGTGCTGTTGACCAGCGACAGGAGCGACAGGCCGAGGAAGATCGCGATCCAGGTGTCCAGACGCGTCCAGGACGGCAGCCGCCGCCGGCCGAAGCCGAGGTCGGCTACGAACAGGAGGAGCAGGAGCGCGATCGGAAAGTCGACCAGCCAGACGATCGGCTCGGCCGGGGCGCCGCCGCCGTGACGCACGAAGTCGTAGCGATCCCCGTGGGTCCAGAAGGCGTACTGCACGCCGACCGGGATGCAGGCGATCACCCCCGCCACCGCCGCCAGGCGCCGGTCGGGCGCGAGGGCCCACAGACCGGCGACGCCCAGCGCCATGACGACCGCCAGGCCCCACTTCATCCCCATCGACATCGCTTCGATCAGGACAAAGGAGATCGCGACGCAGAGTCCCGCCGCGACCAGGACGGACGCGAGCAGACCCGCGGGACGGCGCCCCCCGTCGGGCGGGAGCACCGGCGTCACCAGAACAGGCGCCGATAGATGAACTCGGGGATCGGCTCGCGCCGGCGGTTGAGGACGCAGCCGGCGATCCGCCCCCCCTGGCGCTGGATCACCTCGGCCATCCGCGCCAGCGGGTGCTTGCCGGTCCTGTCGTAGGCGGCGACCAGCAGCACCGAATCGACGCGCGGCAGCAGGCGCAGGTGGAAGCCGTCGCCGCGCGTCCCGGGGACGTCCAGGACCACGTGCTCGTACCGCGACCGGGCGTTCTCCACCAGGGTCTCGGCGCCGTCGCCCGCGGCGAGCGCGCGATCGCCCAGCCGCACCACGGCGCGCTCGAACGGCACCCCGTCCTCCGACCCGCGCACCGTCAGCTCCACCGGCGCGGCGCCGGCCGGGGCGGTGGCGGCCGCGGCGGACGCATGGCCGTTGAGCGCCTCTTTGCGGAACGAGATCAGGAGCGTCGTGCCCGGCTGCCCCGACGAGGCGGCCTGGGCGAGCGCCGCCGCCACCAGGCTGGTGCCGGCGCCGGCGGTGGGCGAGGTGACGAGATGGACGCCGCGCCCGCCGGGACGGTCGAGGCCGAGAGCCTTCTGGACGCCGGCCAGCTCGAGCGCCACGCGTCGCTGCAGGGCCTCCGGATTCATGTCCCCGCCCGGCAGCTCGGGAATCGACGCCAGCACCGGCAGGTCGACCGTGGTCTCGAGATCGTCCACCGACACCACCGTGCCCGACATCCGGTCGACCACGATCGCCCAGACCGGCGCCCCCACCACCGCGAGGAAGAGCGACACGATCAGGACCAGGAGACGCTTCGGGAAGGCGGGACTGGTCTGTTCGTCGGCGTATTCCACGATCTTGACCGACGCGACGTTCGCCTGGTCGAGCCCCTTCGACATCTGCACCTCGTGGAGGTTGTCGCGGCTCTGCCGATCCTGCTCGCTCAGGGCGTCGACGTCGCGCTGCAGCCGGTCGAGGGCGACCTTGCCCTGGTCCAGAGCCGCCAGCTCGCGGCGGTAGGTTTCGGACAGCGACTTCCACTTCGCGAGGCTGGCGGCGAGCCGCTCCTTGACCAGCGCGCGCAGCTGATCGATCTCCTTGTTGACCGCCGTCACCTGCCAGGAGTCGGCGTTGAACTTGAACGACAGGTCGATGCGGCGCAGCTCGGCGTCCGTCAGGCGGCGCGACAGGTCGAGGAAGGTGGGATCGCCCGCCAGATTCCCGATGTCGGCGGTCGGCACCTGCGTCGTCCCGAGCCCCTCGAGGATGTGCACCTTGGTGTCGGCCTCGGACAGCTTTTCCAGGAGCTCGCTGTGCTGCTTGTCCAGATTGGAGATCGAGTGGTCCGCCTGGTAGCCGCGCAGCCGCTCCTCCGCCTGCGACAGCTGCGTCCCGGAGTCGGTGACCTGCCGCTCCACCGCATCGATCGCGTAGGCGCTTCCATGCACCTTGATGTGATGCTCGAGGTAGGCGTCCACCAGCGCGTTGACCACGTCCTTCGCCTGCTTCGGGCTGTCGCCGCGCCAGGAGACCTCGATGACGTTGGTGCGCTTGACGAACTCGACCTCGACCTTGCGGTGCAGCCGGTCGATGGCGTCCTCGCGCGGCGGCACCCTGGCTTTGAGCCCGGTCCCGGTGAGCAGCGCCTTGAACGCGCGGCCGGCGGCGCAGGCGAGGTAGCGCGCGGTCTCGGAGGGATCGGGATGGCAGCCCTGGTCGAGGTGCTGCGCGTCGACCACCGCCGCGAGCACGGGACGGCTCAGGAGGATCTCGACCTCGCTGCCGACGTCCTCCATGCTCACCTGCAGGAAGGGCGTGTGGCTGTCCTTCTCGGTCGGGACGAACGGCTTCTTCTCGCGGCCGGACGTCAGCAGGAGCGATGCGGTCGCCTCGTATCGCGGCGGCAGGACGTACGACAGCAGCACCGGCACGCCCGCCATGAACAGGAAGAACGCCGCCACGTGCCGGCGGCGGCGGAACAGGACCGTCACGAACTCTTTCATTCCGGACCCCCAGCCCCCTCCGTCGCCGCGCCGTCCGCAACCTGGCCGTCGGCTCCCTGCCGGAAGAAGGTGAATTCGAACTCGCTGTCGCCCAGTCCGACGTACCAGCCGTCGGGACCGTACAGGCCGTCGGGCGTCGCCCGTTCCGGACCGGCGTAGGCCATGATCGACAGGCGCTGCGCGCGGCGCATGAACCCCGCCCGGCGCATCGCGCGCAGGAGAGCGGGATCGCCGGTGTCGATCGTCTGGATCTCGGCCGCCCCCGCCTCGCGCGCCTCCGCCATCAGCCGGCGCAGCAGGATTCCGTAGCTCCGATCGGCGCCGCCCGCCGCGATCATCTCCACCAGCAGGAGCACCCGCCGGCCATTGAGCTGCGCGACCCGGCAGACCATGTAGCCGCGCAGAGTCCCGCGCTCGCGCAGGAGGACGATGCGGTACCGGAAGGGACAGGCGGTGAACCTCCAGTCGAGGTAGGCCCGATCGCGCGCCACCTGGAAGCGGAAGCGGCGCGCGAACTCGGCGCACAGGCCGTCGATCTCCGCCGGGAAGGCGGTCGCGTTCTCGAGCGTCCAGCCGTCGGGCAGGCCGCCGCCCGCCGTCAGACCATGGATCATCCGCAGCACACGATTGGCGGCGCGCGCCCCCGCCACGGCGACGGCCGGGACACCGCGCGCTCGCAACGCCGGGCCGGGGTCGAGGACCAGGACCATCTTGCGCGCCCGGCGCACGGTGAGCGTCCCGCGCCCGACCAGGCGCTCCCACAGGACCTGCGTCCGGTCGTTACTCGACCCGAACAGGAACGCGCAGGTGGCGAGGAGGTGCTTCATCAGCCGCAGCCCCGAGCCGCGGTCGTCGGGACCGGCGATCAGGTCGCAGCAATAGGCCCCCTCGACCGTCTCGCCGTCGAGGCGGAAGCGCGCCGGGAGCGTGCCGGCGTACGCCAGGAGCCGTCCATCGCGCTCCAGCACCTGCGCCACGTGACCGGGGTGGGTGGTGGTGCGATCGAGGGCGTGTTTCCAGTCCCAGAAGAAGTCGCAGTCGCGGCGCCGTCTCTCGTCCCAGCCGCGCTCGAGAAGCGCCAGGACCGCCTCCCGATCCGGCGGGCGGACGTCGCGCACGATCCACGAGCCTCTCCCCGCGGGCGGGGGCGTCTTGTCGGCCACCACGGCCGACGCGCCGCCGGTCCCTTCCTCGCGCACGGCGCTCATCGCTTCTCGACCTTGAGCAGGACCAGCTCGCGCGGCTCCATCTCGGACTGGGCGCCTTGGGTCACACGCGTCCCCGGCACGCGTCCCGCCGCCACGGAGCCGTCCGTGCCGGCGCCGGGGCCGAGCTCCACCCGCACCGGGCGGCGCGTGTCCGTGGCGTTGAGGTAGAGAACCGCACGCGATCCGTCGGCGAGCTCGAACGCGCGCGCCATGACCTGAGGGGACGGAAACTGGAAGGGGGAGCCCTGCAAGGTGCCGCGCACGATCTGCGAGCCGGGATCGATCCCCAGATCGAGGATCCGGCCGTACAGGAGCGCCCGCGCGGCCGGGTCGCGCAGCAGGGCCGACGCACTGGCCATGTAGTCGCGCTGCTCCTTCTGGACGGAGTCGAACGGGATCATCCGCATCCAGACCGCCGCCCCGGGCAGCCGGCCGGCGTACAGGTTCATCGCCTGCGCGTACAGCGCCACGGGGAGATCGGCGGGCGTCGTGGCGATCGGGGCGCTGTCGCCGCCGTACCCGAGCGCGTACTCGTGATAGAGGTACGAGAAGAGCGGCACGCCGACGTTGCCGCGGCCGTCACGCGGCCAGAGTCCCTGCATGTACTCGCGGCAGTGGAACAGATCGACGTGCGGGATGAACAGCTCGCCCGGCTCCTCCAGCGAGACGGCCGGGCGCGCGGCGCCGCCGGACCCCCTCCGGCCGAGGCCGTCGAGGATCCCCGCCATCGCCGTGTAGGCCGTCGTCCCGCCGCCCGGAGGATGCCCGTGCCCGGACGCGAAGCAGGGCGGCGTCCCGCCGCCCGGGACCTGATCGATCTGGATGATGTCGGCTCCCAGGGCCGCGAGGCGATCGAACGCCTCGCCGAGCAGGTCGCGGCCGGCCGTGGTCGCGGGACAGAGGACCAGGTGGGCGCCGACCCCCTCCGCCGCGGCCGCGCCCTCGACGCGCACCCGCCCGTCGGGATCGACCACGGCGGAGGGTCGCAGCCGCGCCTCGTCCGCCGGCGGCATCCGGTAGGCCGGCGCCCCGTTGCGCGCCGTCTTCTCGAGCGTCGCGTTGAGCCCCGAGAGGAACAGCAGCGCGCGGTTGCCGGACTTGTGCAGGCCGTCGATGAGCGACCGGAGCGCCGCTTCGCCTCCGTACGGCGGGAAGTAGTCGGGCGCGATCCAGGGACCGTGACTCTCCCACCCAAGGAGGATGGCGGTCACCGGCATCCCGAGCCCGGCGGACCAGGCGGCCGCCTGGGCGGGGATCTCCGGCCCCCGATCGACGCTCTGGTCGACGCCGCGCGCCTCGCGCACGTTGGCGCCGAGGAAGAACGACGGCGCGCGCAGCGGCTCGGGCAGCGTCCGATCCTCGAGGCGCCGCGCGCACCAGCTCTGCCGCGTCGCCCACGACTTGTAGAGGTCGGCCGCCCGCTCCCAGCCTCCTTCGAACGGGGCCAGGCGCACGGCGTACGGCAGGGTGATCCGCTCGCCCTTGAGGTGCAGCAGCACGTGCTCGAAATAGAGGAGCCCGTCCCCGCCGACCCGCCGCACGCACAGCCGCTTGAAGTTCCCCGCGCCGTCGGCGGCCCAGGTGACCGCCCCGCCGGCGTCGTCGAACAGCGCCAGGAGCTGCGCCGAGGCGATACCCGGATAGTTGTATCCGCGCGTCTCGCCGTCGGCGAGGGCGCCGGCCGCGTCGGCGATGATCTCGCCGTCCCCGACCGGCAGGAGGACGCGCGCGTTCCCCCGGCCGCCCGTCAGAGGAAGCGGATAGGCCGGATAGCGCAGCAGACCGATCGCGGGACCGTCCGCCGCGCGCGTCACCTCGGCGGTGAACTCCGCCGACTCGTCGCCGCGCGGCAGGCGCACAGTACAGGTCACCTCGATCCCCGCGCGCCGGTGCGTGGAGGTGAGGACGATGGTGCCCGGCGCGGGCGTCGTCAGGCGGGTCGTCTCCGCCTGCGAGGCGTCCGCGGTCGAGGCGCCGGCGCCCCCGCGGAGCTCGACCTGGTAGAGCGGAATTCGCGCCCCCTGGCGGACGAGCTCCCTCCCCTGCCGCTTCGCCAGCAGGGACGTCAGCCGAGCCCCGCCCTCGTCGGTGAGCGTCAGCCGCATGCGGTCGTTCTCGAGCGTCGCCTGGGCGGCGCGCGCGTCCCCGGCGCCCGGCCACGCGAGCAGGAGGGCGCCCAGAAGGACGGCGGCGCCGAGGCGGCGCGCACCGGGGAGCCGGGTCAATCGATCCTCCCGAACCGCAGACGGCGCCGCTGCAGCGAGCGATGGAATTTCATCTCCTCGTCGCTGACGATGCGCGGCAGGCGCCGGGCCGCCGCGCCGGCGAATCCCCAGAGCATGCAGGCGGAGCGCAGGAGCCACGGACGGTAGCGCGCGTTGACGGCGGCGCGGCAGAGAAAGAAAAAGGTGCCGTAGCCGGTCAGGTAGGCGTTGCGCCCGTCGCGCACCATGCCGTCGACATACCCGTTGCGCGTCCCCATCCGGCGCAGGTGGTGATAGGGCAGGTCGTGCAGGACCCGGGTGCGATCGCCCCGCATCCTCAGCTTCAGGATATCGACCGTGTCCCAGCCGACCGAGGCGACGAAGCCGCCGATCTCCTCGAGCCGGCGGCGCCGGTAGAGGCGCGCCGTGCCCGAGGGGAAGAAGTCGGCGTGGCGCTCGACCAGGCGGCGGCCCGCCTCGAAGGTGTAGGGATGGCCGCTGCACAGGCTGACGGACGGATCGGCGTCGCACAACGCCAGCAGACGCTCGAAGTAGTCGGGCGGCAGGGCGACGTCCGCGTCGACCTTGGCGATGTACTCCCCCGGCTCCGCGGACACCAGCGCCAGACCGCGGTTCATCAATTCGGCGACGCCGCGGCCGACGAGATCGCGGCCGCGGTCCGGCACGCGCACCAGGCGAATCCAGGGCCGCTGCCTGGCGTACGAGGCGATCAGGTCGGCGCTGCCGTCGCTCGAGCCGTCGTCGAGGATCAGCCAGAGAGCCGGCGGCACCGTCTGGCACAGGAGGCTGCGGATCGTCGATTCGAGATGGGCGATCTCGTTCCTCACCGGCGTGAGGACGACATAACGCGGCGCCATCGTCACAGCCGCTCCCCCCCGGGCGCGCTGGCCGCCATGGCCGGGGCCCGATCCTCCGCCGGTGCCGTCCGCGTCACGGACGGCGCGGGGATCGCCACGATCTTCTCCACCCGCCGCGCGCCGGCCGCCGCGGGCGCGGCAAGCAGCGAGCGCAGCGGCCCGTCGAGGGCGCCGAGGCCCTCGGCCAGCTGATGCGCCCAGGCCCGGTGGTCCTCGCTCCGGCGCCGGAGCTTCCAGTGCTCCTTGCCGAGGACGACCAGACCACGCATCCCCGAGGCCCCACCGACCTCCGCCGCCGTGGTGACGATCCGGTCGCGCGCCACCGCGCTCCCCGGGCTCGTCCCGTCGTCGCGGCTCCATTGGATCACCGGGATCGCGCTGGCGCCCGCATGCGTCGAGACCTCGACTTCGACCCGCAGGAGATCGAGATCGATCTCGCGCGCCAGGCCGATGAGCCGCTCGCCCAGCGCGTGGCCGTCGCGCTGCGCCGCCAGGTCCTTGAGGACGCGGCGCACCGCCAGGTTGCGATCGCGCGGCGACAGGCGCCTGCGCTCGCGGCCGCGCAGGACGTGCAGCAGGTCACGCACCTCGAGCGCCCCGAGCCGCGACGCCGCGATCAGCAGGACGACGAGGCCGGTCAGTCGCAGCAGGCCGACATAGCGGCCTCCCGGCACGAGGCCGAGCAGGAACGCCACCGTGCCGAACAGCAGCGCGGTGCCCCACAGCACCAGCACCGAGCGCAGGTGCCCCAGCCCGCGACCCAGGAGCCGGTGATGGATGTGGTTGCCGTCCGCCGCGAACAGGTCCTGGCCCCGCAGCGCCCGGCGCACGATCGCCAGCGTCGTGTCGAGCAGCGGCACGCTGAAGAGGAAGAACAGGACCGCGACGGTCGACCAGGGCGAGTGCTCCTGCAGCCCCTGCATCGAGAGGACCGCGAGCAGGTATCCGAGCAGGAAGCTCCCCGAGTCGCCCAGGAAGATGCGGGCCGGATGGATGTTGTAGGGAAGGAAGCCGAGCGCCCCGCCGGCGACCGCGGCCGACAGGAGCGCCGTGGCGGGATGGCCATGGACCAGCGAGATCACGCCCAGCGCGGTGACCGCGATCGTGGTGATGCCCGTGGCCAGCCCGTCGAGGCCGTCGATCAGGTTCATGGCGTTGGTGATCGCCACCACCCAGACGACGGTCGCCACGAGGTTGAGGGCCACGCCGACCGGGCTGCCGACGATCGCGCCCTCGAAGAAGCGGAACTGGTTGCCACCCGCGAACGCCACCAGGCCCGCGACGATCTGCGCCAGCAGCTTGGAGCGCGCCGCGAGCCCGCGAACGTCGTCGAGGAGGCCGACGAGGCCGAGGAGCGAGGCGCCGATCAGCAGCGCCGCCAGGCGGGCTCCGCGGGTGCCGACCAGATCGCGCGCCTCCGGGACGAGCACCACGACCACGCCGATGGCGGCGAAGATGCCGGCGCCGAGCGCCAGCCCGCCGAGACGGGGCACGTCGCCGGTGTGCACCTTCCGATGGTTCGGCCGGTCGATGAGATCACGGTACAGCGCGGCGCTGCGGACGATCGGCGTGGCCACGGCGGTGGCCGCCATCGCCAGCGCGAGCACCAGGACGCAGGCGATCAGCATCCGATGCCTCCCGCGGGCAGAGCCACGCCGTCGCGGACCGCCGCGAACAGGCGCTCGTACTGGCCGACGATGGCGTCCCAGGAATAGCGCGGCGCCACGGCGCGCGCCCGGGCGCGGCACTCCTCGACGCGGTCGTCGCGATCGACGACCTCCTGGAGACGGCGCGCCAGATCCTCGACGGTGCCGTCGTAGAACAGCCCCGCGTCGCCGAGCACCTCGCGGTGCTCCGGGACGTCGTTGGCGACGACGCAGGCGCCCAGGCCGATCGCCTCGACCAGCGCCGGATGCGTCCCGCCGACCTCGCTCGCCTGCACGTAGGCGCGGGCATGCGCCTGCAGCGCGAGGTAACCGTCGCCGTAGATCGCACCGGGAAATCGGATCCGGGCGTCGCGCGTGTCGCGCACCTGGCGGACGTAGCCGTCGGCATAGGGCGCCGCGCCGACCATCAGCAGCGGCAGGTCGGTCCGCACCTGTTCGAAAGCCCGCCGCACCAGGAGAGCGTTGTTCTCGGGGTCGAACCGGCTGACGTAGAGAAGGTAGCGCCCCGGCTCGACACCCAGCCGGCGCACGATGTCGGCGGAGGACGCGGGGGCCGGGCGCGATCCGTACGGGATGAAGGTGCTGCGCGCGCCGTAGGCGGACTGGTAGTGGTCGCGCACGCAATGGGCGTCGGTGACCAGGTGGTTGGCGGTCGCGCACGCGGCGCGCTCCGCGAATCGAAGGTAGGCGGAGGCGAAGCGTCCCCACTTCCGCCGGCGCCACTCGAGCCCGTCGGTGTTCAGCACGACGCGCGACCCGACGATCCGCGGCAGGAAGGCGAACGGCGCCGCCGCCACCCCGAGGACGAGGACCACGTCGGCGCCGCGCATCGAGACGTGCAGGAGCGACAGCAGGGAGTGGACCAGTTTCTCCATTCCCTTGCGATGCAGCGTCGGCACCAGCACCCTGCGAACGCCGCGATGGAAACGCGGCGCCTCCGGGGTGTACGGCCGGCAGCAGTAGACCGAGACCTCATGGCCGCGCTCCACCAGCCGGACGGCCAGCTCTTCAGCGCAGGTCTCGAACCCACCGTAGGCTCCCGGGATCCCCCGGGACCCGAGGATTGCGATGCGAATGGCTCCCTCCGTGCGCGGCGGCGTCGTCACGACCGCCGCGGACGGCGGGTGACGCGCGCCTCAGTTGCTGTTGCCGTCGATCGTGTAGAACACGCCCGCCCCGATGTTGAAGGGCAGGAGCTTGCGAATGTACTGGTCCACCCACTTGTCGACCTTCGCGATTCCGCTCTTCGGGACCACCACGATGTCCTGGGCCTGCAGGAGCACGCCCGAGATCGGCTGCCCTTCCTTGAACATCGCCTTGAGGTTGTATTGCATTCCGACGTACGACTGGTCCGGCTGCGGCCGCACCACGACCACGCTCTTCGGCTGGGCCGTCTCGAGGAAGCCCCCGGCCATCGCCAGCGCCTGGGGCAGCGAGAGGACTCCGATCAGCGGGAAGACCCCCGGCCGCGCCACCTCGCCGATGACCGTGATCTTCTGATGGTTGCTGTTCACGACGTTGATGCTCACGTCGATGTAGCGGAAGATCGCCTGATAGCGGGAGGACAGATCGCCCTGCACCTTCGCGACGCTCTGCCCCGCCACCTTCAATTCGCCGAGCAGCGGGAAGGAGAGCATCCCGTCGGGACGCACCAGAAGGGTCTTGGTGGCGCCGCTGTCGCCGCTCATGAGGGTCTTGAAGAACTCGTCGAGCTTGGCCTGGGGCGACCGCACGAACACGGTGACCACGGGGACAGGGATTTTGGAGGCGTAGGCCGCGCGCAGGCGCTCGCGCAGGTCGTCCGGCGAGGTTCCGCCGGCCTTCGTGTCCCACAGCAGCGGCACCGAGATCATCCCATCGGGACGCACCACGGTTTCCGCCGACAGCTCCGGATGGTCTTCGACGACGATCGACAGCACGTCCCCCACGTCGAGGGCATACCGCTTCGAGTCGACGGCGTAGTTGCGGTAGAACGAGACCTCGAGCTGATCGCCCGGGCTGAGCAGCAGCGGCGGGACCTCCGCCGGCGCAACAGGCGCGGCGGCAGCCGGCACGGCGGCCGGAGTGGTCTCGGACGGGATCGCCGGTGGCGACACGACGACGGGCGCCTGCTGCGGTTCCTGCGCGCTCGTCCGGCCGGCCGTGGCCGCGACCACGACCGCCGAGATCGCGATCAGGTTCCGGAGCCCGCGCCTCACCCTCGACGTCATCGTCCCATCCTGGCGCGAGAGCCGATCGTCGACTGCCTCTGCATGCCTCACCCTCGCGCACCCCATCCCGTCGGCTCTCTGTGTCCGCAGGAGTCGAACCCGCGCCCCCACGCGAGGCTCAACACAGGCTCTCCCCTGCCGGTCATCCGCGTCGCGGAGCGGCCGGGAGAGCGCGTCCATTCAGCTTTCCAGTACGGTGTCTTATACGCCGAAAGGGCGTGTCTTTCAACACTTTGGTGGGGGTCGGGTCGAAAGACAACGGCCGCGCCGGGGAGGGCGGCGCGGCCGTCGGTGGGGGCTTCCTGCCCCGGGGCTCAGTGCATCCGTTTCAGTGTCCGCCGCCCCAGATGATCGCGTCGGTGTCGACCGACAGCGTATCGAGGAGGCGGGTCCCGCCACCCCAGATCAGGCCGGAGGCGGTCACCTGGTCGTTCTCGCTCAGCGAGATCAGGCCGAGCCCGCGTCCTCCGCCCCAGATCAGGCTCTGCTGCCAGGCGTCGTTCCAGACGCCGTCGACCGGCTGGAAGAACAGCGTGCCGTCGCCCTGCGGCACGGCCCGAGGCGACGAGGAGGAGGACGCGGTCAGCACCGAGGCGAGCGCCGCCGCCACGTCGAGATACCCCGCGCCGTCCTCGAACGGCAGGAGACCGTCCTTGGTCGCCGTCGCCATGAGACGCGCCTTGACGTCCGAGACGCGCAACGTCGGGTCCTTCTGGATCATCAGCGCCGCCGCGCCCGCCACCATCGGCGCCGCCAGCGAGGTCCCCGAGAGCGTCAGGTAATCGCCGTCGCGGTCGGGGTTGGCGGTCGACAGGTAATCCCCCGCCCGCAGGACCAGCTCGTGATGCGCCGTATCGATCCACGAGCCACGGGCGCGCAGCGACACCAGGAACGAGCCGGGCGCGACCAGGTCGGGCTTGACCACGTAGTCGACGAGCGTCGGGCCCTTCGACGAGTACGGCGCGAGCACGTCGTCCTCGCGCGCCGCCGTGCGGTTGTCGTCCATCGCGCCGACGGTGATGACCTTCGGATCGTTGCCGGGGCTGGTGATGGTGCCGAAGCCGGTGCCGACGCGGCCTTCGTTCCCCGCCGAGACCACCACGACGATGCCGGCCGCCACCGCGCGTTCGACCGCGCGGCAGAGCGGGTCGGTCAGATAGGACTCGGCCACCGGATGACCCAGCGACAGGTTGAGGACGCGAATCGAGTTGGCCCGGCGGTGCAGCACCACCCAGTCGATGGCGGTGATGACGTCGGAGGTCAGGCCGCTGCCGTCCGGCTGCAGGGCGCGCACAGAGATGAGCTGGGCGCCGGGGGCGAGACCGCGGAAGGTGCGGAAGGCCTCCGGACCGCTGCTCATCGCGCCGCTGCCATTGAGGATGCCCGCCACGTGCGTGCCGTGGCCGTAGTAGTCCTGCATCCCCCTCTCGCGGCCGACGATCTCGATCTCGATCGGCTGCGGCGAGCCCTTCGACCGGGCGAGATCGGGATGGAGCTGGACGCCGGTGTCGATCAAGGCGATCCCCACGCCGCTGCCGTCGAGCCCGAGGTTGTCCTTGATCGCCACGTCGGCGCGGATCGCCTTCATCGCGATGTCCATCGACGAGTGCACCGGCGCGTCGAGGGAGACGTGCTCGACCTCCGGATCATCGGCGAGGTCCTCGATGACCGACGCCGGGAGCGAGGCCGAGTAGCCCTTGATCGAGGAATGGCGGGTCTTGATCACGCCGCCACGGCCGTGCACCTTCGCCAGCAGCAGGTCGGTGGGATCGTCGACCGTCTGAACGATGACCGCCACCAGGTCGTCGGGCTTGCTTCCCTGGAGCTTCCTGACCAGGTCGGTCGACACCTTCCCGTCGGCGTGCGACGAAGCGAAACCACCCGCCACGGAGAACAGAAGAAGAACGGCGCAGGCCGTGACCGCCGTGAGGTAGCGGCGCAGGACCTTTGTCGTCGGATTTCCGTCGCCTTGCGTCTGTTCCGCTCGCCTGCTCATTGTCCTGTTCTCCCGTGTCGCCGGTCGGACCGCGGACCGCTGACACGCGGGCTCTCATTCGCAAGGGGGGCGCCAGCCACGAACCCGTGATCGCTCCCGTAAACCCCGCGCCCCGCAAGGGTTCTGGCGTATTACGAGAGCGTGACGCGGGGGCCATGGAGAGCCGTTTCTGTCGAGTTTTCCCACACGCCCGCGGAAAAATCCGCCGTCCGGCGCCGGTTGTCGCGCCGGCTCAGCGGCTTATGCGGTGGCGGCCAGACCGCGACATCGCTGTCCAGATTGACGCCACGATCGTCCGCGGCGCGGCCCGCGGGCGACAGCGATCGAAGCGCGCGGAACGGATGACGCAGGTGCATCGGAGACCTATATTTCGCGCGTGATTGGGGAGGGTGCGTCCGGCCCATGCCGCTGACCGACCTCACGGGGATCGTCAGGAACCTCACGCAAAGCTCCGGCGAGCGCGCCGTCGCCCGGGCGCTGGCCTGTTTCTCCAAGGGCCAGGTCGACAAGGCGATCGCCGTTCTCAAGGAGGCGCAATCGAGCTCGCCGGAGGATCCCGCCGTGCTGCTCGAGCTGGGCCGCATGCTGGCGCACGGCGGCCGCGCTCTCGAGGGGACCGACGCCTTCCGCGCGCTCCTGCGCAAGGAGCCGCAGGCGCTGCCCCGGATCACCGAGGCGATCGAGGAGCTCCGCGCCCGTCACGTCGTCGCCGGCCCGATGTACGACGCCATCGCCGAGCTGCACCTCCGGCAGGACAACGTCACCCAGGCTCTCGCGACCATGGAGCGCATGCGGGCCGACGACCTGCGCGCGGTGCTGCCGCGCTACCAGGCCAAATGGGAGCAGGGACGCAAGAGCGCTCCGGGGGGCCGCCTCACGCGCACCACGCTCCAGCCGGGATTCCACCTCGCCCTGCTGCACGAGACCCTGCGCGAGCACGATCGCGCCATCGCCATCTATCGCGACATCGCGCGCGCCAACACCGAGGAGGCGCGCCGCATCCTGCCGCGCCTCGAGGCGCTGGCGGCGCGCGACTACCAGAACTCGGACCTCCGGCTGGAGGTCGCCGCGATGCTGATCGAGGCCGGGCAGACCGCCGAGGCGGTGAAGCACTTCTCGCTGGCGCTGGAGACCAATGCGGCCGCCGCGGCGCGCCCCGTGGCCGAGCGCATCGCGCTGCGGCTGGCCGCCGCGGGCGACGATCCTGAATTGCGCTGGGTGATGGCTTCGGCCCTGATCGCCGCCGGCGACGGGATCGCGGCCCTCGAGGCGCTGCGGCCGCTCGTGGCGCAGAAGAGCCGGCTCGACGACGTGATCCAGGCGTTGCAGCGGCTGGCCACCCAGGAAGGCGCCACCGGCGCCCTCCTCTTGTTGTCGGAGGCGTACTCGCGCCGCGGCCAGCCGAACCAGGCGCTCGCGCCGCTCCTGCAGATCGCGGAGGAGAAGGGGATCGCCCTCGTCTACGAGCCGCTCCACGCCCTGGCCGAGGCGTACCCCGACCTGGTTCGCGCCCACCAGATGCTGGCCGACATTCACCTCGAGGCGGGACGCGCCGGGGACGCCATCGCCGCGTTGCGGCGGGCGCGCGAGCTGGCGCCGCGGGAGTCGGGCATCCTGGTCCCCAAGCTGATCCACGCCCTGGCCCGGGATCGCACCTCGGTCGAGGCGCACCTGATGCTCGCCGACCTGCTGATCGGCGCCACCGAGTTCGAGCGCGCGATCATCGTCCTCAGACACCTGGTGCGCGAGTCCGCGGCGTCGGCGGCCGAGGCGCACACGCGGCTGGCCGCGACCATCGAGAAGGGCAGCTTCCCGCGCGCCCGGCTGGGCGCCGCCGAGGCCTGTCTGGCGCTGGAGCGCTGGGGCGGGGCGATGGAGCAGCTCGAGGCCCTGGCCGCCTCGAACCCCGAGATGACCGCCGAGTTCCTGCACGCCATCGGAATGCTCAGCGGGCGGGCCCCCGGACTGAGTGGCCGCATCGTCGCGCTGCTCGAGTCCCTGGAGCCGCGATCGCCCCTTCCCGTGGCCGTCCACTTCGCGCGGGGCGAGGCGCTCTTCGCGGGCGGCAATCTGCCGGCGGCCGCCGCCTCCTACCGCGAGGTGCTCCAGTCGGCGCCCGAGCGGGTCGCGGAGGTGCGGGCCGCGCTCGAGCGCTTCGATCGATCGGACGGCCGGGCGGCGGAGGCCCGCTATCTCCTGGCGTCGATCTACGTCGACCAGCGCGATCACGAAGCGGCGCTGCGCGAGCTGCTCCGCCCCGGGCCGACCAACGCCGCGCTGCTGGATCGGGTGGTCCGGCGCTACCAGGCCATCGTCGCCGAGACGCCGGCCGACATCCCGGCGCGCGCCGCGCTCATGCAGGCCCTGCTCCTGGCGCGGCAGCACGACAAGGTCCTGGAGCTCGGCCGCGACACGCTGCGCCTCCGGGACGACGCCAGCACCGCGCGCGTGTCGCTCGCCATGGCCGACGCGCTGGTCGAGAAGGGGGACAGCGAGGGCGCCGTGCGCCGCTATTTCGCCGCCTACCGGCGCGACCCGAAGCTGGCCGTCGACGTCGCCAACCGGCTGAAGCGCTTCATCTCGCAGGAGGGACGGCATCCGTTCGCCTGCCTGGTCCTCGGGAAGATCCTGGTGCAGGAGGGACGCGCCGAGGAGGCGGTGCCGATCCTGAGGACGGCGCGCGCCGCCGACCCGGCGCTGCACGACTCCGTCGTCCTCGAGCTCGAGGCGCTGGTGCGCAAGTGCCCGGCCGATCCCCGCCCTGGGCTGGCGCTCGCCGCCCTGCTGCAGGAAGCCGGACAGCACGCCAAGGCGGTGCAGGTGATCGCCACGCACCTCGACGCGCACCCCGGCTCGGCGCAGCGCATCGCCGCGCAGCTCGAGGAGATCCTCAAGAGCCAGCCGGAGCATCCCCTGGCGCAGTACGAGCTGGGCCGCGCGCTGCAGGCGCTCGGCGCGCATGCCCGCGCCGCGGAGCGTTACCGCACGGCGTCCACTCTGGACGCCGCGATCGCGCCGATGGCCCTGCGCCGCCTCCAGGAGATTCTGGTGGCCGATCCGCCCTGCTCGGCGGCCTGGCTGGCGAGCGCCGACGTGCTCCTGGCGCGCGGCCAGCCGCTGCAGGCGGCCGAGCGGCTGGCGGAGGCGATCGCCCGCGCGCCCCAGGAGGCGTCGGGACCGATGAGCCGCCTGGAGGAGCTGTACCGGCGCCATCCCGACATCGGCGCGATCGCGCTGCTGTTCGCCGAGGCGGCGATGCGCGCCGGGCAGCACGATCAGGCCGCGAACGCCTACGGCGGGGCGGCGGAGCGCGACCTGGCGCTGGCCGAGGACGCGCTCATGGGACTCGACGCGATCGTGAAGCTGAGCCCGCGTCTGGCGGAGGCCCGCCTGCAGCGGGCCCGCGTCGGCCTGCGGCTGTCGCGCGGCGAGGCGGCCCTGACCGATCTGTCCGAGGCGGCCCGCCTGTCGCCACGCCTGATGACGCCGATCCTCAAGGAGGTCGAGAGGCTCGAGGAGACACGACCCGACTGGCCCGAGTGCACGCTCCTCCACTCGGACCTGCTGCTGGCGGCGGGACGCACCGCCGAGGCGGAGACGCTCCTGACCAGCGCCCTGCCGCGCACCGATGCGCGCCAGCCCAGGCTGCAGACGCTCCTTCGTCTGGCGCGCTGCGCGGCGGAGCGCCAGGACGAGACGGCGGCGCACGACCTGGTCGGCGAGGCGGCGGCGCTCGCGGCCGACCGCAACGAGTTCCTGGCTCAGGCGCACGCGCTGCACCTCGGCCTGCTGCGCCACCGGGTGGCCGGTCTCGCCGGCCGCCTCGAGTCGGGGGCGAAGATCTCCGCGGACGAGCTGCGAGCCGTGGTCCAGGCCTGCATCGACCTGGGCGACCTGCCGCAGGCGGAAGAGCTGTTCAACCGGCACGCGCCGCGCCGTCTCGACGACGCGGCGCGGCGCACGCTCGGGGCGGCGCTGCTGATGCGGCGCGGCGAATTCGCCCGGGCCGCCGAGGAGCTCCGGCCGCTCGGCCCCAGCCATCTCCTGGCGTTCGGAGCGCTGCGCGGCGGCGATTACCCCCTGGCGATCCAGACCCTCGAGGCGCTGGTGCGGCGGGACGCGGACGCCCAGGCGCGCCACCTGCTCGAGAAAACCTATCGCGACATGGTCGCGGCCGATCTCCTGGGCGGAAGCCGACGCCTCCAGGCCGAGACTCACATCCACTTCGGCGAAGGAGCCGCCGCGTGAGCCATCCCATCTGTCCCATGCTGTCGGCGCTCCCGCCGGCCGGCCCCGACGGCCGGCCGGTCAACCGGGAGTGCCTGCTCGAGGATTGCCGCTTCTACGACAAGCCCCACAAGGACTGCTCGCTGGCGATGGCCGCGAAGGAGACCGCGCGGCTCGGCTCGGAGGCGGTGGCGCGCACCGGCAAGGATCTTCAGGCGGCGGTCATGCAGGCAGGTCTGGCCGCCGATCGGATCGCCGCGCTGGAGTCGACCGTCAACGGCCTCGGGTCCGCCCTCGCCCGGGTCGAGTCGCAGATGGCCTCCATCATCGAGGTGCAGCAGAAGGTGGCCGACCGGCTGCTGGAGGAGATGTCGCTCCTGCTGGCGCGCACCCAGAAGAGCGACGCCGCGGTGGCGTCGCTCGCCACCCGCCTCGATCGCTCCGAGGACGCGTCGAAGGCGATCCTCGAGTCGCTCGAGACGGGGCGCCGCAGGGACGCCTCCGACCTGGAGAGCCGCAGACGCGACGAGGCGGTGGCCTGCAACAACCGCGGCGTGGCGCTCTACTACCGGGGCGCGTTCGAGGCGGCGCGCGACGCCTTCCTCAAGGCGATCGAGCTGCAGGCCGACTACCCCGAGGCTCTGAACAACCTCGGCCTGGTCTACTCGCGTCTGGGGAGCGAGCCGGACGCGATCGAGGCGTTCCGCAAGGCGCTGACGCTGGATCCGAAGATGGGCGAGGCGTACAACAACCTCGGCTTCCTGTACCACACCTCGGCGCAGTTCGACCGCGCGGCGCAGATGTTCGGTCTGGCGATCGAGAACGCCGGCGACTCCTCGGTCGCCTACACCAACCTCGGCAACACGCTGTACTCGATGAAGCAGTCCGAGAAAGCCGTCGAGGCGTGGCGCCGCGCCGTCGAGCTCGATCCGATGAACGAGAGCGCGCGCCGGGGCCTGACGATGTTCCAGCAGGAAGCGAGCGCCAATTGAGCGTTGCCGCGCGGAGACGCCACGCATGACCAGGGACCCGGCGCAGGAGCTCTACACGCTGCTCGAGCGGGAGGTTCGCAGCCCCAGGGAGAAGCTGCCGCTCGACGCGTTCCTGCCGCATCCGGACACGATCGCGTCGGCGATCGCCGCTCCGGCGATGCCCGCGCCGCTTCCCGACGCGCCGGAGCCGGTTCCCGGCGCAGCCTTGCGGCAGATCCTCGGCGCCCCCGCTCCCGGAGAGGAGACGCCCGCCGAGGCCGCGCCCCAGCCGCGGCGGCGCAAGCGCGCCGCGCCGACCGACGAGCGCGAGAAGAGCCTCGAGGAAGAGGTGGCGGAGTTCATGAGCCGCTCCAGCCGCGCCCTGGCGCCCGACCCCGACCCCTAGGCCCGTCCGGGGAAAAAGCGGCGATCGGATAGGATGGCGCCTCGTCCGTCCGACGGGGTCGCCACGTGCCGCAGGCTCCACGCTTCGAGTTCCACCACGACTTCGCCGTCCTCGAGGAGCGCCTGGCCGGACTGCTCCTCGGGCTCAAAGAGTCGGCCGGGCCGCTCGCTCCGGCCGCCGTCGTCGTCCCCACGAATCGCCTGGCGGCCCAGCTGCAGACGGTCCTGGCGGCGCGCCTCCCCGCCCTCCTGAACGTCCGGTTCCTCAATCACGATTCGCTGGCGCGCGCCATCGCCGCCTCGGCCGGCGTGACCCTGCCGCGTGTCGCCGGCGACGCGGTGCGCGCGGCTCTTCTCGGCGCCGCGGTCGAGGCGATCGGCGGCGATCTCGCGGCCTACGCGAGGAGCCGGCCGGGCTCCCTGAGCACGCTCTTGCGCACCATGGACGACTTGCGCGAGGCCGGCGTGGAGCCCGGGTCGTCCGACGATCGCGCCGTGTCCTCGCGGGGGCGGGAGACGTTGCAGGCGTACGAGCGCTACGCGCGCGACCTCGACCGGCTCGCGGCCGCGGGGTTCTCCGATCGCGCCGGGCGGACGGCGGCGGCCCGGCGGCACGCGGCGGCGTACGGCGGCCGGTTCCGCCTGGTGGTGCATTACGGCGCGTACGAGCTGATCGGCGCGAATCTCGACCTGATGGAAGCGCTGGCGTCGTCCGGCGTCCCCATCGTCTATCTCGCGCCGGGGCACACCACCGCCCCTGCGTTCGCGTATGCCCGGCGATTCTGGCCGCGGCTCGCAGGCGCCGCCCCGCTGGAGGCGGCCGGCGGCGCCCCGGCGGTGGCGACGCGTCTGCTCGCCGACCGCCTGCCCCTCCTGTACGACGAGGAGGCGACGGCGGCGTCCCCGCGCCCGGTCGAGTTCTTCCACGCCCAGGGAGAGGAGGCCGAGCTGGGCGAGGCGGCGCTGCGTGTCGCCGGCCTGCTGAAGACCGGCGTGCCTCTCGACCGGATGGCGCTGGTGGCGCGCACTCTCGAGCCGTACGCCGCGCATCTGGAGACCGTGCTCGGGGAGCACGGTCTCCCGTTCGAAGCCACGGCGGCGCTCGGGGCGGCCCGCGAGCCGGCGGCGCAGGCGGTCCTGCGTCTGGTCCGATCGATCGTCGACGATTACCCGTCCGGGCCGCTGTTCGATCTGTTCCGCTGCGGCCTCTATGTCGACGGCGTGAGCGACCCGGCGTCGCAGACCGACGCCTGGGAGCGGCTGGCGCGCGAGGGCCGCTTTGCGGGCGGCGTCGACGCCTGGACCCGGCGGCTGCCCGCCTGGATCGAGGCGCGGGAGCCGTGGGTGCCGCCCGACGCGGACACGACGGCGAGGCAGGCGGCCGAGGAGGCGCGCCGGAGCGAAGTGCTCCAGGCCCAAGCACTCGCCAGCTGCGTCGGCCGGCTCGCCACCGACGCCGTCCCCCTCTCGAAGGCGCGCCGCTGGGGCGCCTGGGCCGACGCCCTGAGGGTTCTGCTCGGGTCGCGGCTGCGCGGCTTCATCCCGGCGCCAGCCGCGGGATCGGACGCGCGCGCGGCGGACACGGTCGCGGAGGACTCCACGGAGGCGCCCGGCGGGGTCGCCACCGTGCTGGAGGCGCTCGCCGACATGAGTCTTCTCGACGCGACCAGGGTTCCCTGCTCACCCGAGACGGCGGCGCAGTTTCTCGAGCGCGCGGTGGGCGCGGGGCGCGTCCCGATCGGCTCGGTCGGCGCCGACGGCGCGCGGCGGCGCGGAGACCAGGGCGGGCTGCGCGTGCTCGACGCGGTGCAGGCACGCGGTCTGTCGTTCGACGCGCTGTTCCTCCTGGGACTGAACGTCGACCTCTTTCCGAGACGCCCGCGCGAGGATCCCTTCCTGCCGGACGAGGATCGCCGTCGTCTCCGCGACCGTCTCCGCCGCCCGGTTCCGGTGGCGGGAGAGACGCTGGACGAGGAGCACCTCCTCCTGGCGCATCTGCTCGGCGCGCCGCGGGCCGCGCTCACGGTGTCGTGGCAGCGCGCCGACGACTCCGGAAAGGCGCGCGTGCCGAGCCTGGCGCTGCGGGAGGTGGCGCGCGTCGCTCTCGGGGCCGCCGAGATCGAGGCCGCGGAGCGCCGGGCGGTTCGGATCAGCGCCCACCCGGCCGATCGGGGCCGCGACGCGATCGGGCGGCTCGGGCTCCTGGCGCCGCGCGCCGCCGGGCTGCTGGCGGCGCTCGAGCTGCGGTCCCCCGCGGCGCTGGACGAGGCGCTGCGGCCGTCGCCCGGGGGCCTGATGATCGGACCCGTGGCGCTGCCCGCCGGCTCGGAGCTCCTCCCCGCCGCCGTGACGCGGATGGCCGCCGTCGAGGAGGGATCGGCCGCGCCGGGCCGCTGGGACGCCCTGCCGGGCGCGGAGGCCGGCCCGCCGCCCGCCACATGGTCACCCTCCCGTCTCGAGCTGCTCGGCTCCTGCCCGCAGCAATTCTTCTTCCGGCGGATCCTCGGCATCGAGGAGTGGGGCGAGGCCGCCGAACCGCACGAGGTCGAGGCGCGGGACGTCGGCTCGCAGGTGCACGCCGTCCTTCAAGAGGTCTACGCGGCCCTGCTCGCCGGAAAGGACCTGCCGGCCCCGGCCGACGCGGGAGGGGCGATCGCGGATCGGGCGCGCGAGCACCTGGCCCGCGCCTGGCGCGCCCGGACGTCCAGGACATCGGCGCCCGTCCGCGGGGCCTATCCCCGTCTCTGGGATCTGATCTCGGAGCAATGGCTCGCCGCGCTCGAGCGCTTCATCCTGCGCGACCTGACCGGGATGGCGGCCTCGCCGCCTTCGGCGCTCCTCCTGGAGCACGTCATCGAGGCGGCGCTGCCGCTCGGATCGTTCGGCGCTCCCCTCCCCGTCCGCGGCCGTCTCGATCGTCTGGCGCGCCAGGGCGACGGCACGGTCGTGGTGGCCGACTACAAGACCTCGGGACCGATCGCCGACCACGTCTCGATCCTCGACGCGCTGAAGGGGACCCGTCTCCAGATGGCCCTCTACGCCCTGCTGGCGGAGTCCGAGACCGGCGCCAGCGGGCGGCGGCCTTCGGTCCGGGCCGAGGTGCTCGGGGTCGGCCCGACGTACGAGGGCGCGGCGGACGACGCGTGGCGCGCCACCGTCGACCCGGAGAAGTTCGCCCGGGCGCGCGACGGTCTCCTCGAGACGCTCGCCGTGCTGCGCGATCTCGCGGAACGGGGCTTCTACCCGCTCAACGAGGACAGCCGTCTGTGCCGCTTCTGCCCGTTCACGCGCGCCTGCCGCCGCGACCACGCGCCCACCCTCGAGCGGCTGGCGCGCTCGGCCGACCTCGACGCCTGGCGGGGGGTGCGGCGCAAGAGCACGGCGCGGCCGACGCTCGACAAGGTGGCCGCCGCAGGCGCGACCGGGGAGGAATCGGAATGAGCCCCGCGCCGACGCCCGATCTTGCGGATGCGCGCGACCGGGAGATCGCGGCGCGCGAGTTCGGCGTCAACCTCGTGGTGACCGCCGGGGCCGGGACCGGCAAGACCGCGCTGCTCGTCGAGCGCGCCTTGAACCTCATCGGCACCGGCACGGTCGGCATCGAGAAGATGGCGGCGGTCACCTTCACGGAGAAGGCGGCCGCGGAGCTGCGTCTGCGGCTCGGGCGCGGTCTCGACGGGCTGCGGCGCCGGGCCGCGGCCGGCGCACCAGCTTCGAGCCTGGATCCCGCCCACGACGCCGATCGCTCCTGGGCCTACCTGCTGTCGATGCGCGAGGACGCCGCCCGCGTGCGCCAGAGGGCGCTCGCCGCGCTGCGGGGGCTCGACGGGGCCGTCATCGGCACCCTGCACGCGCTCTGCTCCGACATCCTGCGGCGCTACCCCACGGAGGCGGGCGTCGACCCGGCGTTCGTGGTGGACGAGGGCCCGGCGGCGGAACGCCTGTTCCCCTCCGAGGCGGAGCGCTTCCTGCGGTCCGAGCTGGGCGGCGGCGGGCGGCGGCCGGAGGTCTGGCGCCGGGCGATCGGACGGCGCGACGGAATCGACACGGTCCTCGGGCTGGCGTCGGGGCTCTCTGGATTCTCCGGCCCCGCGGTGAGCTCGGCGCCCGCGGCGTCCGAGGCGCGCGCGCGACTGCTCCCCGAGATCGACGCGACGCTCGCCGAGCTGCGCGAGGTGCAGGGGCGCGGCGTCCGCTTTCCTCCCAGGATGCAGAAAACTCTCGACGCGTCGGAGACGCTCCTCCGGGCGATGCGCAGCGGCGGATACGAGGCCCTGCGGTCGACGCCCGCGGCGATGAGCCTGGAGGTTCTCTCCGGGCTGAGCACACACGACACCCGCAGGAACATCCGCGGGGGCGACCGCGAGGCGGGCGTGGCCGCCGCGAGACGCGCCTGCGAGCTGCTGCGGCTTTTGGGACGTGTCGACGACGAGGCCGTGGCCGCCCTCTCCGACGCCGCCGCGCCGCTCGCCGCGGCGGCGCGCGAGCGCCTCCTGGCGACGGGATTCGTCAGCTTCGACGGCCTCCTGCGCCTGACGGCCGATCTGTTGCGCCGATCGCCGGACGTGCGCCGCGCGCTGGCGCGTCGGTTCGAGCGGCTGCTGGTCGACGAGTTCCAGGACACCGATCCGCTGCAGTACGACATCCTCTTTTTCCTCGCGGAGCAGGAGGAGGGAGAACCGGCCGTCGATCCCTACCGCACCCGGCTCCGGCCCGGGCGACTGTTCATCGTCGGCGACCCGAAACAGTCGATCTACAGATTCCGGGGGGCCGACATGGGGTCGTTCCGCCGTGCCGTGGCGCATGTCGAGGCGTGCGGCGGCCGCCGGCTCTCGCTGACCGCCTCGTTCCGCAGCCCGGCCGATCTGCTGGCGCCGTTGAACCGGCTGTTCGGCGGCTGGCTGGGCCGCGAGGGTGGCTGGCAGGGGGACTACGAGCCGCCTTACGAGGAGATCACTTCGGCCCTCCGTTCTCCGCGCGCCGAAGAGCCGCGCGTCGCGATCTGGTCGGTCGAATCGGAGGGAGACGCGGCCGCGGGGCGCGCCGCGGAAGCCCACGCCATCGCCGCCTGGATCGCCGGGCACGCCGCGGCGTCCGGCAGAACCGGGGTCGGGTATCGTCAGGTCGCGATCCTCCTGCGGGCCCTGACGCACGCCGGACCGTTCGCCCGGGCGCTGCGCCGCTGGGGGATCCCGTTCGTCGTGGACGGCGGCCGGGACTTCGGCGCCCGCGCCGAGATCGGCGACGTCCTGTCGTTCCTGCGCTGGGTGGCCAGCCCCAACGACGGGCCCGCGAGGCTCGCCGTGCTGCGCTCACCGATGGGCGCGGTGAGCGACGGCGAGCTGGCGCGGTTCGCCCGAGCCGGCGGGCGCCCCGGCCGCGACCCCCTCGCGGCCATCGACCCGTCGGCCTTTCCCGGGCTGGCGCGCGCCGTCCGGATGGTGGAGGAATTTCGCGAGCGGACGCGCGCCCGGCCCGTCGACAGGATTGTCGAGGAGGCGCTCGCCGAGCCGCCTCTGGCGCTCCTGCACGCGTCGGCCTGGGACGGCGCGCAGCGGCTGGCGAACCTGTCCAAGCTCGCGGCGCTGGCGCGGCGCCACGCGCGCGAAGGGTTGTCGCTCCCGGAGACGATCGCCGCGCTCGAGGAGGAGTTCGACGGTGCGCGCACCGAGGGTGACAGCCCGCTCGCGGACGAGACGCTCGAGGCGGTGCGCATCCTGTCGGTCCACAAGGCGAAGGGTCTCGAGTTTCCGATCGTGTTCGTTCCGGATCTCGGCCGCGGCGCCGGGCAGGACCGGACCGAGCGCGAGGTGCGTGTCGCCTGGCTGCGCGACGGCGGTGGGGCGGCCGCGATCCGGCTGCCCGACGGGCGGAGCAACAGCAGGTGGGTGAGCCACGCGATCGAGACGCGGCGTCACGAGCTGGCGGAGGAGAAGCGGATCTTCTACGTCGCCTGCACGCGCGCGAGCGAGCGCCTCATCCTGGTGAACAGCTCGCTTCGGGGGAAGGCGGCCTGGCGCGAGCGCCTCGAGGCGCTGGGCTACCGGATCGCGGCGGGTCCCGCATTCCCGCCGCCCGCGATCCTCGAGGACGGACTCGTCGAGCACCGGGTCGTGGGCCCGATCTCCCGACCGCGGGCCACCGCCGGCGCGCCGGCGCTCGATCCGATCGCCCGGGCGGCCGTCGAGCATCGCCAGGTGATCGCGGCGGCGGCCGAAAAGACCGGGCCGCCGATTTCGTGGCCCTCGGGGACGCGTACCGAAGACCGCTCCGAGCCGGACGAGAGCGGCGCGGCGGGGACCGGCCGGCCCCCGGGCCGGGCCGCGGCGCGCCTCGCGGGTCTCGCGGTCCATGCCGCCCTCGATCGCTGGGATCTGGGGGACGACGACGCGCTCCTCGGAAACGCCCGACTCGGGGTGCGGCGTCTGGCGGCCGACCAGCCCGGGCCGATGACGGGGCGCTCGACGATCGCCGCCGCCGAAGCGGTCGCCGAGGAGATCCTGCGCGGCTTCCTGCGCTCGGCGCTGCGGGCGCGCATGGCGCAGGTCGAGATTCTGGGACGCGAGGTGCCCATCCTGCATCGCGACGCATCGGGCCGCACCTGGACCGGAGCGTGCGACCTCCTGATCAGGGACGGCGGCGCTCTCGTCGTCGTGGACTACAAGACCGACGTGGTGGGAGAGGACTCGGCCACCGCGGCCTCGATCTATGTCGAGCAGCTCGCGGTCTACCGCCGCGCGGTGCAGGCGGCCTTCGCGAACCAGGAGGTGCGGGGCGAGGTCTGGTTTCTCCGGACGGGCGCGGCGGTGTCGATTCCGGCGCCGGCGGCCCGCTAGGCGGTCCGGCCAAGACGCAGAAGCGCCGCCAGCCGGTCGAGCGCCGGCTCCCAGTCATGGCGGGCGACGGGTTCCCGCGCCGGGGCGAACAGGATGTGATCGAGCGTCAGGTCCACCCCGGTCGTCTCGTCGTCGCCGTCGATGTGCACCCTCACGAGCGACGGCCGCTCCCCCTCCCAGGTCAGCAGCAGGAAGCGGTCCGGGTCCGAAACGGCGCAGTGACCGCGCACCGCCTCCTTTCCGTTCCACTCCAGGAGCAGATCCCCGCCGGGCGTGGCGTCGACGGCGGCGCGATCGGCCAGCCACCCTTCGAGACCCGGCTTGGAGGTGAAGCTGTCGAACACATCCTCGGCGCCGGCCTCGATCCGGCGGACGTGCCGCTCGGTGCTCCGCGTCATGCCGCGACCGCGCTCGAGATAGACCTTCAGGACGTGCAGCTCCGTCTGCCAGCCGCGATCGATGGCGCGGAAGGTCTCGTCCCATTCCTCGTCCCCCGGAAATCCGGCGTGGGTGACCGTCAGGACGGCGCCGTCGCGCCAGGGATCGATGCGGAACTCCAGCTCGGTCTCGAGATCCTCGATGGCGAACCTGAGGCGAACCGATTCCTGCTTCACCAGGGCGACGAACTGCCCGGCGGTGACCAGCGGCGGCTGGGAGGGATCGTCGGTCGCGCGTCCGAACACCCAGCGGAACGGCCCGCCGGGGCGCAGCTCGATGGCCGCCTCGGTGACGAACCAGCACTGCAGATCGGCCGCGTCGGTCAGGGCGCGATACACCTCGGCGGGCGAAGCATGGATTCCCAGGGAGTGCCGGCTGACGCGATCGGGCTCGAGGCTCAGTCCGAACGGCTGGTCGTCGAGCATCGGGGCGATCTCCGGTATCGCGGCCCGGACGGGGCGCGGCGGGCGCTGCGCCGTCCGGGCTCGGCGCGCATTGTGGGGCCACCCGCCCGGAGCGGTCAAGTTGACACGCCGCGGGCTCGCGCCGGCTTCGTTCCGGGCGATCGCCTCGGGCGACGGATCGGTCCGGGGCTAGAATCGGGCCGTGCCCACGTCGATCGATCCCGTCTGCGGCATGCAGGTCGAGCCGACGCCGACGGCGCCCCGGTATGAGGCGGATGGCGCCACCTGGTATTTCTGCTGCGACGGCTGCCGCTCGCAGTTCGCGGCCGAGCCTGAGGCATTCGCCGCCGGGCCCGCGAGGCTCACGGCGGCCCCGGCGCGAGCGACGGTCCCGGCGGGAACGACGGTCCAGGCGGGAGCGACGGCCCCGGCCGCGGCCTACACCTGCCCGATGCATCCCGAGGTGACGAGCGACCGGCCGGGCGACTGCCCCATCTGCGGCATGGCGCTCGAGCCGCGAGTCACGCTGGTCGACGGCTCGACCGGCGAGGAGGCTCCGTCGGCCGAGCTGCGCGACATGACGCGGCGCTTCCTGGCGGGCGCGGCGCTGACGGCTCCCCTCATGCTCGTCGCGATGGGCTCGATGGCTGCGGCAGCGCACGCTGCGGCGCCGATCGGCGACCGGGGCGTCCGGCTCCTGGAGCTGCTCCTCGCCACGCCCGTGGTGTTCTGGTGCGGCTGGCCGCTCCTGGTCCGCGGGGCGGTCTCGATTCGCACCCGGCGCCTGAACATGTTCACGCTCATCGCCACCGGCACCCTGGTTTCGTACGGGGCCAGCGTCGCGGCCATGCTCGCGCCCGGGCTGGCGAGCGGAATGGTGCGCGACGAGCATGGCGGACCGGCGTTCTTCGAGTCGGCGGCCGTCATCACGGTTCTCGTCCTTCTGGGGCAGGTGCTGGAGCTTCGGGCGCGCGCGCGCACCCGTGATGCGCTGACGGGGCTGGCCCGCCTCCTCCCCCGCACGGCCGTGAGGCGGGTGGCCGGCCGGGACGAGGAGGTGCCGACCGGATCGGTGCGGCCGGGCGACGTCCTGCTGGTCCGGCCGGGAGCGCGGGTCCCGGTCGACGGGATCGTCCTCGAAGGGCGGAGCGGCCTGGACGAGTCGTTCCTGACCGGCGAGTCGATGCCGGTCGATCGCCAGACGGGGGATCGCGTCCTGGGCGGATCGGTCAACGGCCGCGGCGCCATCCTGATGCGCGCCGCCAGGGTCGGCGCGGACACGCTCCTGGCCGACATCGTGCGGCTCGTCGGCGAGGCGCAGCGTTCGCGCGCCCCGATCCAGCGTCTCGCGGATCGGGTCGCCGCCTGGTTCGTGCCGGCGGTACTGCTGGTGGCGGCCCTCGCCTTCGCGGGCTGGGCCGCCTTCGGACCCGCGCCGCGCCTGGCGCACGCCCTCGTGGCGGCGGTGGCCGTCCTGATCGTCGCCTGTCCCTGCGCGCTCGGGCTGGCGACGCCGATGTCGATCATGGTGGCGGCCGGACGCGGGGCCGTCTCGGGGATCCTGGTCCGCGACGCCGCCGCGCTCGAGAACCTGGCCGGCGCCGACACCTTGGTGCTCGACAAGACCGGGACGCTCACCGCGGGGCGCCCGGCCGTGGTGTCGATCTCCCCGGCTACCGGGTTCACGCCCGAGGAGCTGTTGCGTCTCGCCGCGTCGGTCGAACGGCACAGCGAGCATCCGCTGGCGACCGCGATCCTCGAAGCCGCCGCCTCGCGCGGAGTCGAGACCTCGATTCCCCTGGAGTTCGCGTCGACCCCGGGCGAGGGAGCCGGCGGCCGGATCGACGGGGTCCCGGTTCTGGTCGGCAGCGCGGCCTTTCTGGAGCGGCACGGGGTCGATGTCGGCGGCCGGAGCTCGGCGACCCGGGATCCCGCCGCGCGACTCTCTGCCACGGAGATCGACTCGGGAACGAACCAGGACCTGTCCGTCGTTCTGGTGGCGGTCGATGGAGCCCTCGCGGGGCTTCTCGGGATCCGCGACCCGCTGCGACCCGAGACTCCCGTGGCGATCGAGGCGCTGCGGAAGGACGGCCTGTCGATCGTGATCGCGACGGGCGATCGCCGTGCCGCCGCGGAGGCGGTGGCGGCGGTGCTGGGCATTGCGCGCGTCGAGGCCGACCTGACGCCGGCAGGAAAGATCGAGCTGGTGCGCCGCCTCCGGGGGCAGGGTCACCGGGTAGCCATGGCGGGAGACGGCGTGAACGATGCGCCCGCCCTGGCCGCCGCCGAAGTGGGAGTGGCCCTCGGGAGCGGGACCGAAGTGGCCATCGGCAGCGCCGGGCTGACGCTGGTGCGCGGCGGGCTCGGAGCCCTGGTGCGCGCGCGCCGGCTCAGCCGGGTCACGCGACGCAACATCCGGCAGAATCTTTTTCTCGCCTTCGCCTACAACCTGGCGCTCGTCCCGATCGCGGCGGGCGTCCTCTATCCCTGGCTGGGCTGGATTCTCAGCCCGATGCTGGCGGCCGCGGCGATGAGCCTCAGCTCCGTTGCGGTCATCGCCAACGCGCTGCGCCTGCGCCGGCTGGATCTGTGACGCGCCCGGGTCAGGACGACGCGTCGCGGGTGGTCTGGAACTGAGGCGCGCCGTCCTGGATGTCGAACCAGGAAACTTTGCTCCGCACGAAGGTGTGGGATCGCGGGCGTTCGGTGATCGGCGTGTCCAGCGCCGCCGCGGCGATCTCGACGACCGAGGGGTCGCTCTCCACCCAGCAGAGCAGCGTCGAGCCGCAGGTCCTGCAGAACGATCGCTTGGTGCCGGTTCCGGCCGTGTAGGTCTCGAGGCGATCCTTGCCCGAGACCCACTCCAGGCTCTTCCAGGGGACCTCGATGTAGGTCGCGAACGCCGCCCCGTGGCTCTTGCGGCAATCGGTGCAATAGCAGTTGTCCATCACGCCCAGCGGCCCGCGCACGCTGTAGCGCACCTGGCCGCAGAGACAGGACCCGTCGAACGTCTCGCTCTTGCCGTTCATCGGCTCGCTCCCCGGCCGGCGGAAGCCGCTCCGGCCGTACCCGGCGAGGCTAGCTCCGGCCCCGCGGCCTGTCAACCAGCCAAGACGATGGGTTGACCCCCCCTTGCATCTTCTGTATAAAAGCGCCGCGCGCAGGGGCGCGCATCCCACCGCCAACAGCGCACGGAGGCCAGACTCGGATGTTCGTTTCGAAGAAGATTTTTCTGACCAAGGGCGTCGGTCGCCATAAAGAGAAGTTGAACTCGTTCGAGATGGCCCTGCGCGACGCGGGCATCGCCCACTTCAACCTCGTCCGGGTGAGCAGCATCTTCCCCCCGGGCTGCAAGATCATCCCGAAGTCCCAGGGTCTGAAATACCTGCGCGCCGGAGAAGTGGTCTTCGTCGTCATGAGCCAGTCGGAGACCAACGAGCCGCACCGGCTGATCGCGTCCTCGGTCGGCATCGCCATCCCCTCGAAGGCGACCTCGCACGGCTATCTCAGCGAGCATCACTCCTACGGCCAGACCGAGGATGTCGCGGGGGACTACGCCGAGGATCTGGCGGCGCAGATGCTGGCGACCATCTCGGGCGTCGAGTTCAATCCCGAGTCTTCGTACGACGATCGCAAGGAGACCTGGAAGATCAGCAACGAGATCTACCGGACCATCAACGTCTCGCAGTCGGCGATCGGCGACAAGCGCGGCTGGTGGACGACGGTCGTCTCCGGGGCGGTTCTCATTCCGTGAGCGCCGACGAGGACGTCGGCCCCGGATTCGGGGGTCTCAGCCCCGATCTGGCCACACTGGAACGCGCCCGAATCGTGATGGTTCCGGTCCCCTACGACCGCACCTGCACCTTCCAGAGGGGCACCGCGGAGGGACCCGCCGCGCTCATCGAGGCCTCCCGGCACATGGAGCTGTACGACGAGGAGCTCGGTGTGGAGCCGGGGGACATCGGGATCCATACCGTCCCGGCGGTCTCCGGGAACGACGACCCGCCTGAGGTGATGGCCGGCAAGGTGGAGCGGGAGGTCGGCCGCTACCTCGCGATGGGCAAGATGCCGGTGGTTCTCGGCGGGGAGCACAGCGTCTCGATCGGCGCGATCAAGGCCTACGAGAAGAAATATCCGCGCTTGTCGGTCGTCCAGCTGGATGCCCACGCCGACCTGCGCGACTCCTTCGAGGGGACCCCGTACAACCACGCCTGCATCATGCGGCACTTCGCCGGACGCATCCCGACCCTCCAGGTCGGGATCCGGAGCTATTCCAGGGAGGAAGCCGAATTCATCCGCGAAAAGCGGCTCCTGATCGTCTCTGCGGGCGAATTCCTCAAGCGGCCCGCGGGCGCCCTGGAGTTGGTTGACCGGCTGACCGACGAGATATACCTTACGATCGACGTCGATTACTTCGACCCGGCGTATGTGCCGGGCACCGGGACGCCGGAGCCGGGGGGGCCGGGGTGGCACGAGACACTGGATTTCATCCGAGGGTTGTGCCGGAAGCGGACGATCGTGGGCTTCGATGTGAACGAGCTCCGGCCCCTTCCCGGCGACGCCGCCAGCGATTTCCTGGTGGCCAAGCTGGTCTACAAGGTGATCGCGTATCGGTTCTTCGCCGAGGGGCGCAGAGCCGGTTGAGGAGCCGATGAGCCAATCGAAGAAATCAGCGGAACGCGCAGGCTCGGAACGCCCCG
>Ga0134121_10000567_pt1 | contig 41387 bp, 34 predicted proteins | sample KB301_FD_96463 | JGI IMG/M metagenome (GOLD analysis project Ga0134121, IMG submission 96463) | Terrestrial soil microbial communities without Nitrogen fertilizer from Kellogg Biological Station, Michigan, USA - KB3-0-1 | ecosystem: Environmental > Terrestrial > Soil > Unclassified ...
CGGTCCAGCCTTCTGGCCAATCTCTCAATGCCCCGGAACATCCCGCTGACGCGCCACATCGTTCGAGGACCGGCGCAGTATCGGCATTCCGCTGTCCTGGAGAAGGCATCGAACCCTCCTTACGTTTTGTGTGTCGCCCGTCTTTCGCACCACAAAGGAATTGATATCCTGCTGGACGCCCTTGCCATACTTCGCAAACAGGGCGTCGTCGCCCAACTACGAATCGCCGGAGATGGAGACGAGCGTCAAAAGCTGGAGCAGCAGGCCTCCCGTCTGGGCTTGTCGGAGGTGGTCGATTTTCTGGGTAATGTCGACTCTGCCCGCATCGGGAAACTGTGGGACAGCTCCAGTTTTGGTGTCCTGCCCTCACGCACCGAAGGCCTCCCGCTATCCCTGATAGAGGCCATGGCGCATGGCAGGACGATTGTGGGCACGCGCGTCGGTGGTATCCCGGAAGTGATTCAACATGAAGAAAACGGTCTACTCGTGGCGGATAACGATTCCCCGGCATTGGCGGCCGCGATGCGGCTCCTGTTGGACGATCCTGAGCTGGCGTGCCGCTTGGGCACCTCCGCAAGGCATTCGTTCGAGACCGGAGGATGGTCGGAGCAAGAAGTGACGGAACATACGCTGTCTCTGTACGAACAAGCGCGAGCGGGCTTTATCCGGAAAACCGACTGGGTTTACCAACGGACTCTGGCAGCCGCCAGCGGCGTTCGGAGGGTTTTCTTCGTGGCGTGGGGGCTAAGTTCCTTTGGCGATATGGAACACGCCATCGCACAACAAGCATCCGCGCTGGCCTCCGCCGGAGTAGAGGTGTTTCTCTTCCTCGACCGGCCAGCGTCTCTAACCAACCGGTATCTGTTCCGAATGCGGCGCGCGGGTGTTCGCACATTTGTTCCTTCAAGGTTGCGTAGAGGCATATCGCGCCTTGCGAATTCCCGGTCGTCCTATGCCGCATCCTCGCTGGAGCGTGAGTGTGCGAGAGGAGTGCCGGACGTAATCCATGTACATGGCTGGCGTGCCGGCAGACCGTGGACGGCAGTCACACTGGCCTCCCGTGCCGCGAAACAGCACGGCATCCCCCTGGTCTACACCGAACACTACGGCGAGGAGAGAGAGCCGCAAGAACATAACCCGGACGTGTCGTTCCCGAGCGAAGTCTCTGCCTGGTCCGCCGTATCCCCTGGAGCGCGCGACTATCTAACAGGCGTGCTGGCAGGACAGACGCCACCTGTCCTGCTGCGGCATCTCGAACCGGAACGTTCTGACGCCCCACAGCCGTCCACGGGAAAAGACTTTCGCGTACTAGCCTTCGTGAGTTCAGAAAACGACGAGGCCTTCCTGAACCGTGAGTTTGAAATGGCGCGTGAACAGTGCCGCGGTGTTGATTTGACGTTGTTGACTCAAAAGGCGCCGGAACCACTCGATGCCCTGCCGGACTTCGATGCCGCGCTGTTTTCGCAGAACTCGGACAGCTTCGCGTCGGCGCTCGCGGAAACAATGGCTCTGTATCGTCCCATCATCGCCTGCGGCGATCTTCAGCGGACGCCGCTCCGTCACCGCGCCAATGCGTGGGCTGCCTCGTGGCTCGCGCCGGGAGAAGTCGCTGAGGCGATTGTGAAAATGGCAACAGACCCGCTCCTCGCTCATGCGCTCGGAATTGCGGCTCGCCGCACTTTTGAGTCGAGTGGCAACTGCGAATTGGCGATTGTGGCTCAAGCCGCGGCGCTCTACCGGCGTGCCCGAGCCGTCTAGAATAATGCCCACCGTCAGCGTTGTCATACCAACATACAATCGCGGCCTATTCATTTCCCAGACTGTTGAAAGCGTTCTCGCGCAGACGTTCCGCGACCTGGAAGTCATCGTCGTGGACGACGGCTCAACGGATGGCACCGTGGATCTTCTCGCCGCACAGTTCAACCAGCGAATCCGCGTCGAGCGACTCCCGCACAACCAGGGCTGTTCGACTGCGCGCAATGTTGGCTGGGCAATGGCGCGCGGGCAGTTCGTGGCATTTCTCGATTCGGACGACCTGTGGATGCCCGAAAAGCTGACTCGTCAAATGCCGCTTTTCGACTCTCCGGGAGTCGTAATGAGTCATTGCTGGGTTCGCAAGATCGACGAAAACGGGCGGCCGCTGGTGTCCGAATCTGCTGAACTGGAACAGCAATTTGCCGAGGCATCCAGGCGCGGCTATGACTATGGCGGAATTACCGAAACCTGGTGCCGCATGTACACTTCGGCCGTCGTCCTACGGCGTGAGTTGTTACGCGAAACGGGCGGCTTTGATCCCAGGCTGTGGAACTTCGAGGACTGGGACCTGCTCTGGCATGTTGCACGTCTGGGTGCAGTGGCCACGCTGACAGAGCCCCTGGTGCTGCATCGTACTCATCGCGGTAACACACCGACGGTGTGGACTGAGGATGCCGGTCAGTGGCTGAACGTCATGCGCAAACATCTGTTGCTTTCGCAACCCGTGGAGAAGAACGCCGTCAGAAATCTCCTCGTGAACATGGCGCTTGGCGAATACTGGCGTCGCGACCTGGCTGCATCGCGCCGGTGGATGTGGCGCGCCCTGCGGGCCGATCCAACCCTGCTACTCAAACCCGGATACTATGTGTGGGGCGCGCCGCTGCTTCATGCGTGCCTGCCGCATTTTGCCGCCTCCTGGCTGGTAGCGCGGTCCGGAGTGGACGATTATCGAACGGAGGACGGCAAACCCACATGATTTCGCATCTGGCTAGCCGCCTGGGACAGGCGATCCTGCCGCCTTCCTTTCCCTGGGTTCCGCGAAGTGTCACTCTCGTCATTGACGACGGCCCTTCGGACGTTACTTCCGTGCTTCTATCGCGCTTGAAACAGCGCGGTCATCGAGCCGTGCTTTTCGTCCTTGGCGCGAACATAGCCGGCAAAGAAGACACTCTTATCGATGCCTTGCGCAACGGCTTTGCTCTCGGCAATCACTCGTTCGGGCATCCTTATTTTTCGCAAATCTCCGTCAACGAAGCGCGACACGAGATCGAACGTACGGACGCCTTGATCGATGACCTTCACATTCGGGCAGCCGTGCGTCGGCCTGCAAAATGGTTCCGCTTCCCCTATCTCGACACCGGGGAGGAACACTTCACCGTCCTGCAGACGCTTCTTCGTGATCTCGGTTATCAACGCCCACGCGCCACCGGCCGGCGTCTTCACGACGAAGACCGTGAGCGCATCGACTGGCCCACTACACTCTGTACGTTTGATTGGGAGCTTCGGCCCGAGAACGACTTTCGCGACCTCCTGCGGCAGGCCGAGCCTGGTGAGGTGATCGAATTTCATGACAAACCTGAAACTGTCGAACGGTTCAGTCTTCCGCTCGTGGAAGAATTATCGAACCGCTCGCTCCGTGGTGTGGTGCCGCGACCGGTCAGGGGAGTTCTCCGGTGAGCGAATCCGGCACGATTCGCCGGGTGGTTATTGTGGTCTGGTGGTTGGATAGGGTGGGCGGTATGGAAAGGCACGTCACCGAGCTGGCTTGCGCTCTGCGCCGGACGGGAGTGGAAGTGATGGTCATCTGTCAAATGCCCCTGCGGCGGCCCGCTCCCTACGCCCGGCAACTCCGTCGGGAAGGCGTCGAACTGTTGTGCGCTCCCGCGCCATTGTGGATTGCCAATGGCCTGCGCCAGGCGTTGCGGAGAAGGTCGTGGCAGCGCCCACACTGCACTGGAGCAATCGAGGAACTCCGCCGTCTCACCGCAGGAAACTGGTTGGATCAGTGGCTGGTTCGTGTCCTGGTGCGCGAATGCCGCACCCGGCGCCCGGACCTTTTGCACATACATGGATGCCGTCTCGCCCAAACCTGGGTGGCACGTTGGGCACAATTGAAACAGCTGCCCGCGGTCTACACGGAGCACGTGGCCATCACCCAGTTTGGCGGGCCTCTGGATGCCGGTGGTCCGGACCTCGCACTCGCTGCTTCGGCTCTGACCTGCGTGTCGCAGCACGCGCGCCGCGACCTGCTTGCCATCCTCCCGGAGCCTCGGACCGTGGAAGTATCCGCCCATATCGTTCGCGAGCCCGACGCGGCGCCGCCAAACCGCGAGGTCGTATCACCTTATTTTCTTTGTCCCGCCCGGTTGGAATTTCACAAAGGGGTCGATGTTCTTCTGCGGGCGTTCTCAAGTGTCGCTCTTCGTCATCCTCAAATTCGTCTCGTTCTGGCCGGCGATGGGCCGCTAAGCGCCACATTGAAGACGCTGGCACGCCAACTGTTGATTCAGGACCGGGTCGATTTTCGCGGCCTCCTGCCACCGGATGCGATGTTGGATACTCTCCTCCGTGCGACGGCGGTTGTGCTCGCTTCACGCACCGAAGGGTTACCGCTCTCGATTCTGGAGGCCATGGCATGTGGTAAGCCCATCATCGCTACCGCCGTCGGTGGGATTCCCGAAGTGATTCGAAACGGCGAAAACGGCATTCTCGTCGAATCCGAAAATCCAGCCAATCTGGCCGGCGCCCTGGACCGCCTGCTCTCGGATCCGGCACTGGGAAAACGCTTGGGAAACGCTGCGCTCCGGTCCTTCAGAGAAGGACCGCATCAAGAACACGCTGTGATCGCCGAAACACTCGCTCTCTATCAGCGGGCCGCATCTCAAAAGTGTTGAAGGCAAAGCTACGTCGTGAATATCTCAAGTTTGGGTCAATTCACCTTGAATGCCGACAGAGGCAGGCCACGCGCACTGCTGGTTTGAGCGTCACTTTTGGTTGTACATTGCGTATAATTCTGGCCCCATAACTTCTGATGTCTGAATCGCCTTTTTTCGCACCTCCCGCCTGCTTGCCCGGGACCATTCCTTTCATCCTGCTCGGCCATCCGCGAAGCGGTTCGAACCTGGTGATGTATAGCCTCATGGAGCACCCAAAGGTCGCGATGACTGGCGAACTATTTCACCTGGCGGAGAACGTGCGTCGCGACATTGAAGCTGGCGGAGAACCCTTCTACTCCCCCGATGAAGACGGCGCCGGCTTCTTGAGCGAACGCGTCTTTGCGCCGCATCCGGATGAACGGTACCTCGCGCGTGGGTTCAAGATGTTCTACAAGCATGCGCGCTCCGGACCTTCTCGAACCGCATGGGATTATTTGATTGCGAACCGAGCAATCCGGGTTGTTCACTTGATCCGGCGCAACTTGATGGAATGCCGGATCTCACTCGAGATCGCCACCCGTACAGGACGATGGGAGCACTCCCGCGATTCGGGTCCTGCCGAACCGGTCGCACCCTTCACGATCTCACCCGAACACTGTCATGAATACTTCAATGAATTGACGGCCTCGCAACTCTGGGCCAGCAAAGCTTTCGCTGGACACTCGGTACTGGAGTTGGAATACGAAAAAGATGTTCGCGTCGATCTTGGGAAAGCCATTGCCCGGATCTATGAATTCCTCAATGTTCCGCCCGGGCCGGCCCCCGTCCGACTCTTAAAGCAGCAAACGAGGCGTTCATCCGATCTCATTCTGAATTTTGACGAGTGTCGCGACTATTTCAGGCACACGCTCTTTGAGAGTTTCTTTGACGCCCCCGGGGATGAAACAAAGGAGGTAGCGACGCAGGTCAAGGAGGCGCCGCAGTCTTCAAGCCGGATCCGAGGGCCATCCGCCAACCCGGAAAGGGCAACCCGATTCGTTTTGCTTTGCCACGCGCGCACGGGTTCCAATCTTGTGCTGTGGTCCCTGGATACGCATCCTGAAATCTGGGCGTTGGGCGAGGTTCTCACCGACGACGAGAAAACGCGAGCGAAACTAGCACTCGACGAGCCTGGCCCGCGGCCCTGTTACCACAAGGGTGAGGACGGGGCGCAGTTTCTCGACCAACACGTCTTCCTCGAGCGTCCTCCAGGTCCGATCCGCGCCTGTGGTTTCAAGATGTTCTACGAATACGCCCGGTGGGATCGCAACATGAATACCGCATGGGAATACCTGAGGGACAATGCCGACATTCGGATTATTCATTTGACCCGGTTCAATCTTCTGGATTGCATCATCTCGCACAAAGTGGCCCACACGACGGGCCAGTGGTTTAGCGAAAACGAAGAGGAAAAACCAAAAAAGGAAGCGGAGGCCTTCTGGCTCGACGCTGAAGAATGTCACGCCTATTTCGACCGCATCATGACCTGGCGCGCCTGGGTGGCTGAAGCAATGAAGCACCATCCCATGCTCGAAGTCGAATATCAACAGGACCTCACCGGAAATTTCCACAGCACCATGGCCAGGATTTTCGATTTTCTCGGCGTTTCGCGGCAAACCGCAGGGATGAGGCTCCGGAAGCAGCAGACCAAGCCACGCCATGAACAACTACTGAATTTCGAGGAACTCCGGGCGCATTTCCGATACACCATATACGAGGAGTTTTTCGAGAACGGCCCACGGGCATGAAGTTCTTCTTGTGGCTAGTGGACTCGGTGTTGATCCTGTTCACGGCCAGGCGATATCTTTTCTGGTTGGCAAGCTATCTTCCGGCGCGACGCTGCTCGCCTGCTCGGATTTCTACGATCGGGATCCTGGTCGCCGCGCAGAACGAAGAACTGCTCTTGCCTCGTAACCTGGCCGCGCTCGAGCGGTTCACCTATCCTCGGCATCTTCTCTCGTTTGTACTTGTCAGCGATGGGTCTACAGACTCCACCTTCCGGCTGATGCAAAACTGGTGTTCGGACCGGGATAATGCCGTGGCTCTGGCTTTGCCTGCTCGATCCGGTAAGGCAGCGGCTCTTGCGGCGGCTCTCGCCTGCTGTCCTGACTCGGAATTGATCGTCGTCACCGACGCAGATACGGAGCCCACTCCGGATGCCCTGGCCCGTCTCGCCGGAGCTTTCGCCGACCCGAAGGTGGGCGCAGCTTGTGGTTATCCGCGTCCCGCAAATGCGGCGATATCCATGGTCTCCCGCTACGCAGCACTTGAACGCTGGGTTTATCACCTGGTTACGATGGCTGGCAAAGACCGTCTGGGATTGAATCCACCCGCTATTGGTGCCCTTTCCGCATTTCGGAGGCGGGCCCTCGTGGAGGCAGGGGGCTTCCCGGCGGTTGGCTTGGAAGACATTTACATTTCAAGGGAACTGACTCGCAGGGGCTGGCGTACGCGTTGGATCGGAGAGGCCGTCACTCGGGAGGATGTGCCTACCAGTCTCGACGGTTTCCTGCAGCAGCGGACGCGATGGAGCCGAGGTCTGCTGGCGGGCCACCGCCAGGCGAGAGGCATCGAAGACGCGTTCGTCGCGGCCGGCTACCTGGATCGTGTGGTGTTCGTTATCGCGTTGGCGCTGGCGGTCGCGGGCCAGGTTTCCGGATGGCTGCCGTTCCTTTATGTCACGGGATCGCTGGCTGCGATCCTGACCGCGCTCGCTCATGCAAATGCCAAAGGAAGAGTCGCGTACCTGACGGCTCTTTTGCCAATGTTTGCCGTGGATTTCGGCGTAACGGCTGCCTCCGCGCTCGCCCAGTTCGCGGGTTCGCCCCTGGATTGGGCGCAACGACGGACGCGGGATTAAGCGGTTTCTGTTACCGCTGAGGTTCCTATCACGATGTCCGACAACACGAACGGTGACCACGCACGTCAAAAGTAATTGCACGATCGGTCCAGGAGGGAACGGTTTCCCCATAACGGGGGCCGGCTCTGACCGCCAGCAGGGACGAACCCGTTCGTTGACGTTGTCGACGCCATTCCTCTAATATGAGACTTCCGATTAGTGGTTGAAAATCTTTTGTTTAGGAGCGATTCCCCCCGCCCATGAAGAAGCTTGCCGCCATTCTCGTGCTCACATTCACCGCCATCGCCGCAGGTCAAAACTCGCGCAACCCACGATTCATGACAATTGATGAATTGCGCCCCGGCATGAAGGGCATAGGCCGAACCGTTTTCGAGGGCACGAAGATCGAAGAATTTCAGGCCGAGATCATGGGTATCCTCAAGAATGTTCAGCCCAAGCAGGACCTGATTCTGGCCCGGCTTTCAGGCGGCCCGCTCGAAAAAACGGGAGTCATTCAAGGCATGAGCGGAAGTCCCGTATACATCGACGGCCGGCTGATTGGAGCGGTGGCCTACTCGTTTCCATTTGCGAAAGATCCTATCGCGGGCATTCAGCCTATCGCTCAGATGGTCGATGTTCTCGATCCTCGCGGCGTGGGAATGCCCCGCGGCTCGGGGGTCTCCGCCGATCAAATCGTGCCGGCGCAGACGCCGGCGGCGTTCGTTTTCGGGTTGCTCGACAAGGTGCGGAATGGCGCGACGATTCAGGAAGCCCTGGCTTCTCCATTGACGCCGATAGCCGTCAATGGAGGTTCGCTTGCTCACATCCAGACGCCTCTCTCGTTTGCGGGAGTGACTCCAGCAGCCATGCAGCAGTTCGCGCCTTTCTTTAACGCGTACGGTTTCAGCCTGGTCCAGTCGGGCGCGTCCGGCGGCGCAGGTAGCTTGCCGTCGAATCCTTCGAAGCGTCTCGAGCCCGGCGCCGCCGTCAGCGCCGAACTGGTGAGCGGCGATCTGGATATCAGCGCCAACGGTACGGTCACCTACGTGGATGGCGACAAGGTCTATGCCTTCGGTCATCCGTTTCTTTCCGCCGGACCTCTGGATCTGCCGATGACGAACGCCTATATCATTTCGACTCTCGCGAAACTGGACAGCTCCTCTAAAATCGCCGTTCCCGTCGACGTGGTCGGCGCTTTCCGGCAGGATCGCGCGACAGGAATTCTCGGCAGCATGGCAGAGAAACCGGGAACGATCCCGCTGACCATCACCATCAAGGCCGGCACGGCCAGCACTCCTTATAAACTCCAGGTGGTCAATGATCGATATCTCACCCCGCTGCTGACGGCGCTCAGCGTCATGAACGTCATTACCGCAAGCGAGCGCAGCCTGGGCGAAATCACGTTGAACGTCAACGGGAGGATGCAGCTGCGGAACAGCGAGCCGGTGAATATCTCCAACATCTCTACCGGCGATGGCAATGGGCCCACGATGGCGGCCATGGCAGCCGTCGCGCCACTTCAGTACCTGCTGGCTTCGGGGTTTGACGGAAACCTCATCGAGAAGATGGACCTGGAAGTAATAACGACCGACCGTAAGACAAGCGCGACCCTCGATCAGATCTCTGTGGATCGGAATGAAGCGCGCCCCGGTGATAAGGTGACGTTGTCTGCGCTGTTGCGAGGCACTCATGGCGAAACTTTCGTAGAGCGCTATCCCATTGTAATTCCGGCGGGACTCTCTGCCGGAAAAATTCAGATTCTTGTGGGCGATGGTGGCACGGTCACCGCTTCAGAATTGCGGCGTGGCACCACCGGCGCTCCTCCGGGATTGGCTGCGGCCGTGCGGGAACTCAACAAGTTGCGAAAGAATGATCGTCTCTACGTAAAAATCGTCAGCAGTGAACCCGGCGTCGTCATCAGTGGAGAAGAGTATCCGTCGCTGCCGCCTTCGATGATCGCTTTGCTGGATACAAACCGGGCGTCCACGCGCAGCGTCGCTCCACTTGCGAACTCCACCGTGATCGAATACGAATTACCTCAGTCAAAGTACGTTCTGCAGGGCCAGCGTTCGCTAACGCTCACAATCAAACCCTGATGGCCTAATATAAAAGAAGACCGGAATGAAAAAAACCGCTTGGCTTCTGCCTTTTCTCTTTGCTGTACCGCTTTTGGCTGTCACTCCGTTCTTTTGGGAAACCCGGACAAATGACGATTTTCGGAAAGGAACGTTCAGTAACCTTTCGCTGACCAGCGAGGATCGGCTGGTTCTGGCACCGCGTTTCGAATCCGTTTTCAACACCGACCAGCCTTTTGTGTGGTCGGCGGCCGCGGATTCGAAGGGAAACGTCTACCTCGGGACCGGACACGAGGGTAAGGTTTACAGAGTCGACAGTTCCGGTAAAGGCACGCTGGTGGCAGATCTTCCCGAACTCGATGTCTTCGCGATCGCGATCGACAGCAAAGACGCCGTCTATGCCGCGACGTCGCCGGATGGGAAGGTTTACAAGATCGAACCGGGAGGCCAGCCACAAGTATTTTTCAATCCGGACGACAAGTACATCTGGTCTCTTGTCTTCGACAAACAAGGGCGCCTGATCGTTGCCACCGGGGACAAAGGCATCATCTACCGCGTCGGCCCCGACGGTCGCGGCCAGCCATTTTACGACACAGACGAAACGCACGTGATTTCGCTCGCCGTGGACAAGGACGGCAATATCATCGCCGGCGGCGATCCCAAGGGATATCTCTACCGCATTTCGCCTGAGGGGAAAGCCTTCGTTCTGTATGACTCCGGCATGCGCGAGGTACACGCCGTCACCGTCGCTCCGGATGGCACGATCTATGCCGCCGTTGTGAGTTCGCGTCCCGGGCTTTCTCCTAACTCTGTGCCGATTCCCGTTCCGGATTCGCCTCCGGGCGGCGGTGAAGGGGGTGTCACGGTAACGCTGGCGGCAGAAAGCCCCGCAGCCCAATCGCTCGATGTGGTGGTGTCGCCGGACTCGAGCCCGACGATCAGTCCATCATCGACGCCGTCGAGCGCGAATTCCAAGGGCGCCGCGCAGAGCGCGATCCTGGAGGTGCTGCCCAACGGCATCGTCAACACCATCTGGCGATCTTCCTCGGAGATGGTCTATTCGCTTCTTCCACGCGGAAACGGGCTGCTGTTTTCGACGGGGACGAAGGGCCGGATTTATTCCTTCCAGAAGCCACGCTACACCACCCTTCTCGTGGAATCGACAGAGGAGCACACGACGAGTCTCATTCAGGTGGCCAATCGTGTTTATGCCGCGTCCGCCAATGCCGGCAAACTCTTCACACTCGGGGATGTTCTCGCGACTTCGGGAAGCTATGAGTCGAAAGTGCAGGACACCGATGCGATATCGACCTGGGGCAAGGTTTCGTGGAAATCGGAGAATCCACAACTGATCCAGGTATTCACGCGCAGCGGCAATACAAGCTCTCCGGATAAAACCTGGTCGGAATGGACGCGCGTGGAGGGAGACGGCTCGACGAACAGTCCCAAGGCGCGCTTCTTTCAGTGGCGGGCGGTCCTGCGGTCGGATTCGGGGCGAACGCCCTCGCTCGGCGCCGTCACCGTTCCCTATCTGCAACAGAATTTTCGGCCGGAAATTTCGTCACTGGACGTGCTTCCGTTTGGCGTCGCGCTCATCAAGGTTCAAGCGCTGACATCGACAGGCGCTCCTGCAGGCCCTCAGGATGCGGCAACGACTCGCGCCACGGCTCGGGCAGGCTTGCCCGGATTGATCAAGCAGCCGCCGCGGCGAGCGCTCCAGAAAGGCTCCCAATCGTTTCAATGGGTGGCCCTCGACAAGAATGAGGACGCGCTTCAGTACGATCTGTATTACCGCGGCGAAGCAGATCGAAATTGGGTTCTGCTGAAGAAGAACATCGAGGACACCTTCTACACGATCAACTCCGATACGCTTCCCGACGGCACCTATATCGTTCGACTCGTTGCCAGCGACGCCCTGTCGAATACACCGGAAAACGCGCAGACCGCAGAGATGGAAAGCCGGCCTTTTACGGTTGACAATACGCCCCCCACAGTGGTCATGAAGCAGGAAGGATTGACGGGCGGACGGGTGCGTATTGCTATCGACGCCGCAGACTTAACGTCTACTCTAAATCAGGCGGAGATTTCAGTGGACGCTGGAGAATTCAGGGCGGTTTTTCCACGCGACGGGATTGCAGATTCGAAGAACGAGTCCTTTGCCTGGCAGTCTGAGACACTCCCTCAGGGTGAACACGTGATCGCGTTTCGCATTTACGACCAGAATGATAACGTAGGTTTGGGCAAGCTGGTCGTCAGGATTCCTTAATGAAAATGATAAAAACAAGAAAGACGCTTGCCGCGACTCTCGTGCTCCTGATCGCGGCAGTTCCCGCGCTGGCGCAACGAAGATCGGCTCCAGTGGACACCTCGGACCGGCCGAAAATCGACGTCGAATCGTATGTGATCGATGTGACGTTATTGCCGATGGAGCACCAACTCACCGGTACCGTCGATGTAAAGTACCGGCAGCTCGAGCGGGCGTCCTACGCCACGTTCGATCTCGACAGCCGCCTCCACGTGGATAAGGTGACTCTGGACGGCGTCGAGGTGACTCGCCGCCAGTACGACCTGGACTCGACCGTCGAAATCAGCACCGCAAATCAGCAATCGGACGTTGCCACCGCGCATTTCGAATACAAGGGCTTCTTCGATCCTCAGGGAGACAAGCGCGCTCCCGTCCTCGCCAGCATTTCGGAAGACGGCGCATTCCTTCTCTATGAATCGAAATGGTTTCCCACGAACGATCTCTACAAGGACAAGGCAACTGTCGTTTTAAAGGTGCACGCGCCGGCCGACTGGACGGTCTTGACGGATATTCCCGGCACGGGAACCTCCTTTTCGAGTCAGACGCCATCTTATTGGGGACTCCTGGCGGCAGGGAAATACACCACGAACACAGTCAAGATCGATCGCGGAGATGTCAGCGTCCATACGCTGACGGCAAAGGGCGATGATGCGAAGTCCATGGTGGATCACGCGGGTAAAGCGCTCAATTTTTACACCGACACGTTCGGTCCGCCGCTGCAGCCGAACTTTCATATTATCGAGGCCGCTGGCGCGAATTGGCCGTCTCGCGGCGGAGTTGGCGCCCTGCTCATGTCGTCCGGTCAGTTTCGCTCCGACTTTGATGCGCCCGCTCTTTCCCGCGCGCTTGCTCATCAGTGGTTCCCTTTGAAGTTTTCGGTGGCGGATCCGGCGCGTGACGCCTGGCTCGCCGATGGGCTGGCGACTTTCGCCAGCCTCCTGTTCGCAGAGAAGAATCTGCCCCCGGCCGCATACCAGGAGCAGATCGACAAAGCTCTGGTGAAGGCACTCGCGAGCGAGAATCACATTTCGACCGTGGAAGCCGGAAAGCTGGACCATGAATCGCCGGATTACCATGCGCTTGTCGAATACAAAGGCGCGTACATCTTCAGGATGCTCCAGTGGGTTATCGGCGACGACAAGTTCCATGACTTCCTGGTGAAGTACGTGGATCGGTTCCAGAAAACCCCGGCATCGACGGATGCAGTGAGGAAACTTGCTTCGGATGTGGCAGGGGACGATTTGGGTTATTTCTTCGAACAATGGCTCGTGGATTCGGGTATTCCTGAAATGATGGCAGACTGGCAGACCTTTCGTGTAAAGGAGGGCTACAAGATCGAGGGCGTGATCAAGCAGGATCTGGATCTTTTCCGCATGCCCGTGGAACTCGAAATTTCGACCGATGGTGAGCCGGAATACAAGCGCGTCGACGTAGCGCGGCAATCCAGCGACTTCAATGTCAACACCGAGCGAAAGCCTAAGGAAATTGCGATCGATCCACGTAAGAAAATCCTGCGGTTGTCTCCCGATATTCGCGTCTCCGTGAGCATCAATCGCGGAGAAGACTACATGGGCCAGGGCCGCTTCAACGACGCGATGGACGAGTTTCAGGATGCGATCGATCTCGATCCGCATAGCTCGCTTGCCGCGTTTCGCATGGGTGAAGCGATGTTCGAGTTGAATAACACCACTCCCGCGGCTCAGAACTTCCGGAATGCGCTGGCCGGCGATCTCAAGCCCAAATGGGTGGAAGTCTGGTCCTACATCAATCTGGGCAAAATCTATGATTTCCGCGGCGACCACGAGCGCGCGATACCCGAGTATCAAAAGGCCATCAGTACTGGCGACGATTCCTACGGCGCGCAGGCTGATGCCCAGAAATACATCAATACACCTTTCCGCAGGGGCCAACAGGAGTAGGCGCGATATACTCTTCGCATGACAAAGGAAGACTTGTTCGAGCAGGCCGTTAACGCCTTTGGTGACGGAAAGCTGGATGAATCGATCGATCTGTACCGCAAGGCGCTGGAGATCGACCCTACCTACCAGGACGCCCTGCATGGACTCGGCATGTCCCTCTTCAACCACGGGCGATTTGAGGAGGCCGCCGAGGCGGCAAACCGCCTTATCGCCATCGACAGCGAAGACGTGCTCGCGCACACCACTCTTTCCATGATTTACCACGCCCAGGGACGGATCGAAGACGCCGAAAAAGAGGGCAACGTCGCCAAGATCATGGGGTGGAAACAGGAACTCAGAAAAGACGCAAAGTAGCCTGGCGGCTCGCGGTCAATGCTCTGTAAATAGCTGTTCTTGCGGGTCCCTGAGCGCTTTGGCCCCACCCCGCGTTGACTTTTGAAATGGCCGGGTGAGAGACTACGACGGCCTATGCAGATGCACAAGAGCGAGGATTTTTGTCCTTAGTCGTCGCCGATACTGATCAGCTCGTTCAGTTTCTGAAGAACGTAAAGCTCTTTGCCGAGCTCGGTCCAGACAGCCTCGTCAAGCTTGGTGCCTGCCTGAAGGTTGCGGATTTTCCCCCGGCTGAAGTTATCGTTCGTGAGGGCGCGCCCGGCGTGTCGATGTACATCATCAAAACCGGGCTGGTCGAGGTACGCAAGAAGGACCCGGCGACGGGTATCGATTTCCTCGTGGCCCAGCTCAGCGAGGGCGCGGCTGTCGGCGAAATGTCGCTGCTCACGGGGAAACCACGGTCCGCCACCGTCACGACGGTTCAACCCACCAGTGTTTTCACGCTTACCCGGGCGGACTTCCGGAATCTGCTCACGCAGCATCCTGAAATCTCCCTGGGGCTGGCACGAATTCTGGCGGAGCGCCTTGAAGATGCCACCAAGCAAGTCGGCATCGACTTCGTCAACCTGCAGAAATCCAACTTCGATCCGCGAGTTGTGGGCTTGTTGCCCCAGTCTCTGATCATGCTTCACAAGGTTGTGCCCGTCGCCTATGTGAACAACGCCGTCAGTCTGGCAATGGTGAATCCTTCAAACCTTGTCGCGTTCGACGATGTTCGCCGCTATATCAAAGGCGCAATCATCGAACCGCGTGTCTGCACGGAAGAAGATTTCCGAAGATTCATGGAAACGTCGTACTCGACGATCATGGGGCTCGACAAGGAAAAGAAGGAAGAACTCGAGAAGAGGAACGAAGGAACCAGGACGGACCGCAGGAGGGAAGACAGGAGAAAGTCTGTCTTCGATCAGCCCATGCAGAGCCTTGAGGACCTGCAGAACGAGATCCTGGGCGGTCTTGAGGTCCAGTCCGAGGAAGAAGAGAAGCCGACCAATGTCACGGACCTGGCTACGGCATCCGAAGAGGGCCCGGTCATCCGCCTGGCCAACAACATCCTTGCCATGGCCATCAAGAAGGGTGCCAGCGACATTCACATCGAGCCGCAGGAAAAGGGCGTCGTGCTGCGCATGCGCGTGGATGGCGTACTCAAAGTCGAAAGCGTGCTTTCCAAAAAAATTCAGTTGCCGTTGACGTCGCGCCTCAAGATTCTGGCGAAGCTAGATATTTCCGAACGCCGGATGCCGCAGGATGGACGTATCTCCATCAAGATCGACGACCGGAGTATCGACTTCCGCGTTTCGACCGTGCCCGCGAAGTTCGGCGAAAAGATGGTCATGCGCATCCTCGACAAGAGCGGATCGCTGTTGCCGCTGGATAAGATCATCGTGCACGGGCCGACTGTCGAAAAGCTGCGGTGGATGATCAGTCAGCCGTACGGCATCATTTACGTGACTGGGCCGACGGGTTCCGGAAAGACCACGACGCTGTACAGCTCCCTCGCCGAAATCAATTCTCCCGAAGTTAATATTTCCACGGCAGAAGATCCGATTGAATACGATCTGCCCGGATTGTGCCAGGTGCAGACGCACAAGGATATCGGACTGGATTTCGCGCGCATCCTGCGTGCTTTCCTGCGGCAGGATCCCGACGTCATCCTCGTCGGCGAAACGCGCGACACGGAAACCGCGAAGATTTCGGTGGAAGCTGCCCTCACGGGTCACCTCGTTTTCACGACGCTTCACACAAATGATGCGCCGGGCTCATTCACCCGTCTGCAGGAAATGGGGGTCGAGCCCTTTCTCATGGCGAATTCGACAATCGGCATCATCGCCCAGCGCCTTGCCCGGCGAGTTTGTCAGAATTGCAAGAGGCAGGTCGAAGTGGATGACACCACATTGGGCTATTTCGGCTAGACGCGCGACAATGCGCCGCCGTTTTTCAAAGGTGACGGATGCGACCAATGCAGTGGCAACGGCTACAAGGGCCGTGTGGGCATTTACGAACTTCTGTCGATGAACGACGAACTCAAGCGTGCCGTAGCATCCGGCGCCAAGACCGACGAGCTTCGCGATCTCGCCATCAAAGGCGGAATGAAGACTCTTAAGCAGTACGCCATGTTTCTCATGGCTGAGGGCCTCACCTCTGTGGAAGAAGTTTTGACGAACCTCGTTGTTGAGAGTTAATATCTTCCCCGTAATGTTCAGACCAACCACAAACGCTTTCTCGATTAAGTCGACGCCGGCGCCCTTTGCCGGCCGTCTCGTCGTCGTACGAGCTAATCGACACGACTATCTAGTCTGAGAAAGCGGGAGCGGCCTCCCGCTCCCGAATCCGAAAGAAACTCCAGGCAACAACTGATTCAGGAAAAGCCGCTCCCGGGAATGGTCCGCCACTGTGCGATGCCAGGAACGGAGGATTGCGATGACACGCGGAGTCGAGATTAAAGAGCTGAGGAAGAACTTTGTCCTGAAGCGGTGGCAGGGTTGTCGCCGCATTGCGTCGGAGGCTGTGGCGGTTGACGGCATCAGTCTCAAGGTGCCGGAAGGCCAGTCTGTGGCGTTTATCGGGCCCAACGGCGCCGGTAAGTCGACAACGATCAAAATACTGACTGGAATTCTGCATCCGACTTCCGGAGACGTTTACGTGGCCGGCTATATCCCGTGGCGCGATCGGCGCAAGCTTGCCTACCAGATCGGAACGGTTTTCGGGCAGCGGTCGCAGCTCTGGTATCACCTGCCGCCAATCGACACGTTCGATCTGCTGTCGCGAATCTACAGCCTCAAACGTGTGGACTTTGTGCGAACGCGCGATTCGCTCATCGAGCGCTTCGCGCTTGGCGGGTTTCTCCACATACCGGTGCGGAAACTCTCGCTCGGCCAGCGTATGCGCGCCGAAGTCGCCGCGAGCCTGCTGCACCGCCCGAGAATTCTTTTTCTCGATGAGCCGACGATTGGGCTCGATGTCATTGCAAGGCAGGAGCTGCGCGATCTCATTTGCGAATGGAACAGGGAAGAGGGGGCCACAGTACTGCTGACCAGTCACGACGCGGGCGACATAGAGCAGGTGGCCGAACGCGTCATCGTGATTCATCACGGCCGTATCGTCGTGGATGACGACGTTGCCGCCGTGCGCCGGCGTTATCTGGGAAGCAAGATTCTGCGCGTGCAGTTTCATGAGACTCCCCGAGAGATCCCGTTCCGTGGAATGAAACTGATCGAGCGCTCTCTCCACGAGATGAAGATCGAAATCGATACTTCAGTCATTTCGGCGCAGCTTGCGATCGCGCGCGTTCTGGACGCGGGACGGGTTGCGGATCTCTCGATTGAAGATCCGCCGTTGGAGCAGGTCATCGGACGTATTTACAGCCAGGCTGCGGCAGCGGGTGCACCATGAAAGAAATTACAAAATACGGTTGGATCGCATATATCACAGCGAGATCCCACATCGCTTACGCCGGTGAAGTGTTCACCCGCATTGTGCTCATGACCGTGATTCTCTATGTCTTCAGCAGGGTTTGGCTCGCCGTTTACGGGGTCAACAGCGGCCCCCGTCTTGCCGGCCTCACGATAACGCAGATGATCTGGTATCTCGTGGCGACCGAAGCGTTCGCGCTCTCGGGGCCGCGCACCTGGTATGAAGTGGAGCAGGACGTCAGGACCGGCCGTGTCGCTGTCCAACTGATTCATCCGCTGTCCTATGGGCTGACGCACCTGGGCAAGGCCATGGGCGAACGAATCGTCCGATTCGCGATCTATATGCTCGCGGGAGTGGTCATCGCGCTGGCGATTGCTGGGCCTCTTCGATGGACTGCTTCGGGTCTCGCGATGTTTTTGGCGATTCTACCGCTGGCATTCCTGTTGGATTTTCTCGGCCATTTTCTTGTGGGCCTGTGTGCGTTCTGGCTCGAAAGCGTCAACGGTCTTGCTCTGATTTACACGCGCGCGACGATGTTGCTGGGCGGTTTGATTTTGCCGATGGAGATGTATCCCGCGGCGCTGCAACCAACTCTCAGGAGATTGCCGTTTGCGAGCATGGTTTACGCACCGGGACGCATGTTTGTCGATCCGTCGGGCGCCGTGTTCTTCAAAGCCTTTTGGACGCAGGCAGCGGCTTTGATCGTGTTTCTGTGCATCGTGGGCGCCGTTCAGGCAGCGGCGTTCAAACGCGTCTTTTCGAATGGAGGTTGAGATGTTCCGCACGGGATTGGATTACATGGGGCTGGTCGTGGCATACACCCGCGCGAACATTCGGGCGCAAATGGAATACCCCGGCGCGTTCCTGTCGCAAGTGATCGCCATGATCATCAACGACGGAGCATGGGTGATGTTCTGGGTGTTTTTCTTCAGTCGCTTCCGCGTATTACACGGCTGGGGACTTCCGGATGTGATCTCGCTGTGGTCGGTGACCGCGGCAGGATTCGGCATCGCGAATGCCATCATGGGAAATTCGCTTCAGCTGGCGCCGTTGATTATCCAGGGTGAACTCGACGTTTGGTTGTCGCATCCTCGCGCGGTCTTGCCGCACATGCTGCTTGGCAGGAGTGTGCCCAGCGCCTGGGGAGACGCGGTGTTCGGCTATGCCGCATACGTCTTCTTCGTCCGGCCGGACCTGGCCCGAATGGTCTTGTTTATAATCCTGACGTTCGGGACAGCTCTGGTATTCGTGGGACTGGGAATCCTCGCGGGCAGTCTGAGCTTCTTCATCGGAAACGCCAGTTCTCTTGCGGATGAATGGCGGAATGCGGTTGTGATGTTTTCCACTTACCCGCCGGCGTTATTTCAAGGAGCCGTAAAATGGCTTCTGTTTTCGGTCATTCCGGCGGGCTTTGTGAGCTATATGCCCGTCGAAGCGCTGCGCTCGCTTTCGCTGATGTATGCGTCAGGCGCACTACTGGGTGCATTGGGAATCCTCGCTGTCAGTGCCGCAGTTTTTCACTGCGGCCTCCGGCGCTACGAATCGGGGAACCTGATCTCATTTAACGGCTAAGCTTCGCGGCGCTGCCCCCGATGGTAGTACAATAGGTAGCATGAAAAGCAAGACATCGATAACACTGTCTTCTGCTTTGTTGGAAGAATTGGATGAAATCGTTGGTGAAAATGGCAATCGCTCCGAACTGATTGAAACGGCAGTGCGTGAGCATATTCGCGCACTGGCTCGCGCCGAACGTGACAGCAGGGACCTCGAAATACTGAACCGCACTGCAAAACGGATGGCAAGCGAAGCCAGGGATGCGCTTCGATATCAGGCCAAGCTGTGAAGCGAGGGGAACTGTATCGAGTATTTCGCAGGCCGGGATCCGATCCCAGGAAGTCCCGCGTCTTTGTTGTCGTCAGCAGACAAGTGTTCATCGACTCGTCGTATTCAACCGTGACATGCGCTCCTGTGTATTCCGAACGCCTCGGCTTGTCCACTCAGGTGAATATCGGACAACTGGAGGGTCTCAAGGTGGACTCCTGCATTCATTGTGACGAACTGATGAGTCTGCCGAAATCTTCATTGATCAACTACGTTGGCTCCTTGTCGGCACTAAAATGCGATGAGCTGAAGGCCTCATTAAGAATCGCGCTGGACGTCGACTAATCTTCTCCCGCCCGAAAGCGATTTTCCTTCGGAGTCATCCTTGCAGTCTTGGGAGAATGGGAAAAACCGTGACGCTCGAATTTCTTAGGTCTTCTCGATATTCTGTCGCTGCTCGGCTCAGGAGGGATGGGCGAGGCCTACTGTGCTCCCAGGCTGATTCCGATCTCGGGTCCGCGCTTTCCGGGCTTTTCCTGAGCCGCTTCGATGTGCCAGACCTTGAGCCGGGGCCGGATTTCAAACCGAGACACTTGGACGCTTGAACTTGGCATCGGCGATACGGTGCTGACCAATGCTGGCGGGCGGATGGTTGCGGGCTCGCCGGTCAACGGCACTCTTATGGTTTTATTTACCGCCGTCAACGACTCGGCTACCAAAATCTCTTTGAGAGGATATGGGTTCAACATTGTTGTCTTTGGTGACGTTTCGCAACCGTTCAGCCTGGTGGCGATGAAGGTCGGGACTCTTCACAATAGTTGATGAGTGCGTGGGGACCGGCCACGTAGTCCGGTTTGTCGAGAAGCGCTTCTGCTAAAGCCTGTCAGAAGACGCCGCGAAAACTGGAGCCCTCTCAGAAATGGCCGATCCTACGTGAGATCGCCCGAAGCGGTGTCCGCCGCGTCGCTGACAAAGCTATTGTTTGAACCCGTGCATCCGACGTTGCAACACTGCAGATGGTTTGATTATGCTCGCCCGATGAATCGCCGAGCTTTTCTGAAATCGTCCGGCGTGGCGATGGCGACTGGTTTCACGCAGCGCAATGTGACGCCGATGAAACGAGCCATTCAAACACCGGTCTTGAACATCGGCTTTGAAGAGAGCGGAGACCCTGCCGGTTTCCCCATTGTCCTGCTCCACGGGTTCCCGGACGACGTGCGGGCTTGGGACGGCGTGGCGATGCCGCTCGCAAACGCGGGCCATCGTGTGCTGGTACCGTACCTGCGTGGTTATGGCACCACTCGGTTTCGCGACTCGGCTGCGCCGCGAATGGCCGAGCAGGCAGCGATAGGCCAGGATCTGATCGACTTCGCGGATGCGCTGGCTTTGCCGCGCTTTGCCGTCGCAGGCTACGACTGGGGCGGTCGAGCCGCATGCGTCGCGACAGCCCTTCATCCGGATCGCGTGCGCGCGGCTGTACTTATCGGCGGCTACTCGATTCAGGACGTGTTCTCTCCGCCCCGTCCGGCCGCGCCGGAGGCCGAAGCAGCGCTGTGGTACCAGTGGTATTTCAACACGGAGCGTGGACGCCTGGGACTGGCCGCCAATCGCCGGCCCCTGTGCAAGCTGCTGTGGAAAACGTGGTCACCCACGTGGCATTTTACGGATGAAACATTCGAGGAAACAGCCAAGTCCTTCGACAATCCAGACTTCGTCGACTGTGTGATTCACTCTTACAGGCATCGTAACCTTAACGCGGCAGGCGAGCCGCGGTTTGATGCCGTGGAACGCCGGCTCGCGATGCGCCCAAAGGTCGAAGTTCCCACTATCCTTCTCTATGGCGCAGACGACGGCATCGCGAAGCCTGCCGAGGACTCACCTACGGACCGCGAGCAGTTCCCCAGGCTCGTCGCGCGCCGAATCGTTGCAGGCGCCGGGCACTTCTTGCCACGGGAAAAGCCGGATGCCGTGTCGATGGCGGTAACTGACCTGCTATCTCCCCCCAGGTAACCGCACTGAACAGGTTCTGATGCCCCATCATCCAGGTACTTTTAGGTACTTTCCGTTGAATCCCGCTGAAATGCGGCAGAAGCTTCCGGCACCGACAGCACCGGAACGTGTGCCAATCGGACGACCCGTTCGGCCGTGGAACCGAGGAACGCCCTCTCGATAATGCCTTTGCTGTGCATGTTCAGCACAATCATGTCCATGTCGCGATCCGTGGCTACCTTGAGGATTTGCTCATAGGGCTTGCCATCCACGATAACCGTTTCGATCGGTATGCCCTCGGCGTTTTCACGCGAAAGGAATTCATCGAAACGGCGGCGCGTTTCATCGATCCGCTCCGCCGTTTCATTCGTGATATGGGCAGCGACTCCATACATCAGGTTCAAGTACTCGACGACATGCACGACCGTGAGTGCCGCGCCGGTTCGCTGGCTCAGTTCAAGGGCATAGTCCATGCCCGGGCTCGTCTGCGGCAAATCTGCCGCGTAGAGAATACGTTTGATTGTCCTCAAGCCGGACTCCAGTGCGGGTTCTCCGTTCTCCACGTGGGAGACAGTCAAAACCGGAACCGGGACTTTTCTTAGTATCCGTTCTGTAACGGACCCGAGGAACCATCGTCCGGCATACCCTCGTCCATGTGTGCCGATGACAACCAAATCGATCGACTCGTCCTTGACGATCCCCAGCAGTTCTCCGTCAATCTGTCCGACCCTGGAGATTGTCTGAAGGTCGAGCGCGGATGCGCGATCCGGTGGCAGAAGGCCGTGCAGCTCCTCGGTTGCCTTTTTGTACTGGTTTTGCTCGATCGCGAAGGTTTCAATCGGAAACGCGTAGCTCAGCGCGGACGATTCGGGAACAATGTGGGCAACAATCAGTTTCGCTTTGAACTGCCGGGCTAAAGTGATGCCGAAGGCGAGCGCCTTCTTCGACGGTTCTGAGAAATCCATTGGGACGAGAATCTTCGTGACGTCGATCATTCACCACTTTTTGCACACTTGCGTCGGGAATTCAAGTCGCGTTCCAATGCCGACTTGATGGGACCAATTGGAAAGGAAAGACATTTGCTCGGGTCTTATCGAATGGTCATTACCACTACGAATCCGACCACGGGAAAGCAGATCCAGGCCTTTTCTTTGCTATCGAGAACAGAATTGGATCAAAAGCTCGACAATGCGAAGAGCGCATTCCAGGACTACCGCGGTACATCCATCGCCGAACGCGGACGGATGATGCGGCGCGCCGCGGGGATTCTCGACCAAGAGAAGGAGTCTTTCGGCAGCCTCATGACCGCTGAAATGGGAAAGACGGTTCGGTCGGCGACCGAAGAATGCTCAAAATGTGCGTGGGCTTGCAGATATTTTGCGGACAGTGCGGAGTGCTGGCTTGCCGACGAGCCTTTCGACACGGGCATGGGCAGCTCTTATGTTCGCTACGAACCGTTGGGTCCGGTGCTCGCGATCATGCCGTGGAATTTCCCATTCTGGCAGGTGTTCCGGTTCGCCGCGCCTGCGCTCATGGCGGGTAACGTCGCACTTCTCAAGCACGCTTCGAATGTTCCGCAGTGTGCTCTGGCGATAGAGGATGTGTTTCGGCGTGCCGGCTTTCCTGACGGTGTTTTTCAAACGCTGCTGATCGGCAGTGACGAGGTACGGCAGGTCATTGATGACCCGCGAGTCGCGGCGGTTACTCTAACCGGGAGCGGCGAGGCCGGCCGTATTGTCGCCAGTCAGGCCGGCCGGCAGATCAAAAAGACAGTTCTCGAATTGGGCGGCAGCGATCCATTTATCGTCATGCCCAGTGCAGACCTGGAGTTTGCCTCCGCTACAGCTGTTAAAGCGCGAACGATCAATAATGGCGAATCCTGCATCGCTGCGAAGCGCTTCATTGTGGCGGATGCCGCTTACGAGCAATTCGAACAGGGGTTCGTGGAACGAATGGCCGCGCTGAGTGTCGGCGATCCCATGGATGAATCGACAGACGTCGGTCCTCTTGCCACCAAAGAGATTCTTCAGAATCTGGATTTTCAGGTACAACGGCTCATCAATGGCGGCGCCCGCGCTTTGATTGGGGGGCGTCGAGTGAATCGGGCTGGCAATTTTTATCTGCCAACCGTTCTCGCAAATGTGGATCGAAACAGCGCGACCTACCGCGAAGAACTGTTTGGCCCGGTCGCCATGCTATTTCGCGTCAGCGGCATTACCGAAGCGATCGAACTCGCGAACGAGACGTCCTTCGGCCTGGCTGCGAGTGTCTGGACCAATGAAGCGGAAGAGCAGCGGCGGTTTATCGAGGAGATCCAGGCGGGTGTCGTCTTTGTCAACAAGATGGTCGCATCCGATCCTCGTCTGCCATTCGGTGGTGTGAAACAGTCCGGATATGGCCGCGAGCTTAGCGGCCACGGCATGCGCGAGTTCACGAACATCAAAACGGTTTGCATCGAGGAGGTCTCACTGAACTCTGGAATGGCGACTGCGCATGAGCGGAGCGAATGTGAGCCCGATAGGGCGAAACCATCAAGTAATGCAAGCGAACCGACGCGTGAAACGTCTGAATGAGTAAGGATGGGTCTCCATGACACCGCAATTTACGAAAGAAGAAACGGATCTGATGTCTGAATTGATCGAAAGCGCGCAACAGGAAGCGATCCAGGGCATCAATCACGCGGATAGCCGAGCATTCAAGGATTTACTTCGCAAGAGGTTAGAGCTGTTGGAATCCGCCAACGCGAAGCTTCAGGAGCCGGTTACGAACCTGAAGATGTAGAGACTGTTCAAAAATGGAGCAGTCGCCAACGAGGAATCCTGACGCAAGTCGGGCCAACATTGAGAGCCGTGCTCTTGCGCTTTGGAAAGACATATGCGGTAGACATGATGCCGTGATGAAAACGTGATGTAAGGCAAAGCCGAGCATCGTCTGGAACTTAACAACAAAAAGAAAGCGGGCGATTATGACGCAAAAGGATCCTGTCTGCGGAATGTCTGTGGATACAAACAAGCCTTCGGCAACTTCCCAAAGCCAGGGCAAGACCTACTACTTCTGTTCGCAGTCGTGCAAACAGAAGTTCGACAAGAATCCGACTCAGTACACGGAAAAGACTGCCTGACTGGAACGGGTGGCGTTCTTCGAATGGTTTCTTCTGGTCGGAGACGCCACCTTAACTCGTTGGATGACATTCGGGCGTGGCGGTATGCGCGCTTCACCCCATTCATGCACTTTCTCTACTGGTTTCGGCATCCTCGGCGACGCAGAAGCCGCAGATTTGCGGGTAACAAAACTCATCGTTCGTTTCGGGAGTTGCTGCGTTCTGAACTTGCGGCTCAGCGGCGAAGGGTAAGTGCAATGTTGGACAGACCTCCGGTTCGGTCCGCAGGATAATTCAACCCGTGATGGAGGTCTATTGCTCATGCCTTTACTTGACGTGTTCATATCGCTAATCGTGGTTGGTGTTCTTCTATGGCTCGTGAATTCGTTCATACCGATGGCAGGGTCGATCAAGTCGATCTTGAATGCGGTTGTGGTTATCGTCGTGGTCATCTGGCTCCTGAATGTCTTTGGCCTTATGCATTCGATCCAGAATCTCCGAGTCTGGCGCAGTTGAGCCCTTTTCGGAGAATGTAACAACGACTTGACGCTCCTCCCGCTGGATTTCCCAATCCCCAGTTAAACTCCTGAGGGTAGAATAACCAGACCTCGGGACAACGATGGGTAGAGCATTCATAAGTTACAAAACCAACGCGAAGCCGGACGATCGTCTGGCAAAATTTTTCGCCGACTATCTGACTGCGCGCAAACACGAGATCTTCATCCAGACGAAAATCGCGCCGGGGCAGAATTGGCCTTCGATTGTCGATCAGGAACTAAATCTCGCCGATTTTCTGATTGTGTTGCTGTCGGACCAGTCGGGCTCCAGCGAAATGGTTATCGAGGAAGTACGGCGCGCGGCTCATCTGAAGGACACGCAGGGGAAGCCGGTCATCGTTCCCGTGCACCTGGCGAAGCAAGTCGTCATGCCCTACGATCTCGGGGCCAAAGTGAACCGTCTGGAACGGTTGAAATGGCTTTCCGATGGCGATGAGAACGCCGTTGCAGAAGAACTCGACAAGGTGCTTTCGACCGGACAGGTCCCCGCCGCGCAGCCTTTGCCGCAGGCGCAAGCCGCGGCCCTGTCCGCCGATGGAGGTGCGGCACCGGTTGGTGGTCAAATCGCGAGCCCGCTACCGGCATTCGATGCTTCATGGTTGAAGAGTCTTGACGCGCAGGGTGGTCCCGTCCGCCTGGAATCCCCGTTCTACGTGGCGCGTCCGCATGACCAGACAACCATGCAGCGGATTGTCGAAAAGGGACGAACGCTCCTGCTCCGGGGAAGCCGGCAGATCGGCAAGAGTTCGTTGCTCGCCCGCCTGTATCAGCATGCAATGGACCACGCGGTTCGCGCGGTCTACATCGATTTTCAGATGTTCGACCATACGCAGTTGCAAAGCCTCGACAAGCTGCTCTTGTCCATAGCGAATCAAATAGGGGACGAACTCAGCGCGAATAATCTTCCGGATGCTGTCTGGAAAGCGGCGCGAAGCCCGCAGCAAAACCTAACGCGATATTTGCAGGACGAGATTATCGGCGCGGTAACAGATCCCATTGTGTTACTGATGGACGAGGTCGATCGGCTGTTTGCGTTTCCCGATTATCGCGATGATTTTTTCGCCCTCGTCCGCTATTGGCATTCGCGCCGCGCCATCGATCCCCGGCTGGCGCGGCTTAATCTCGTGCTCGCTTATTCGACCGAAGCTTCGATGTTCATCAAGAATCCGAACCAGTCTCCGTTCAATGTTGGCGAGCCCTTCGAATTGGGTGATTTCACCAGAGCGCAGTTCGAGGGTCTGAACGTTAAGCACGGATCGCCGTTGAAGAAAGCGGCCGATATCAACGCGATCTTCGATGTTGTCGGAGGGCATCCGTTTTTGGTGCGTCAGGCACTCTACGAACTAGTCTCGAATTCCATCGTGGTTGCCGATCTTCTAGCATCCGCTGCGACCGATGATGGCCCTTTCGGCGGACATCTGCAGTCCTACCTCCTACGGTTTCGTGAACACGCCGACTTAATCCAACCGATGAAAGCCGTTCTACTTACTGGCGAGTGCCCCGACGACGTGTCGTTCTATCGCCTTCGGTCGATCGGACTGGTGCGGGGGCCGGACCGTAAGCATGTTCAACCGCGCTGCGGGCTTTACAACCAATACCTCGGAGCACGTCTGTGACGGAAAGGCTGACCCAGCCGCGGCCGGAACTCTATCAGCCGGGCGGCACGCTGAGCGCCGAGATCGAGACCTATGTCGAGCGCGAAGCCGACAGTGAGCTATTCGACGAGCTGCGTCGCCGGCAATATTGTTACGTCCTCACGCCGCGGCAAATGGGAAAATCCAGCCTGATCGTTCGTACGCGGCAACGCCTCGGCACGATTGGAATTCGCACCGTTGTCCTGGATCTGACGATTCTCAGCAAGGGAAGTACAGAGGAGCAGTGGTACAGCGGCCATGTCGACGAGATTGCTAACGAACTCGGGCTCGACGACTACAACGACTGGTGGTCCGCGCACTTATCTTTGGGGCCACTCCAGCGATTCACCCGATTCCTGTCGGATTACGTCCTCACGCAGGTAACGTCGGAAATTGTCATCTTTGTTGACGAAATCGATTCCACCATCGGCCGTAATTACAGTGACGACTACTTTGCGGGCATCCGTGCGCTTTTTAACGAGCGCCCTCACAATCCGCGCCTGGGCCGGTTGACATTCGCGCTTTTAGGTGTCGCAGCTCCCGCCGATCTTATCAAGGACGTACAGCGCACTCCTTTCAACATTGGCCAGCGGATCGAGCTGACGGACTTCACGCCGCAGGAAGCGACGCCGCTTTTGAAGGGACTCGCCCCGGATCCGGATCTCGCAGCAAGGTTGCTGGAGCGCGTGCTGTTTTGGACCGGCGGCCATCCATATCTGTCGCAGAAGACATGTCAGGAAGTTGCGGAATGGGCAAAGACGGAATGGAATGCTTCCGTCGTTCCGTCGATTGTCGATCAGAAGATTCGCGACACATTCCTAAGTGAGCAGAAACGGAAGACGGACTTCAACCTTCAGCTCGTTGCAGATCGAATTGCGTCCTCGCAGGATGGCGCGCCGTCGGAACAAACGAAAAAACTGCTGGCAGTCTATCGGGAGATCGTCCGCGGCGCCCGCGTTCCGGACGAGGATCTCGATCCGGTAAAGATTGCATTGAAGCTGAGTGGCCTCGTCGTGCCCGGTGCCGATGGGCTGCGAGTTCGGAATCGCATATACGAAACAGTATTCGACGAAAAATGGATCGGGTCGGTGCTTGGCCCGGACGATACCGGATCGGAACACCGGATGGACGCCTCGCATGACGTCTTCATCAGCTATAGCCATCGGGATAGCGCGTTTGTCGTCGACTATCTTCTACCGGCGCTGCGATCCGCCGGACTCGACGTTGCGATCGATCTGGACCTGGCTCCGGGAGCGGTCTGGGATGTGGAACTGCCGCGACTGCGCGAGTCGAGCGAATACTTTTTGCCGGTGATATCGCCGGCATGGTTGACGAGTCAGGGAGCGCAGGAAGAGTACGCGTTAATGTCGAATCGAGTTGGCAAGATCATTCCATTACTGCTTCGTCCCACGCGCCTTCCATCGTACCTGGAGCGAATCCGGTATGTGGACTTCACAGACCAATCGAAGTGGGATGCCGAGATGGCCCGGCTCCTTACAACGCTGGGTGGGCCACGGCCGCCGGGCATAGCGGTGAAGTCGGTTCCACCGGTGGCCAAGCCTGCTGACCGGGCGGCGAGCTCCGAAGAGATCTCACAATTGCTTTCTATCGTTGTGCAAACCTATGGGCGCGACGAATTGATCAAGCTCATCTCTGAACATTTCCGGCCGCTCCTGGCGGAGCTTCCGGATTCGGCAACACACCAGGAGATTGCAGGCCGACTCGTTGAATTCGCGGCCAGGACAGGTCTCGACCCGCTGTTGCAGCTTATCGAGAGCAAGAGTACGCCGAGCAGCACCACCCTCAGAGGCACAGAGCCGGCCGCGCCGAGCCTGGGCCGCAATCACGCGTTTGTGGCGATACCGTTTGGCGTCAAAGAGGGCCTCGACTTCAATCGCGTGTACCACGATCTCATCCGGCCGGCCCTCGAAAGCGCCGGCTTCGATGCGTTCCGCGCGGACGAAGAACTGCGCGCCGGCGACATTCGCACGGACAGTTTCCAGGAACTGCTTCTGGCGGATCTCGTTGTTGCAGAGTTGTCTATCGACAATCCGAACGTTTGGTACGAGCTTGGTGTGCGTCATGCCTTACGCGCCCGCGGCGTCATTCAGCTTCAGTGTGTACGGGAATATATGCCGTTCGATATTTATGCCGATCGAACTCTCCGATATCACGTGAAGGATGGGGCGCCGGATCCGGCCTTTCTCGACCAGGACCGCGATGCGATTGCCCGTTTTGCCCGCGAAACGATGCTGTCCTGGTATGGCAGCAAGGTGAGTCCCGTTTATCACCTGCTCCGTCATTTAAAGGAGCCTGACTGGAAGTCGCTGCGTGTAGACGAAGCGACGGAGTTCTGGTCCGCACAGGAACAATGGGAGCAGCGCATTGAAGTGGCCAGGAAACTGGGGCGTCCCGGCGACATCATGGTGCTGGCGGATGAAGCGCCTTCCCGCGCTTTGCGTCTGGAAGCTTTTCGCTTGGCTGCACGCGCACTTCTCTCCCTCGACCAGGACAAGCTAGCACTCGAACAATGCGAACGGGCTCTGGAACTGGAGCCTGCAGATCTCGTGTCCCGCAGGCGGAAAGGCCTTCTCTTGAGTCGACTGAACCACGAGGACGAATCTCGCGAATGGTTCAAGGCCGTTTTGCGCGACCATCCGGGCGATACAGAAACATGGGGGCTCCTGGGTCTCGCCGAGAAGGAATCCTGGATAAAAACCTGGCGAACGCCCACCTCGACAGAGGAAAAGCAAGAGACCGCGGCCCGCCATGGTGAACTACTCAAACAGGCCGCGGATGCATATTCATCAGGATTCGCGCGGAATCCAGGCAACTTTTACAGCGGCATCAATGCTCTGACGCTGTACTCGCTTCTCGCGCATCTCACCGGCGAAGATGTGGAGTCGGCCCGTCGTGCAGACATGACGGGAGGAGTCCGTTGGGCCGTGATGAGTAGTTTCCAACAGGATCCGCAAAACTTTTGGAACCTCATTGGCCTGGCCGAGCTTGAAGTCCTCGAGGGCGATGAGAAAGCAGTCACTCAGGCGTACGAAAAGGCTATCTCCCTCGCCTCGAGTGACCGGTTCATGATCGAGTCATCGTGGCGGCAATTGGCGTTACTCGATGAACTGGGCTTCAGGCCAGGTCCGGTCAAGGCGGGTCTCGCGGTTCTTGAGCCCATGCTGAAGTCTTTGACTGAGGCCGAGCCCAGGAATCCGCAGCAGCCGAAACAGGTTGTTCTCTTCACCGGCCATATGATCGATCAGCCCAATCGCAAGAAGCCACGATTTCCAGTTCAGTGTGAGCCTTTGGCGGCGGACGCTATCGAAAAGGTGCTGGATCAGCTCAAAGCGTCCAGCGGCGATCTTGGGATTTGCGGAGGTGCCAACGGTGGCGACCTGCTCTTCGCCGAGGCTTGCTTGGGGCGCGGCATGCGTCTTGAACTGAGGATTCCGTTCGAAGAGCCGAAATTCCTGCGAGAGTCGGTAACCTTCGCCGGAGACCTCTGGCGCGACCGCTTCTATGCGGTGAAAGCGAATGACAAAACAAAACTGTTCGTGATGCCTCAGGAACTCGGCCCCACACCGGATCAGGTCAGCCCCTATTCCCGCAATAACATGTGGATGCTGTATTCCGGTCTGGCCTGGGGCGATGAAAAACTGTCTCTCGTCTGCCTGTGGGACGGCGGCGGCGGTGACGGCCCGGGCGGCACTCAACATCTGGTCAAAATATTGCAAGCGCGGATCGGAGCCGACCGCGTACATCGCCTGGACACCGTTCAGTTGTGCGGAACAGGGGGGGCAGCGTAATCGCCGGCTGCTTCTTACTTCGTCGCTTCCCCGTTACCAGCCTTCGCCGGATCCACCGTCCCTGATTGGGGCTGCTGATCCTTCCATTGCGCCACCCAGGCGCTATTTTCGAGGGCCATTGTTTCTTCGCAGCGCTGAATGAGGCTGTCGCGATCGGCCTTGTCCGCATCCGTCTTCCCGCTGTCGAGCCACTGGTCCTTGAGCAACTCCAGTCGTGTCGCTGTCGCGAGATACGTCCCGATCAGTGTCTGATAGCGCTGGTTCTTCACATATGCAGTAAACGCGGTTGTGAGAGTAGCGATCACGGCAATCCAAGCGGCCACCCCGGTGACGGCGGCAACGATGCCCAGCGCAGCACTGATGCCTCCGAAAATCCTGACGATACGTGCATAACGGTCCGATTCTGCCTGGAATTCCCGAGCTCTCTTGCGATACCAATTGATCTGTTCGACGACACGGTCATCCACGTACTTTTCAACGGTGAGGCGCTCCAGATCGGGCTTCGTTTCGTTTGCATCCGGGGGACGTATCTCGATGTCCTTCATGTCCTGCAGCGTTTTCTCGACTCGCTGTCCAAGTTCGGCGGCACGGTTGGGCGTGTCAAACGGAGGTACTGACGCTCGATACAGATATATCGAAGCTTTAATCGATTCCGCCGCGGCCCTGCAACGTATCCATATCTTGTCGCGATCGCCGAGTGCCTGCGCGCTGAAATATGCCGCGAGCGCAATGAGGGCGGCAGCCAGCATGCCCGGAGCGCGGTAGAGATACATGCCCGCGCCTTCCTGCGGGCCATGCGGGGCAATCTGATCTCCGATGGTCGCCAGCACGGCTCCAGCCACGGCGAGCCACAGTCCCCACCGGTTGCAAAAATCGATTGCGTCTTTGTGATAGCGGGCCGTCGCGGCCCAGGTGCGATATGCACTCCAGGCGCCGCTCAACCCCGTGACGGAAGATTGAGTCCGAGTGTCCATAGGATTTGGCTGGCGACTCTATCAAAAGCCGCGTGTTTTGCACACCCACATGAGCGGCTGCGAAGGAGCGGAGCGAATGTGAGCCCGATAGGGCGAAACCATCGAGTAATGCAAACCCGCGCGAAGCGTGAGCGCGGTAGCGCGAAACCTCAAGCATAGGGCGCAGCCATCAAATAGTGGCACCGCCTGACGATCGAAGCTGCCTGTGCCTAACGGGTGATCGTCTCTGTCTTTTTCGCGGCCGCGACGGCTTCCCTGCAGAACTTCTCGTACAGCTCTACGTCCCAGGTGCTGCCGATGATCAGCGGGACCCGCTGATGCAGATCATGGGGCTGGATGTCGAGGATCCGCTCGGTGCCTGTGGATGCCGATCCGCCCGCCTGCTCGACAATCATAGCCAGAGGTGAAGCCTCATAGAGCAACCGGAGCTTTCCTTTGGGGCCGGGGTAAAGGAAGATACCGCCCTTCAACAGATTTCGATGGAAATCGGCCACGAGAGATCCAATGTAGCGCAGGGTGTACGGGCGACCGTCGGCCTTGGCGTCCTGTTTCACGTGGTCGATGTAGCGTCGCGTCCCCGTGTCCCACTGATTGACGTTGCCCTCGTTGATACTGTAGATCTTGCCGCGCTTGGGAGTCCGGATGTTCTCGTGCGACAGGAGAAACTCGCCGAGGCTGGGATCGAGAGTGAAACCGTTGACCCCATGTCCTGTCGTGTAGACCATCATCGTGCTCGATCCATAGATGAAATATCCTGCGGCGATTTGCTGCGTGCCCTTTTGCAGGCAATCTTCCAGAACGCCATCGAGAGTGCGTGTCGAGATCTTGCGATGGATCGAAAAAATCGTGCCGATGCTGGCATTGACATCGATGTTTGAGGAGCCGTCGAGCGGATCGAACATCAGCACGTAACGTCCGCGCTTGCCGTCATCAGGGATGGGGATGATATCTTCGGCTTCCTCCGAAGCCATGACACAGAGGTGGCCGCTGTGTCCCATCGCGCGATAGATCGTGTTCTGCGCGAATTCGTCCAGCTTCTGAACGGCTTCACCGTGAACATTGATGTCCCCGGTTTCTCCGATGATGCGCACAAGACCCGCCTGATTCACCTCACGCGAAATGATCTTGGCGGCCAGGGTCAGGCTGGTCAGCAGCGCAGTAAAGTCTCCTGTCGCGCCCGGATACAGCTTTTCTTCGTTCAGAATGTGCTGTTGAACCGTCTTGAACTTACTCATAGTCCTCCGTGTGTTTCGAACTCTATTCTAGGTTTTGCCGGACCCGAAGAGTTTTTGTTTGATCTCTTCCATCCACCGCGGCAGCCGCGACAGGTGCGCCTGCTCTTCCAGGAACTTTTTCAACGGCCGAACCGGCGTGCCCCAGAGCACTTCGCCGCCGCGCACGTGTTTGCCGTTCAAGACGCCTCCCTGCCCGCCAATGATGGTGTTGGCGTCGAGCTTGGCATGTTCGCCAATGCCGACCTGCCCGCCCAGAATGGACTGCGGGCCGACGGTGGAACTGCCGGAAATTCCGGTTTGGGCCGCGATTACCGTGTCTTCGCCGATGACGACGTTGTGCCCGATCTGGATCAGATTGTCGAGCTTTGCGCCTCGCTTGATGATTGTCGTTTCGAGCGAGCCTTTGTCGATGCAGGTGTTGGCCCCTATTTCGACGTCGTCCTCGATGATGACTTTGCCGACCTGTGGGAATTTGATGTATCGCTCGCCGTTTTTGACGAAACCGAATCCGTCGGCACCAATGACGGCGCCTGCGTGGATGGTCACCCTATTGCCGATCGTGACGTTGGGGTAGATGGTCACGCGCGGGTGCAGTGTGCAGTTCTCGCCGATCTTTACGCCATTGGCGATGGTGCATCCTGCGCCGACATGGGTACCCTTGCCGATTGATGCGTCGGGTTCGACGACGGCTGTGGAGTGGATGAAGGTGGAGGTGTTTTCTGTTTCCAGAAGCTTCGCGGAGGCCAGGGCGAAGGAGAGTTTGGGATTCTTGACGAGGATCACGGTTTGTCCCGGAAATTCTCCTGACCTTACGAGGAGACATCCCGCCCCGCTTGCCTGTGCTTCGCTGTGAAACTTTTCTTCGGCATAGCTAAGATCGGACGCGGTTGCGTTCTTGAGACTGGCGACGGACAGGAGGACGATGTCTGCGCGGCCCTTGAGGTCGCCGCCGACGAGGTTTGCAATTTGCTGCGACGTTTGGGTCACGCTCGTCCCCTCCTCAAGAGGAGGGGTGGCTGCGACCAACGGGAGCAGACAGGGTGGTCATGGATGCCGAAATTCCGCGGGCCTGACCACCCCGGCCTTCGGCCACCCCTCCTCAAGAGGAGGGGACGCGCTGCTCCTGTGAAGTTTCCCCTCACGCCGTACCTCCCAGAAACTCGGACACGGCCACAGCGGTGTTATCTCCGTGCTCCATGCACGCGGGCACCGACACGCCGTGCAGGAAGTTCCCGGTAACAAACAGCCCGGGAATGCGCTTCACTTCAGCGGCAATTTCCTCCACGCGTTGACGCTGCCCGATGTTGTACTGCGGTATCGCGCGGCGATGCCGAAAAAGCCCGAGCGGTTCCGGCTGCAGCGACGTCTTTAGGACGCGCTTGAGTTCCGGGCAGATCGTGTCCCAGATCCGCGTCTCCGGCCAATCGAAGACCTCCGGTTTTAGTGCGCCACCGAGAAACGAAGTCAGCAGAATGCGATCGTCCGGCGCTCGATCGAGAAACAGCAGGGAGTTGAACACCGTCCCAAGAATCGTCATGCGCTCCGACCGTGGAGCAAGGAATCCAAAACCCCGCAACGGTACAGTCAGACTGCTGATGGGAATGGAAGTGGCGGCGACAACGACCGGAGCATACTCGATGGATCGAAGTGTGCCCGCAAAATCCGGATAGAGATCGTCCAGAACCTCTGCCGCCTGATACGCAGGAACCGCCAGGACTGTCGCTTTGGCCTGGACCTCTTGTCCAATGCGAATGCCTGAACACCCCGTTTGAATTGTCAGCCCTTCGCTCAACCGCTTCGGTAGTGCCTCCAGCCCCTGCGGCAATGAAGAGATCGTGCTTTTGCGCGGCTTGCCCTCCGCGTTCGTCGATTTCGGCTTTCCCCGCAGCATGCCCCAAATCACACTGCCATATTCCTGTTCGATATCGAGAATGCGCGGGAAAACAGCTCCCACGCTGAGCTTCTCTGTGTTTCCCGCGAAGATCCCCGTAACAAAAGGGCCGACCAGGCGCTCGAGAATCTGCTCGCCAAACCGCCGCTGAAAAAAGCTCGCGACGGATTCATCTCCCATCGACTTCGAGCGAACGAAAGGCTCGGCAAGACCACGCAGGATTCCGCTAAAACTGAGCGGCCCAAAGGGAATCGCGCGAAGCTGTCCGTTAACCACAATGTAACGCGGCGACTTTGGATCTGCTTCGATCAGATCCTTATCCAGCCCGATCTCCTCGAGAATTCCGAAAGTGTGGGCCGTCGGCAGCAGGGAACCGGGTCCCCATTCCACCAGATGGCCGTTAATATTTTCAGACCGAATGACTCCGCCGATACGATCGCTGCTCTCGAGCACGAGCGCGTCAATGCCGAGCTTCCTCAGCCGGTACGCGCAAGTAAGTCCCGTGATTCCCGCGCCGACGACGACCACATCCGGCTGTTTCATATTCGTGATGGCTGGGCGCACGACACCCCGAAGGGGTGGCAGAAAATTAGCCGGTGATTAGCGGGTGAAACGAGCGTAACCACTGGTGATTCGTTTAGCCAGCCAGGGGTTGCGTCGCTTCGCGACTTGTCCCTGGCTAATATCCTTCCACCCCTTCGGGGTGTCATCTAATCGCTTCCTGAACGATGTCTGCAAGTGCGCCGATAAAAACCGGGTCGCTATTGAGGGCCGGAACACGCCTGAAGTTCGCGACGCCCGCATCCTCGGCGACTTTCTTGTAGAGGATGTCGAGTTCGTAGAGCGTCTCAATATGCTCCGAGACAAAGCTGATCGGCACGACAAGCACGTCGTGAATTCCCTGTTTGCCGTAGCCGGAGATTACGTCGCCCGTGGGGGGGGCCAGCCACTTCACCGGTCCGATCTTGCTTTGAAACGAAAGTTCGTAGGCGTTTCTGCGGCCGAGGCGATCCATGATGAGTTCGACCGACCGTTTGGTCTGATCCAGATAGGGATCGCCTTCGCGCACATAGCTTTCAGGAATGCTGTGGGCGCTGAAAAGAAGGCGGGCTTTGCCGGGTTCGGCGAACTTCACGAGTTCCCGCTCAATGGCCCGCGCGAACGATTCAATGTAGGACGGATGCTCGGCCCAGGTCGAAATCCACGTGGTGTTTAACGTTTTCAGTGCCGGACGCGTTTCGATGAGATGTTTAAGCGCTTCGGTGCCGGCCCGGGTGGTCGTAAACGAATAGTGCGGAAACAAGGGAAGAATCACGAGGCGATCGATCCCGCTTTTGGCGACCTGGTCCGCTGCTTCCGATAGGAAGGGCCTCCACGTGCACATTCCCATAAACGTCTGAGCATCGAGACCCCGCGCCCTTAATTCTGTTTGCAGCGCGACCGCCTGTTCCTGCGTGAGCTTACGAAGCGGAGAGCCTCCGCCGATTTGTGAGTAGTAGCCTTCGGACTTTTTTCGTCGCAGTGTCGCAATCGTGTAGGCCACCGCATTTCGAAGCGGCGTCCATTTGATTCGGATGATTTCCGGATCTGAAAACAGCCGATAGAGAAAAGGTTTGACGTCACGCAGCGTTTCCGGTCCCCCGAGATTGAAAACCAGAACGCCGAGTTTCATCGCGAGTGCCGATAGGACTTCACGAAATCGATTAGCGCGCGCGCGTTGTCTACGGGAGTCGGCGGCAGAATGCCGTGCCCCAGATTGAAGATATGGCCAGTGGGCCCGGCTTGTTTGAGGATGTCCTCTGCCGTGGCTGTAAGGTTCGATACGGAACCCAGAAGGGTGCAGGGGTCGAGATTGCCTTGCAGCGCAACACGATCGCCGACCCGGGCTCGAGCCTCGGCAATAGGAATACGCCAATCGACGCTTAACACGTCAGCGCCCGACGACGCCATGGATTCCAGGATGTTCGAGCACCCGTTGATATAAAGAATCCGCGGGACGCTGTTCCCGATCTCCTGGAAGATGCGCCGAGTCACGGGCAGGGCAAACGTTTCGTAGTCTTTGCGAGTCAGCTCACCCGCCCACGTATCGAAGATCTGCACCACCTGGGCGCCGGCTTCGATCTGAAAGCGCAGGTACGCGATGATCGTGTCGGCAAGTTTGTCGAGCAGGGCATGCAGCGTCGCCGGTTCGCTGAACGCCATCTTCTTGATTTCGGCAAAACTCTTCGATCCGCCGCCCTCGATCATGTACGACGCGAGGGTCCATGGAGCCCCGGAGAATCCAACGAGAGGAACCTCGCCGTTAAGATCGTTGCGCAGCCGTTTTAGAATCGCGGCCACGAACGGCACTTCATCGGCGGGATCGGGAATCCGAAGCTTCCGCACGTCTGCCATCGAGCGAATCGGGCTGGCGATTTCAGGTCCCTTGTCGGTGAGTGCCACGCCCACGCCCATCGCTTCCACGGGAATGAGGATGTCGGAGAAAAAGATAACGGCATCCACTCCGAGAATGCGCAAAGGTTGCAGAGACACTTCGGCTGCAAGGTCCACGTTCTTACACAGCTCGAGGAAGGAAACCTTCTGCCGAATGTCGCGGTATTCTTTGAGGTACCTGCCAGCTTGCCGCATCATCCAGACGGGAGTCCTGTCGATCGGTTCGCGGCGGCAAGCGCGTATAAGCCTGTCGTTCATCGCTAAAGCCATTGAATTTCGTATGATACAATACGCCGCTCTATGGCGACATCCGAAACCTCGGCGGAGGCGCACCGAGTGCCCAGCGACCCGTCGAGCTCGCCGAAAGTTTCCATCGTTGTTCCTGCCTTTAACGAAGCCATCCGTATTGGCGACTCCATTCGCAAGATTGAAGAGTTTCTCGGCCGGCTTCCGTTCAAAACAGAGGTCCTGATCGTTGACGATGGATCTCGTGATGAGACCCCCGCAATCGTGAGCCGGCTGAAGTTCCCTGGATTACGTCTGATTCGAAATGACGGCAACCACGGAAAGGGGTTCGCGGTCCGGGCGGGTACGTTTGCAGCGGCCGGTGAATACGTGCTTTTTTCAGATGCCGATCTCTCGGCTCCGATCGACGAGTTGGAGAAGCTGCTCTCCGCCGCTGAGGCTCAGAATGCAGATGTCGTTATCGGTTCCCGGGCGATGGATCGATCGCTGATCGCGATCCACCAGTCGCGCATGCGCGAGATTGGCGGCATTTTGTTCAACGTCATGGTTCGACTCTTTCTGGGCTTGAACATTCAGGACACGCAGTGCGGCTTCAAGCTTTTCAAGCGGGAGAAAATCCGTCCGGTGTTCGAGAAGTTGACGATCTGGGGCTTTGGATTCGACCCGGAACTCTTATTCCTGGCCTCGCGAGCCGGCCTGAAGATCCTGGAGGTCCCGGTCCGTTGGAGTCATGCAGAGGGATCGAAGATCAGATTTCTTCGAGATGGTGTGCATATGTTTACCGATCTTGTTCAGATTCGCTGGAACTCCATTCGAGGGAGGTATTCATGACCTGGCTCGCTGTCAACATCGACCACATTGCAACGATTCGGCAGGCTCGACAAACCACGGAGCCGGATCCCGTTGAAGCAGCCATAGTCTGTGAGCTCGCGGGAGCCTATGGAATCACAGTTCACCTTCGCGGCGATCGCCGTCATATCCAGGACCGCGATTTGAGATTGCTGCGCCAGACCGTGAAAACCAAGTTAAACGTCGAAATGGCCCCAACGGCAGAAATGATCGGAATTGCGTGCGAGGTTCTCCCCGATCAGGTCACGCTGGTTCCCGAACTTCCAGGAGAAGTGACAACAACAGGCGGCCTGGATTGCACCAGGAACCTTCGCACGATCGCTGAAGCCATCGAGGCATTGAAATCCGCGGGCATGGCCGTGAGCTTGTTCATCGATCCTGAGGAGGAACAGATTCGTGCAGCAGGGGACCTGGGGGCGAAGACGATCGAACTGAACACATCACGATACTCCGACGCGACATTGACAAACCGACCCCTCAAGGCGGGCGCCGAGGCACTGGCCGCCGTCCGCCATGCCGCGGAGTTTGGGTCTGGCCGGCAGATCCAGGTACTTGCGGGTCACGGACTGACCTATCGGAACGTGTCCGCAATTTCTGCGATCGAGCAAATTGTCGAATTGAACATCGGACACAACATCATTGGCCGCGCCGCGCTGGTGGGCTTGGATCGGGCAGTTCGCGATATGCTGGCGCTGTTATAGGGCGAGAGTCCCCTCCTCCTGAGGAGGGGTGGCCGAAGGCCGGGGTGGTCAGGCATTCCGAAACCGGTTTCGATTCCTGACCATTTCCTGAGGCTTCGCCCTGCCGCGCTCCCACTCCTCTTCTTGGAGCAGGAGACGACCTGTTTACCCTTTGCCGGTGTCTATAACTCATCATGAAGGAAATTCCGTCCAGCCTGCGAAAGCTGTTGGAAACCCTGATTCAACACGCCGGCAGCGACTTGTTTCTCGTCGTCGGTTTGCCACCAGCAGTGCGAATCAATGGGATTATTCAGCGTTTGGAAACGGATCCTCTCGAAGGGCAAGACATCGAAGGGGCGGTCCTGCCGGCGCTTCCGAACCACGCGGCTGAACAATACCGAAAGTCCGGCTGCTCGGACAGTTCGCTGCGCGTTGACGGCGTCGGGCGCTTCCGAATTAACCTGCATCGAGAACGCGGCCGGCCGGCGGCCACAATTCGCGCCCTGGCGGCCCGTCCGCCGCGGTTTTCCGAGCTCAACCTTCCGACAAACATCCTCGGGCTGACGAAGATCCCCTACGGCCTTGTACTTGTCGGCGGACCGACCGGTTCCGGCAAGACCACGACGCTCGCGGCCATTGTCGATGAGATCAACCGCAAGGAAGCGAAACACATCATTACAATTGAGGATCCGATTGAATACGAGCACCCTCAGCACAGGAGTGTTGTCGAGCAGATCGAGGTCGGCATCGACGCGCCTGATTTCCCGACCGCTTTACGCTCAGCGGTGAGGCAGGCTCCGGATGTCCTTGTTGTCGGAGAAATGCGGGATCCGGAAACGATGCGGATCGCATTGGCCGCGGGAGAAACAGGGCACCTTGTTTTTTCGACGCTGCATACCGGCGATGTCACTTCGACAATTTCGCGCGTTGCGGATTCGTTCCCTCCAGAGCGTCAGGGAACGATTCGGCAGGAGCTTTCAATGTCGCTCGCGGCGGTGATGACGCAGATCCTTTTGCCGCGTGCCGGCGGCGGACGTATCCCCGCAGCCGAGTTGCTCATGATGAGCTACGGCGCGCGGCAGCACATCCGCAAGAACGCCTTGCAGCACCTGCATCAGGAGATCACGATCACTCGCCCCCAGGGCTCGTTTACTTTTGAGGAATCGCTCGCAACGCTGGTTCGCGGAAAGTATTTAACTGCCGAAGAAGCCCGCAACCGCACGATCCATCCCGAGGAACTCGATCACATGCTGAAGGTCTGACGTCGGAAAGACCGGCTGGTACACGCATCGTGTCCTGGATCACTTGGTTTCTCAGTTTTTTTGCGGAGGCCGGCAGTGCTGTGCTGTGCTCTAATTCCTGACCCGGAACACTTTCGGATTCCACGTCGCATTTGCCGCAGGATAGCGACTTGCGTTACCGTGTTCAGCAGAATCGCAGGGCCCTTATGGCCATTCCCGAGACACAAACTTTTGGAGGACCTCATGAATCACATAATTCGTAGAGTAGCAACGTGCGCAGGGATGACTCTGCTGCTTGCGTCTGCCGTCATGGCACAGGCGCCGCAAGGTGGTGCTCCCGGCGGCGCGCCGGGCGGTGCCCCGGGTGGTGCTCCCGGTGGTGGTGGTGGCGGCGGTGGACGCGGTCAGCAGGCTCCGCTGGCTTCCCCGAATCCGATCTACATGTCCGTCAGACTCGAAGTCGATGTGAATAAGCCGGCGGCAGAAGTTTGGGCTCGCGTCGGTAAGTACTGCGACATCGGTGAATGGCTTGGGGTCGGCGGCGGCTGCCAGTTCCTCTCCGGCAAGGATGGAGAACTCGGTGCAGTACGCTCCATTGGCAATGAGATCCTGGTGGCGAAGACAGACCTCTCTTACAGCTACACGCAGCCCCCGCGAGTTGGTCAGTTCTATCCGCTTTATCACGGAACCGTCGAGGCGAAGCCGGTGACGGCGACGACATCCAAGCTGATCTACTCGCTGATGTGGGATGCTTCGAACCTGGCAGACGACGCCGCACGCGAAGCGAACAAGACACAGCGCGCAACCACGTTCCAAACCGCGCTCAACAATATGAAAATCCTGGCGGAGGGCGGTACGCTGCCGGCCCGAGGCGGCGGGGGAGGTCGCGGTGGTGCGGGCGGCGGTGCTCCTGGAGCCGGCGCGCCCGGTGGCGGACAGCGCCGAGGGCAATAGCTTTCAGCGGAATCGCCGCAGGTGGCGCGGGTCTAGATCGGCGTAGTCTACGGCGATAATCTTTCCTTTAGCCGGTGTACGCCGCCGAAAATACCGTAACTTCTGAGCTGCCTGTCGAGAGACTTTCGCATTAGGAGTTTCGAGCCATCCGCAACGTTGAGGCAGGCAGCTCTCCTCCTCAGTTGAGGAGGAGTGGCTGCGGCAGTAAGAAAATGGCCCCCTTCCTTAGCGCCGCAGATGAGGTGGTCTGTTCAATCACAAACAAAGAATTGTTTTGGTGCTTGAACAAACCGCCTCGTCTGCTCCATCAAAGGATCTTCGGATATTTGTCTTGATGTCGCAGCCACTCCGCCTCAACTGAG